>Ga0164318_10005097_pt1 | contig 12699 bp, 12 predicted proteins | sample GuaBasSedimGuay9_FD_113734 | JGI IMG/M metagenome (GOLD analysis project Ga0164318, IMG submission 113734) | Subseafloor sediment microbial communities from Guaymas Basin, Gulf of California, Mexico - Guay9, Core 4571-4, 0-3 cm | ecosystem: Environmental > Aquatic > Marine > Hydrothermal vents... | reverse complement strand
CGCTTGCTGTGAGTGATAAATTGATCTGCTGTATATCTCACCGTCCAACAAGAGTCTCACGGCGTCCGGATCTGGTTTCGCTTCGAACCGTCAGCGCCTCTGCAATCTCTTTAGACCTCGATCACAGCCAGCCCCGGTGCAAAGTAGTCGCTCTTGTTGTTGTCATATACTCGGGCTAAAAAGTAGCTGTCTCGTCCTGCACCCCGCCTTGTCCCAGAACCCTTAACTCACATGACCACAAAGACCAGAGATCGGTAAGCATTATGAATCACGATTCACACCCATCTATGCCAGCCATACTCGTTACAAACGACGATAGTGTGTACTCATCAGGCATCAGGGCAGCATACAGAAGCGTCAGCGATCTCGGAGACGTCAACGTCGTGGCGCCATCGATGCAGAAATCAGGTGTCGGGAGATCGGTATCGGTCTTCGAGCCACTGAGATTCTCTAAGATCAAACTGGACGCGTTCGAGGCTTATGCGGTCGCGGGAACGCCTGCCGATTCCGTGATCCTTGCGATCTTTGCTATCATGGATCGGCTCCCTGATCTCTGCGTATCCGGGTTTAATATCGGCGAGAACATCAGCACCGACACAGTGACCACCTCCGGCACGATCGGTGCTGCACTCGAAGCTGCCAGCTACGGCATCCCAACGATAGCAGCATCGATTCAGGTGGTGGATCAGGGCGACAAGTTCGACGATCTCAGGCACTATGAGTACGATTTCGATGCAGGGATCGATCTGGTCGGAAGGATTGCAAAACACGCGCTTAAAAAGGGTTTTCCGGATGGTGTGGATGTGCTAAACGTCAACATCCCGCGAAATGCCTCCCTTGATACCGATATCGAGATCACAAGACTGTCAAGAAAGATATTCAAGACCGCTGTTGAGAAGCGGCACGACCCGCGGGGGCGTTCGTATTACTGGATCAATGGTGATCTCGTGCAGGATGACGAACCTGGCACCGACGTACATGCCCTCACACAGCACCACCTATCAGTAACGCCGCTAACGCTTGATTCGACTGTGGGGCTCGACCAGTTGACGACGCGGGAGATTCCGGAAACGCTTCGCAGGGCAGTGGAGGCGTTCTATTGAGGCATTCTTAGTTGGCAGAAATCGCAATAGAGGGATTAACCACTGAATGCGTTAGCAAAGCCGTTGGCAGCACGCAGAGAACGCGGAGGAGGAAAACTCTGCGTTCCAATCATTTCGGTGCGTCTATTTTTCTTTTGAACACTATAAATAGAACTGCGAAGTATACCACCATGAATGCCATGTACGCTGCTGTAATGACAAGTGTACGCCTTAAATCAAAATCTCTCGCCTGAAATGTAACCACTACGATTATCACGAAGAGTATAGACATATACGAGATGAAACTGATGCCAAGGGCACACATCCATTTTGGAATCAATATTCTACCTCCTCTACTCTTTTTATTCTATCTGGTATCGACGGACGAGTGCGAAAGAGCGTATTGTATATCTCATCCTCCGTGAGTGGATTTGCGATAAAGAGTGAAGCATGTGATGGATTAACATCCCATCTCTCCGGATCGCTCAATTTTGAAAGCATTCTGATCACCGTGTCTGGTCCGCACAATAGTGCAGTGTACTTGTCAGACTCGTATTTCACCGAGTCCCGTGATGTGATCTGGATCAGGAGTGCCGCTGGTGGCGCAAGGAGGGATGTTACGAAGAATTTGATCAGTTTTGGCGCAGGATCGTACTCCTGCCCAAATCCCGTGAATACCGCGCCCCATAGAGCAGCTATCGGAAGCATAGTAAGGGCTCCGGCGAGAACAGCGGCAATCCCCTCAAGCCTCCGCCCGCTCATGAGATGCGCAATCTCGTATACCATCATGCACGAGAGTTCCTCTTTGCTCAGTCGTTTTATTGCGCCTGTTGTCAGGACGATAGAGCCGTTCTTCCGGCTTCCAATGGAAAATGAGTTAACAACAGGAGACTCGACGAAATATAGTTCTGCCGCCGGCATTCCCGCGTCTATTGCAAGCTTGAGCATCTGCATACGCAGAGGATCGTTAAACGGTGCTTTTCTCACGCGATACCACCTGAGAAGGATCTGACGGCTGAATACGAAGCAAGCTACCACTGTGAGAAGAACCACTGCGCCGATCCCGGAAGCAAGCATTAATAGGATATTCATCTCATATCCTGCCTCCTATCTCTTTTTCTACGTATGGAGTAACGCTGTTTCCGCTCACATCGAATTTCAGCCAGCCGCCCAGAATCGAGGTCTCGTCGTTTATCGTGATCGACTCAGCGTTTGTGAGCACAATTCTATCAACCGTGATCTTAGAAACTTTGAATTTGCCATATTTCTTCCCGACATTGAGCCTCTCCACGTTATCCGAACATTGTCTTATATCTTTGAGGATAACAAAACCACTTTCGTCTTTTTGGAAGACCGTAACAGCAGTACATTCGAATATTGGTACATCATTTCCCACGATTGAGACCATATACTCAAAAGTACCGCCTTCGATGCAGGCACCGGATTCCACAACCTCTCCCTCTTTTACAAGTTCCAGCCATGCTGTTCCGCCTGTAACAAATATATCCCGGAGTGTCAGGAGATAGCCTTCATCGAGTACGTAACTCTCACCGATCTCAAGCTGCACCTCCTCACTCTCGTTTACAAGAATTTTTCCGAGGAGGTCTGCGCGGTCCGGATTGAATAATCGATGCATCACTCCCAGAAAACCAGTCTTGCTATTGCTAACATTCGCGGTGTATGTCGCATCCCCTGCTGCGATGAACAGATCATCTGAGAAGTAGACATTCAGTTCCTCGTACGACTTCTTGGTCTCGAAGTCGTAGCAGAATGCGGGGTGGTTGTCGCCGGTCAGGTTCATCCACCACCCTCCTGCTTTCGCAGTAGTATATGACGACGGTGTTCCTGTAAGCTTATGCGTCCCGCTCTCGGTCTCTGTCGTGTAGAGATATGCATAACGCCGGTTATCTGATACCTCGAAGATGATGGTGTCGTTTAAGATGCTGCACGTCCCGCTGAAGATGATCGATCCCACATTCCTAAAGACGATCTTATCCGAACATATCTCATCGATCTCGAACTCCCCATACCTGTCGCCGACTCTGACATGCACTGGCGCATCCGAATAGAGGTACAGATCATCGATCTGTACGGACCTGTCAAGCAATATGTCCTCGACCGCGCATCTGAAGAGGCATACGTCATCGCCAACACCCGTGACATCGGTTTGATATTCAAATACCCCATCCACGACAGTTACGCCAGAGTAGAGTATTTCATTGCTCCGGTTCAGTTCGAGAAGCACGGAATCCATACCACATATATCCTGGATCGAGAGGTTGTATCCATCCCCGAGTTCCCATGTCTCGTTCGCATGCATGGTTCTGCCACTCCCATCAACGATCGTTGACAGCAGAAGGTCGGGTTTTGAACCCGGGATTGTGTACCGTTTTCCGAGATGGTAAATGCTTTTGCCACTGGCACTTACTGTGTATGCGGCATCCCCCGGTTCAACGACACCATTCTCGCTGAAGTGGAGTGTAAGCGTCTCGCCAGAGTTTAATTGATCGCAGTTCGAACTTGTGAGCGTCATCGTGCTGTTGGCATAGATCGGCATAGGGGTGCCACTGAGCTGCACACTCGGAACATATCCTGCAACCTTGGTCTCACGCTCTGCCGCCCCTTCGAATTTCTTGAACTTAACATTGTCCCACCATACCTGAAAGTCCGTGCCTCCTGCTTCCCCATACGCCTGTAGGGTGAGGGTGTTGTTTGTTGCAAGCATCACAGGGACTTCGACGCGCTGCCACCCTTCGTCGCCAGAAGCGTCATCCTCCCAGATGAGGATGTCACTTATCAGCACCTGCTTCTTATGGCGCCCTTCGGTATCAGATGTCTGCGAGTCCCTCACATCGAAGGTCAGGAGAACGACTCCCTCCTTGCCCGCGATCTCCTGCGAGATTGCGCCGAAATCACCCGGTACCGTGCTGGAATTCTCCAAAATGGCGATCTCATAAGAGCGGTGACCAAGCGTTGAGGTGGTAGTGGTATAGTTGCCTGTGAAGTTTCCCTTCCCGGTATATTCCCAGTGCCCGTTGTATTCCATATCAGAATTGTGGATCCGGGGTGGTGTTATCGAGTAGTTCATCACAAAGTCGATATTGCTGTAATCAACCGAAGACGCAACCGTTTTCACATCGTACCGGTGTAGCACACCGTCCTTGTAGAGCAAGAACTCGAGCGGAAGGTGTGAGCCGATCGTCCGTGGTGTGAATGTCAGGTTCCACATAGACTTTGCGCAACTCTCGAGATTGGCATCCCTCTCTGCGACCAACTCCCCCCCAAGCTTCAGGGCGAGCGTGTAGTTCGTGCATGCTGGATCGTAGTTATCGATAACGACTGAAACATCTGTAGGAGTGCCAAAAATAATCGATGACTTGTAATACACCACATCCACCATTGTGAGTGTCTCAAATTCAATATCATCCCACCACACCGAGATATTGGGGTTACTCTTTTCTGAATAGACCCTCATAGTAAGCCGACTTGCGTTCCGGAGCATCACAGGAAACTTGATCCGCTGCCAACCCATGTCTTTTGCCGCGCTACATTCCCAGACGATTGCATCATTTAAGAGCACCTGCAACATATACCCGGTGGTATTTGTGGGGATCGAATCGCGCACGGCAAACCGGAGCACGACAAGCCCTGGTTTTGGTGAAACAATATCCTGCGAGATTTCGCCATACCAACCCACCTCCGGATTTACAGACACGATCTCATAAGAGTGGTTGGATGACGACACGTTGGAATAGCCGCCAGTGAAGTTTCTATTGCTCCCGAATATCCATGAACTGTTCTCTTCCATGCAGCCATTCGGAATATCTGGCGGGACGATCAAATAATTCAGTAGGGAGGTTGTGTCGTTGTAGTTGATCGATGAGTTGACCCAGAGATGGACTGACCGATACGATTTCCCATCCTTGTACAGGACGAACTCAAGCTTCAGGCGATCTCCTGTCCGGTCCGGGACAAACGTTATATCTTCAAGCCATTTTTCCTTATACGCAAGGGTTATCTTCCGTGTTTCAAGCACGCCTGTTCCGAGTTTCACCTGAAGCGTGTAGTCGGTTGCGGCATGTTCATAGTTCTCAACACCGACTGTAATTGTTGAAGGCTCGCCGATGTAGAGGTCTTTCTGGTAGCCCTCTGCCTTACCGTCCGGACCGAGAATGTAGAGCGCAGAAAACTCCTCATCCTCAAACGTGAGCTTGGCATAGATGAGCATACTGCTTGCGATGATGATCGATCCGATGAGCGCTATGAAAAGCATCCGTTCGACATCGGCCATCTTCTCGTCATCAGCCCGCAGCGACTCAATAAATCCCTGATAATCCACAAAATATCTCTTATCCCTCCGGGTCAGCGATCTCGTAACGACGGTCACTAGCAGAAGGAACAATGTTATCGCAGAGAGTGTGAGTGTGAGCGGCACCGGTCTGAACAGATATAGTGTCACGCTGATCGCAAAGCCATCAAAGACCGTAATCACAATACTCAGACCGATGCTGAGCGTGAACCGCTCGATCCCACCGATCTCACCCATTTTCGGAAACATCGCCGCGATAAGCGCATATCCCGGGAGGAAAAGCAAAATTATCAGTGAAAAAGGAATCCTGAGTGGTGTTTCGTTGAATGGCTCGACAAGAACGAAGAGAATGCACAGACATACGAGTATGGCAACCGCGATCAGGTCGATGTAGTATTTTAATCTTCCTTCTGCCATCGAATATACCTTCAAGTGTGCAATCTTATATCAGTAGGGCACGTAGAGCGCTATAGCACACGTCGTGGCGGTGAGCGCATACATAATTCTAACAGCCTTTCTCTCCGTCATCGGATAGTAGTATAGCGGCAACCATTTCAGTGTAAGCCGGTTCGGTACACTGATCGTGCCGTCCTCTATACACCCGAACTTGAATGAGCCATATTCTCCAGGCGGTGTGCCATGCATCTGGCATATCTTTCTCCGCACCCTCCAGTAGAAGTACATGATGAAGTTGACCGTGTGCGGAAGAAGCATGATGATTCCGGATATGAGAAATCCCTGGAAGACTATAAATGTGCCCATCGCGGCACCGATCAGCATCGCACCGATGTTTCCTTCAAATATCGATGAGGGGTACCTGTTGCGTGTCCAGAACGCGAGATTCGCCCCGAAGAACGCTGCAAAGATGCCGAGATGCTCGGTTTGCCCGACCATGAACGACTTCACCAGAAGGAAGAAGAAGACTATCGAGGAAAGCCCTGACTGGAGCCCGTTAAAACCGGAATGCATGTTCACCATGTTGGAAACTACCATAATATACACCGGAGCAATAATATAATAAAAACATAGTAACATAGTTGGCGTCGTGCCTGTGAAGTGGCTGATCGTTCCCATGGCATGCGGCTGGAGGATCAGTGCAATTGGATATGACAGGAAATACGGGAAGAATATCTTGAGCCACCGGTTCCTGATCTGCAGATGGTCATCCAGTATCCCGAAGATAGCATACATCACCGCGATGTAAACGATGACGAAATTGATCGTTGAGTTGCAGAATATCACCGATGCGCTCAGCATTACAAGAACAACAAGCCCGATCAGTAAGCCGCCGTTTGTCGGGACGCACGCCTTGTCAGTCTTGTAGTAATCCTTCACGACCATGCCGCTTGATTTGAGTATCCTGATCGTTTCTGGAAGTGCTACTATCGTCAGCACAAATGAAATAAGAGCAAAAATTACGATATTCTGTGCATCAGGAGATATGTTCATAGTCGGCCAACTGCCCGATATAGATACTCTCTTAAACGGAGTTCTTCCGGATCAAGGATGTTTCTTCCATCCACAACCACCTTGTGCCGCATCCTTCTGTCGAGTAGGTCCCAGTCGATCCCCTTGAATTCGGCATGATCAGAAGCGATCAGGATTGCGTCGATTTCGTTAATCCCATCGCCAGAGCCGAGATCAGAAGGAATTGTCCCAAACCGCTGCACTTCGTCCCCGAGAACCGGATCGTAAGCAAAGACCTCTGCACCCCTTCTCTTCAGTTCATTGATCACGTCGATTGCCGGACTGAATCTCGTCTCGTTCACATCACCGCGGTACGTAACGCCCAGAAGGAGCACACGCGCACCTGATATCCCGACCTTGATCTCTTGAAGCGCGCCTTCGAGCAGATCCACGGTGTACGCTGGCATGCCGTCATTGATCCGGCGTGCGAGCTTCAGCATATCGGTACTTGCCTCTACTGTATTTATGATGAAGTACGGGTACACTGGAATGCAGTGCCCGCCAACGCCACATCCTGGCGCATGGATATGTGAATACGGCTGAGTGTTCGCCGCATCAAAGACCTCTCTTGCATCGACTCCGAGTTCGTCGCAGACCATGGCGAGTTCGTTTGCAAGCGCGATATTCACATCCCGGTACAAGCCCTCAAAGACTTTCACAGACTCCGCAGCAGTTGCATCGCTCATAGGAATTACGCCTTTTTTGTTGATTGTCAGGTACAGTGCTCTCGCGGTCTCTGTGCTCGCATCATCAACCCCGCCAACGATCTTTGGGTATGCGCCTGTGATGTCGAGGATCGCCCTGCCTGATGCGGTGCGCTCAGGACAGTGTGCAACCCCGAAATCTCCGACGCTGTGTCCGGACCCTTCCAGTATCGGGAGGATCGTGTCCCGTGTTGTGCGGGGTGGAACCGTACTCTCCTGAATCACAAAGTCTCCGGGACCAAGCCCTTTTGCGATATCTGCACAGACCGACCGGACAATCGACATGTCAGGGTTGTTATTCCGGCCAAGGAGCGTTGGCACGAGTATAACCATCACATCAGCCGCTTCTGCCGCGTGGACGAGGTCAGACGTTGCGGAAAGCCTCCCTTCGCCTACGTTTCGCTTCACGAGTTCGGAAAGACCGGGCTCCCCAGTTACATGACAGATTCCCTGATTAATGGTCGCAACGACTCCTTCATCGATGTCAGCGCCGATCACACGCGCGCCAGCGTCCGCAAAGATTGCTGCGAGCGGTAGCCCCATCTTCCCAAGCCCGTATACCGCAATCGTTACATCGCCCGATGCGACTGCCTGCCCGATACTCTTTTCCGGCTGTCCGTATATCTTCATGATTCCACCTGAATATATCCTAAATGAGATATTCTATTAATTTTTGTAATGGTCAGTCGGATGCGCAACACCGCGGCTGACATAGATGACATCAGTAGGAGATACAACCACAGAGGACACGGAGAGACGCAGAGGATCGGTTTAAAAACTCCGTGCTCTCTGTACTCTCTGTGGTTAAATCCGGTAATTTTTACCGATTGTGTTGGATCGATTTGACCACACCATATTCGATTAATTTTTCTGTGCATGAAACTCCTTTTCCGGATTTGTTCTTCTGTGGCATACATGGCAACAGCGGAGGTTAAAAGTTTTCGATTAGAAGAAGCCCCACTCGCCCGTGTAGACCACGTACACAAGCAACAGAAGGTTTGCGGTCGCATGTGCAACCACGCACGAAGACAGGTTCCTTGTCCTGTACAACAGCAGATTCAGAAGTACCGCTGTCAGGATGCCGGGAAGCCACCTGAAATGCGAGAAGCCGAAGAACAGTGTCACGATCGCGAATGATCCGAGCGTGTACGTGCCGATCGGCACATCCTGCCACTCTGGATCTACCATATACCGCAGTAGAAACGACCGGCAGAAGAGTTCCTCGATTAACGGCGCAACGAGCACGCTGCCCGCGAACCTCGCAAGCACCAGGAATCCGAACGCGGTTGTATCAAAGATTGTGGGATCATAATGGACGTCTGTGGAATAGAAGATTGGATAGAGTCCCTCAAGCCCGATCCATAGGAGACATATAGCCACTCCGATGAAAACCGAGGTGCCATCGATCCGCCACCTGGCAAGTTCGGTGTAGAGGCTCCGGTATCTGATCAGGATGTAGGCGACAGCAATGGTTCGCAGGCAGTAGGTGATGTAGATGTGATATTCCTCGAAAGCACCCGGGAGTATTGCGCGTGTCAGATCACCCATCACGAGGTAGATTGCAAACGGGAAGACGTATTTCCATGCACCGTCGAGGTACCAGAGTTTTTCGAGGAGGTTGTGGCGTGCGTGGTTGCGCTGGATTACGAAGTAGAGCGGAATTATCGAGAGGAGTGCGATTGCCGGTAGTGCCGGGTGTGCGAATGAGCAGAGGTAGGCGAGCGCGGTTGCTGTGAGTGTGGCGAGCGCGGTTGTGTTCAGGCGTTCGTCAAGAGAGATCATCAATAGGATTAGTGGGAAAAAGAAAAGAGGTGTGAAATATTTGATTTCCCGAGTTTACTTCTTCTGCTTTCTGCGGTAGAGTGCAAAGAGTCCGAGCATCGCGATTGTAGGGATAGCGATTGTGGAAAATTCCGGGATGGCGGAATCATCACCGACCACGACAGTCTCGCAACCACGCGGAGATTTGGGAGGATCCTGTGGCTCTGTAGCACCTTCTTTAAATACTCCATCCTTATATAGGCAAACCGTCCATTCACCCTCCTTATATTCTGCACCGGAGTTTGTCACGTCGAACCGATCTGTATATGGGTCACCAACCTCGCTAGGCACAAAAGCAGCGAGTACAAAATATCCATCCATGTTCGTTGGGCTGAATGGGCCCTCGGGTGGAATCGTATCAGATGTTCCTGGTTGATACAACCTGTTTTGATACCAATGGCCTGGATTGAGAAAGTTCTCGACGGTAACCACGATGTTCGAGTCGTCCCAGATGACAGTCATAACCTCTTTACCCGGAGGAGGTGCCGTTGCCGTTGGTATGAACATGACGGTGATCAGTGCCAGCACTGCTATTATCATTCCTGTTTTTCCGGATATGCTTTTCACCTTCATAATCTTGTATCACCTCTGACACAAATGTGCGTGTCATTCATCTCCACCACCATATTTAAAGGCATCTGTCAATCAATCGGTGAATTAACTAAATACATACTCGAATAACGGAATATCCACCGCAGAAATGAACGATCCCACCCACACTATAGAGACTTTTTATTATCTTCTGGAATGGGATCGGAAAACCACAGAGAGCGCCGATTAAGAAGGGGGCGGTTACCCCCCCTCCTCATCTCAGAACGGTACGTGAGACTTTCACCTCATACCGCTCAAGCATTTCATAACCCTTTCTGTATCGGGCAGCAGTTTGTTTCTGTGGCATTCCAGCCGTCTGATTTCAGTATTCATGCACATAAACTATCCTTTAGTCTATTCCATCTCGTCTTACACCAGTCGCTCAGTTTTAGAGCCTTCTGTCTGAGTTTCCTCAACTTGAAGTACTCAGAATCGAGATAGGAGTTTTTATCCATCTTCAGACCGATATGTCTGATGATCTTCGTATCTGAAAAGAGTTTTAGCCGGTTCTTCTTCGTAGAGAACACCCAGTTCCGCGACCCAACGCTGTGCCAGTACTTTCTGACAATCCATGTCTTGGAATTTTTTTCCGGAGGTCTCCTCTTAGCCCATCTCCAAAGCATATTCCACATTCTGTGATCCAGATTGCTGAACACCTCTTTAGATATGACTGATCGGTGATAATTCGACCAGCCAATGATGATGGAATTCAGAGCATTTATGAGACTCTCCTGTTTCCATGCTTTCGCTCGTTTGATCACGTCACTAATCTTTCGAGTGACCTTCTCAATCGATTTATTAGATGGCTTTATCAAGAGTTTTCCCTTGTATTTGACGGTTGGTCCAGCCCGGAAAGTCAAAGCCGTCATCGATATGAGTGATATGAGTCTTCCCATCAGATAATTTAAGAGCAGCGTTCATCTTGGAGTTCGGTGTTATCCACTTCGCGCCATCGATTCCGGCTGTTCTCTTACCCTTATTCTTGGTTACGCTCTTTACTGCTAATAACTTCGCATAATACGAGTGGGTTAGCAGGTACTGTAATCTTTTGACCAGATGCCATTTATGATCCTTAACTGCTTTTGTAATTCGGGTTTGCGAGGGTGTTAACACATTCTTCGACCTTTTTCCAGTCAATATCAATCCACTGGAGTTTTGGTTGAGTGTCTGTAAGTCTCTCGCCTTTTAAGGGAGTAATTTAACTACTTACATTCACAGGTTTGCCTCCTTGCATACAATGAAACACCAATTTGGTAAGTCAGCACCCTCTTGGGTTAGGGCAAATTTTGAACCCCTATACATCTCATTACAAGATGTTATTCGCTTTTTACCGAATCCTCTACCCCATAAGCCATCGTTTACCCTCACGGGGTCTCTACCCTGCTATTCCGGGAGCTTAGGGAGCTTACCAAGTTCTACATCACAGATAATTATAAACACTTTAGAAGCCATCTGTAAGCCGGGAACCGTTCGTCCATTCACTATAACGTCACCATAGCCATTATAGTCTGATTCCGTACCTTTTGGTCTAAGCGTAACAGTCCGTTTTCGCTTATTATAAGTGACGACTCTTACAATGGTTCACTTTACGCCCTTCATGGTGTTTTTATCCTTGCAGTTGATCTAAACCGGACTTTCAGATTTTCCACGTTGTTCCTGCTGAGCTTACTACGTGGGCGTTGCCATCCGCGCATTCCGCGGTAGGATTACCCCGAATAGAGGGGTAGCTCGTTTGGGCAATCTGTGATGCAACTTCTTGTCGACTTGATAGCGTTCTTATCCTGGCTGTTGATCCGAATCGGATTTTCTGATTTTCCACGTTCTTCTGTATTCTTGACCTCGCAGACGTTACCATCCGCACGATCCACAGTGTGATTACTCCAAATGGAAGGGGTAGCCGGTTAGGCAATCTGTGATGTAGCTTCTTGTCGATAGACAGAGAGCACAGAGGACACAGAGAAAACAGCAACTCCCTGTGCACTCCGTGTCCTCTGTGGTTAATCTTCTTCGCCATAATCTGGGCCCCCAGAAAAAATTAAAAATTCTCTAAAATATCGCCAAAATCACAAATCTTAGCCTATATCGATCTTCCCAACCACTGCTTGCAGGAGCAGGAGGGCGTCTGCCGATGTGAGTTTACCGTCCCCATTCATGTCACCCCACATCCGTCCACGTCCGTCCGAATCGGTCCAGTAACCGGCGGGGGTGCTGTTGTCCAGATCCCATATATCAGGCACGCCGTCGTCATCGATGTCCAGGTCTTCCTCTTCACCTCCGCCGGCACCTCGTTCGGTGACGTGTAGCTCTGTTGGGCTTTCTATCACAAACGAGGCTCCATTGGAGAATACGGAATCAAGCGTAACCTCTATTGTCAGACCGGTACCACTTGTGTATTTGGTGGGAATGTCCCCTGTGTACAGTGTCCTTTTTGTGCCAACGGGATCAAAATGACCGTAAAACCAGACTTTTGCAGACCAGCCCATATCCTCACTAACATCGAGCAGCTCGATGTAAATGTCATTGTTCAATACTATGTATTCATCGGCCCTCATGGTGACGTTTGTAGTCTCAACAGCAGCAGCAGTCATTGAAAAGATTAGCGTCAAAAGAACCGTTATCGCCAGAATTCTGCAACCATTCATCAATATTAACCTTGCGCATTCGACCCCATATAAACATACTGGACATGGAGGAACGCCATCATTTAAGTATCAGTACACCCAAT
>Ga0164318_10005095_pt1 | contig 12700 bp, 13 predicted proteins | sample GuaBasSedimGuay9_FD_113734 | JGI IMG/M metagenome (GOLD analysis project Ga0164318, IMG submission 113734) | Subseafloor sediment microbial communities from Guaymas Basin, Gulf of California, Mexico - Guay9, Core 4571-4, 0-3 cm | ecosystem: Environmental > Aquatic > Marine > Hydrothermal vents... | reverse complement strand
GTATATCCTCTACGGCGAAAACCCGAAATTGTAGGCATACGTGGATCATCCCAGCCCCTAACCACATTGTTTTGTACAAGCTCAATAATTTTTCTCTTGCTCATTACGGTGTAACTCAAATTAAGGCGAGCAAATTCAATCTGCCTTGGGCGATAATCACCATCTACAATTTGATCCAAAGCCCAATTGTACAGTGGTCTATGCACTTCAAACTCCAACGTACACACAGAGTGGGTAATACCTTCAATAAAATCCGACTGACCATGAGCCCAATCGTACATTGGGTAAATACACCATTCATTTCCAGTACGGTGATGCTCCTGATGTAATATTCGATACATTATTGGATCACGCATATGCATATTTGGTGAACTCATATCAATTTTAGCCCTAAGGATCATGGCACCTGTTTCAAACTCACCTTTTTTCATTCGCTCAAATAAGTCTAGGCTTTCTTCAATAGGACGATTACGATAAGGACTTTCGATACCCGGACGTGTAGGAACACCCCGCTGTTCACTTATCAATTCCTGTGGTTGCTCATCAACATAAGCTTTCTTATCTTTAATTAACTGAACTGCCCAATCATAAAGCTGTCCAAAATAATCAGAAGCAAAATGAGGCTCTCCCTCCCATTCAAAGCCAAGCCATGCTATATCTTCTTTTATGGAATCAACATATTCCACATCTTCCTTTTCGGGATTGGTATCATCAAACCTAAGGTTACACTTACCATTATATTCGTTAGCCAAACCAAAATTTAAACAAATAGATTTAGCATGCCCTATGTGTAAATATCCGTTTGGCTCAGGAGGAAACCTGAGATGTACACGGCTATCATTTTTATTTTCTGACAAATCATCTTCAATAATTGATTCAATAAAGTTTAATGATTTTTTTTCGCTTTCAGGTAATTCCATAATTATCGACTATTTCAGTAGTATATTTTAAAACCTGCAAAATTAATTAGAAAAGTAATACAGTATCATGATATACCAAATATACCTCATACTGACGAATATAATTGGCATTATCCATATTAAAAAAGTGTTCAGATGTGTACATTCAGTGTATTAAAGCAAAGCAAAGACACAAGTCCATATATGTACTATTTTTGATATACTACTGGCTATTAATATCTTACAAAAGGTGGCACACTGTTGGCACTCTAATTTGTGCAACCATTAAATTTAATATTAATTAAAAAATTAAAGTCATGAAAACAAGAATCGCAATTTTAACCTTATTACTAGGTTTGTTTATCACAGGAACAGCGTTTGTAGCTGAGCCAGTACCAGCAACAAAATCGGCTAGAGAAGCAGTAGTAAATTTTCTAGAAGATGAAATTACCTATCCAGCATTTGCTTCTGAGAATAATGTTGAATGTTGTGTTTACATAGATGTAACCGTTAAAGATGACGGCAGTTTGGATGTTAATGCAGCAAATTGTAAAAATTGCAAAATGAAGCACCATGTTGTAAGGGCAATTGAAGATGCTAAAGACGAAGATCTTGCACAGTATGCAGGACAAAAAGTATTAGTTAAAGTCAATTTTACTTTACTAGACTAACCACTCTTTTTAATTATTTTTAAAATATCAGTCAACCCATAGTAATCTGGATTATCAGATTAATCCCATCAGAGTTTCTGATGGGATTTTTTTATTCAAAAATATTTTATTATTTTTGTTTTGTATTAGTTAATTAATGGCTCTTAGAAAACCGCATATCTTTTACTATGGCATATAAAAAAACATCAAGGTTGAGATGATTTAAGATTTAGTAATCAAGAGTTTACTTTTGTAAATAACTGATTAATAAATCAAGTTCAGCGAAGAGATTGGCGTTTTCTTACAGTCACTAATTAATGTGCAATAATGCTTACTAAGCATAATAAAAATCAATTATAACACTCACCATTTCCAAATGAAATCTACAAAAAATCAACAGCAAAAATCATGGAAAAAGGATGAGAGATTTACCAATGCTGACACAAAAAATTTCAGATTAATATTTCTTGCTTTCATTGTAGGGCTACTTGCTGGTGGTGCGGGAGCTGTATTTCGGCTTACATTGTCTTATATTCAAACTTATAGAGACCAACTTTATGAAGATGTTGGTAAATTTGGAATTATCAGTTGGATATGGCCATATTTATTAGCCGTAATAGGAGTTGTATCTGCACTCTATTTAGTTAAAAAGTTTGCCCCCGAAGCCGCAGGTAGTGGTGTTCAGGAAATTGAGGGTGCGTTGGACGAAATTAGACCTATGCGTTGGAAACGTGTGCTACCAATAAAATTTATAGCTTCATTGTTTTCTCTGGGAAGCGGTCTACTATTGGGGCGCGAAGGACCTACCATACAAATTGGTGCAAACCTTGGCAAAATGACCAAGGATATTTTTAAACAGACTAATGATAAAACTAACCCTTTAGTTTCTGCGGGTGCTGCTGCCGGACTTGCAAGTGCATTTAATGCCCCTTTTGCAGGAATTATGTTTGTAATGGAAGAAATGCATGGTCATTTTAGATATAGTTTTTATTCAGTAGCAGCAATAATGATTGCATCAGGCACTGCTGATTTTGTAGTACGAGCCATAGTAGGCATAAGCCCAGTGATTCAAATGACAGTTTTTCCAATTCCAGTATTATCAGGGATTTGGCTATTTATTCTTCTTGGTGCATTTTTCAGTTTAGTGGGCTATACATTTAATAAACTTCTTGTTGTATCTCTTGATTTTTTCCAAACTATGTCAAAAAAATCAATGATAATAGTAGGAGTTACGGTGGGATTAATTATTGCAACAATCGGAATATATTTCCCAAATATGATAGGTGGTGGTTACGGTACAATTTCAAAAGTACTTGATCAGTCGTTTACATTATATTTTCTTATCATCCTGTTTATCAGCCGAATGATACTTACAATTTTTAGTTACGGAAGTGGTGTTCCTGGAGGAATATTTGCACCCATGCTTGCCCTTGGCGTAATCTTCGGAATGTTGTTTGGTAGCGTTATGCAACACTTTTTCCCAGGTTTGGTTTCGCATCCTGGTGTTTATGCTGTTGCTGGAATGGCTGGAATATTTGCATCAACAGTTAGAGCGCCACTAACGGGTTTGGTACTCGCCATCGAAATGACATCAAATTACGAATTAATACTACCACTAATTGCGACAACCGTAACTGCATCAGTAATTACAGCCCAACTTGGCAACGAACCAATTTACACAACATTACTTAAACGCACAATGGCTAATGTAAAACAGTAATTAATGAGGTTATTTAGTATAATGCTATTTTTGCAGTAAAAATCATAATCATATGCAAAAAATCTTGTTGTTGTTAATAATTGTATTTATGGCAAGTTGTGGTAGCGATAATGTTTACAAAAAGTATAAAGAGTTTGATAATGTTAGCTGGAACAGGTTTGATATTATTGAATTTGAGTTTCCTGTTAAAAAAAACGAGCCTTACGATTTCTTTTTTTTATTACGCCATCACACATATTTTCCGTTTTCATTTATTGATATAAATATCACTATTTATACTCCTGATGGAGAAAGACGTTCGCGCGATTACCATTACAACCTTAAAACCAACAAACTAGAGTGGATGGGCAAAGGGATGGGCGAATTATGGGATATTGAGCTTCCCATACGAAAAAAAATGATTTTTAATGAAAGTGGAAATTGCAAAATCCTTGTTGAGAATAAGATGTCTAAAGTAGAAACACCCGGAATTATGGAGGTAGGTATAAAAGTAAATAAAAGTTCAAATAAATAATGCAACTAAACTAAAATATTTTTCTACATTTGCCACAATATTGCCCGATAGTGTAATAGGCAACACATTTGGTTCTGAATCAGAAGAGTCCAGGTTCGACCCCTGGTTGGGCAACAACATAATCAGCGATCTGCATGCTAAGTGCAGGTCGTTTTTTTGTGCAAAAAACTACAATACTAACTAGAACTGAGCTGTTTGGGATTTGTAATCCCGAACTTAATAAATACAGATTTAAAATCTGATATTATTGCAAATCCGAATGAGCAGATTGGGCAATGTTTTGTTAAAGGGTTCCACATATTAATTAGCAACCATCACATGGTAAAGTTCCACTTTGGTCATCATCCCAAAAATCCCAACCTTGTTCTTGATATGCTTGAACTTCTATGAGTATTTCATCATTACCAATGTCTGTCTTATTAACAACACCATAGTTGCCAATACCTTTAGCATCCATAAGTTTGCTAATAGCTAAATCAATTTCTCCTTTAGTCCTTGTTGAGTCTACTTTTAATTCGAATAAATAGTTCTCATCTCTTTCCCAATACTTAATTACTTTCATATCTTTACATCTAAGTTGTAAGCACCTTTATCTTCCATAACTAAAATGCTTTTTTCTTCTTCTTTTGTCAAGTTCTTTTCTTTTTCATTTCTCAAATGATTAATTATCACAAATATAATCTCTTTTTATAAATAAACATTACTTATAGTTTCCGTTCTTATGCCCAAATATCTTCTCGTAATTGCTATGCTACTATGAGAAAATATATCTGATAGAAGAACTAAAGCATTTTCACCTTCAATTATGGCAATTCGTTTAATAAATTTTATATCTTTTTGGTTCTAATTTACTTTATTTTAGCTGACTGGTACTATGAGTAAAAAAGTAAATATAATTTCAGTAATTCTTGCAACACTTACTATTGCCGGATGGTATTATAATTATATCTCACCATATTATATTATTCTATTAATAATTGTCTATTTAACAGTTGTTACAATTGGCACTATAAATATAAGATTCAATTTTTTTTTACACTCATATTGCAATTCGTCCACCACTAAAAAAGAAATAGCCATAACTTTTGATGATGGACCCCATCCTGATATTACTCCAAAACTTATCAAGTTGCTAGATTTAAATAATGTACCTGCTTCCTTTTTTTGTATCGGAAAAAATATAGATGCCAATTCTGAAATTGTGACTCAGATGCACAACAGCAATCATATCATTGGAAACCACAGCTATGGACATTCAAACTTTTTCGATTTGTTTTCATCTGCAAGGATGCAAAAAGAAATTGTAAATACAAATATTGCAATTAAAAAAGCAATCGGAAAAACACCATTATTATTTCGCCCACCATATGGAATTACAAATCCTATGCTTAGTAAAGCAATTAAAAAATCAAAAAAACTTTCAATTGGGTGGAGCTTACGATCTCTTGATACTTATAAAAATAGTAATCAGGTACTTGTTAAGTTAAAAGCTAATACCAAGGCCGGCGATATTGTTCTATTTCACGATACTAACCCAAATATTATTTCAATTATTGAAGAGTATATAATTTGGCTTAATAAAAATGATTTTAAAATTGTAAGTTTGACAAATTTGTTAAATATACCAGCGTATGAAGATTAAAATTCTAATTATTAGTATCCTTTCATTACTAATGAGTTCCATTATTTTGCATGCTCAAAATGATGAGTATATTGAAATAACCAAAATTGATAATATAAAATCAAAATTAGCTACTCATGCTGCTTCCACAGTTAGCATAGAAAGTGCATTTATCCAAGAAAAACACTTGTGGATGTTAGATGAAGTATTAATTAGTGAAGGTGAATTTTTATTTAAAAAAGAAAATAGTGTTAGGTGGCAATATAACACACCCATACAGTATACAATTGTTATTCATAATGGGTTATTTACCATTGTTAACAACAATAAAATTAGCGAGTTTAATATCGATTCGAATCCCATGTTTCGTGAAATAAATAGTATGATTGTAACTGCCATTCGTGGTGATTTTATTAATAATAAAGATTTTGAAGCAAAGTTTTTTGAGAATACTGAAAACTATCTTGCCAAGTTGGTTCCCACTAATAATCAGGTAAGTTCAATGTTGGAAACAATTGAACTATATTTCGACAAACAAAATATGCAGGTTATTAAAGTTGTTTTTAGCGAGCCCGGTGATGATTTTACTCTAATCACATTTCAGAATAAAAAAATAAACTCTGAATTACCAGATGATAGATTTATTGTTGAAAAAAAATAGGATAATTGGATGCACTACTTTAAACCCATTTTCATTTTAACACTTACAATTTTAACAGTTGCTATTCTATCATCATGCTCTGTTGAAGGATATAAAACAGTATCAAATTCAAACAATATTAATATTGGTGAAATTCAAATTTTTGATGATAATTTTGAAAAAGCATTGTACAAAACCGACATAGTTATATACAGCAACAATCTGACAGGAATTACAGTAATTAAAAAAGTTGACAGCTCAATTAGAGTTGTATCAATATCGGAGATGGGAATGAAATACTTTGATTTTGAGTTCCCTAATAATCAGCAATATGAGCCTATTATACATTACATTATGGAGCCATTAAATAAAAAACTGCTCATAAATATGATTAAAAAAGACTTTGGACTTCTGTTTTACCTTCCTAAAATCAATAATTCACAGGTTATGGTTGGTGTTGAAGATAAATCAAAAGCACTTATAAAGCATAATAAATTAATGTATTTATCAGATAGCATAGGTGTAATATCCCAAATAAAAAAACATCGAGTATTATTGCCAAATAGTACAATAATTACATTATCAAAAAGCAACCAACCTTATCCCGATACAATTAATATCAATCATGGCAAAATTTCGCTTAACTTTGTAAAACTCAAACAAAAAGGCTATGGCAAATAATTTTGACCCAGAAATAAACAATCCCAATAATTACAAGTTTGGTATTTTCTATTGTAATACTAACGACCAAAGAGTTATTGTCCCCAAACGCAACAAATATATGGGGTGGACTTTAAATTTTGGGAACCATTTTACCTATTTAATATTAGGAGCAATTGTATCCATGGTTATTTTATTCAATCTCTTTTTGTAATTACATGTAAAGTTTAAAAAAATGAAAGAAGAAGATTTGATATTACGAGATTTACTAGCTGTAGAACGAACCAAACTTGCAAATGAGAGAACCTTCTTGGCGTATTTTAGGTCAAGCGTATTTTTTTTAGCAACCGGAATATCTGTAATTAGCATTCATCTGTTTGAAAAAGTAGATTACTTAGGATGGGGATTTATAGTGCTATCTCCAATTATGTTTTTCATAGGGTTACACCGATTAATATCTGTAAAAAAAGCAATAAAAACAACCATCAATAAAGCCAAGAAATAGATATCTTTGCACCTTTAAAAAATATCTCAAAAATATGTTTCAAGATTTTAAAAAATTTGCATTAAAAGGCAATGTGGTTGATATGGCCGTTGGTGTAATTATTGGCGCTGCTTTTGGTAAAATAGTAACTTCATTAGTAAATAATATTATAATGCCACCAATTGGATTAGCTTTGGCTGGTATTGATGTATCAGATTTGATGTTTACACTTAAAAAAGCCACAAAATCTACTGAAGCGGTTACAATAGATTATGGCTTATTTATAAATACTGTATTAGACTTTTTTATAATTAGCGTTGTAATTTTTATTGTGGTTAAGCAACTTAATCACTTAAAAAAGAAAGAAGTAGCAAAACCAGCATCTACACCAGAAGAAATATTATTACTTAGAGAAATACGGGATTCGCTTAATAAATAATTTTTTCAATATTTCAAAAAGATTGTAAAATCAATTCAAAAAATCACTCTTTTATTTTTATTAACTTTGTTTTTTAAAATACACATTAAAATGAGCAAAATAGTTTCAGCATTATCAATTCTACTTATTCTGGTTTCATCATGCCAGATGGGAAATAATAACACCTCAATAAAAAAATCTACTAAAAAAGAAAGAATAGTTGCTCCTACTTTTAATGCTGATTCAGCATACATTTTTATTGCTGATCAGGTAGCATTTGGACCGCGCGTACCTGGCACTAAAGCTCACAGTAAATGCGCTATATGGCTCAAAGACAAGTTGAAAAACTACGGAGGAAAAGTAATAGTTCAAGATTTTAAAACAAGAACTTATGATAATATTACCCGAAATGGTAAAAACATAATAGCATCATTTAACACCGAATCACAAAAACGTCTATTACTCATGGCTCACTGGGATTCACGCCCATTTGCCGACCATGATGATAATGAAGAATTGCATAATACTCCAATTGATGGTGCAAATGATGGAGCTAGTGGAGTTGGTGTGTTAATTGAAATAGCTAGGCAGTTTTCCATAAAAAGCCCAACAGTTGGGGTTGATATTGTCCTTCTTGACATTGAAGATTGGGGACCTCCGCATGATATGGGTATTACCTACAACGAAGAATATTGGGGACTTGGGTCACAATATTGGGCTAAAAACCCACATGAATATGGTTACTCAGCCGTTTTTGGAATATTGCTTGACATGGTAGGTGCTAAAAATGCTGAATTCCGTAGAGAATACCATTCTAATCGTGAAGCCGGATTTGTTGTTGACCTTGTTTGGAATACCGCTGCCGACCTTGGCTACAGGGATGTATTTATTGATGAACCTGGTGGACAAATTACTGATGATCACTATTTTGTGAATAAATATGCAAAAATACCATCAATAGATATCATTCATCTAGATCCTAATAGTAAAAACAAGAGCTTTTTCGACCATTGGCATACCATAAATGATAATATGGAAAACATTGATAAGCAAAGCCTCCAAATTGTTGGCAACGTTCTTATGAGTGTGGTTTATAACGAGTAATATGGCATATTATTTAAAAATAATTAATGTATTTCTTCTATCAACTGTAAAATACTTTTACACGCCCATTTATGCCCATATGATAGGTTTGGATTACTGGGGAACCATGATATCAATGATTATTGGGGGTGTTGTTGGTTTTTTAATTTACTATCACTTTAGTAAAATTATAATTGTATCTACAAAACATCTAACGCCGTTGGCAAATGTAGTTGTGCCATACCATATGCGCGAACATTACAACAGATTTCAGCACAAACTAAGGTTACGAAGAAAGAATAAAAAAATATTTACTAAACGAAATAGAAGGCTTGTTAAGATGGGTAAAAATTATGGAATGTATACAATAATTATTTTTACTCCCATACTAATTTCGTTGATACTTGGAGCATTTTTACTACGAAAATATTATGGTGACAGACGTGAGGCCGTTCCCCTTATGATTGTTTCAATAATTATAGAGGGCGCTATATTAATTACTGGTTATTGGTATATTGTTGAACAATAGCAATTATTAGGTGAAAGTTAATCTCACTAATCGTTAATACAACTCATATGGAAACTAAAAACAGATTATCATACAGCGAATTAGTAAAATCACAATTAGCTTATTTTAATACTAATGTAACGAAAGATGTAAATTTTAGAATTAAACAATTAAAAAAATTTAGTTCAGTATTAAAAGCAAATGAGAAATTATTGGACGAAGCCATATATAAAGATTTTAAAAAATCAAGCTTTGAAAATTATTTAACAGAATTATCTCTCGTTTATCACGAAATAAACCTAGCGGTTAAGAATCTAAAAAAGTGGAGCAAAAAGAAAAAAGTTGCTACTAGTATGGCAATGATTCCGGGTAGTAGTTATATTATTCCAGAGCCCCTTGGAGTTACACTTACTATTGGTGCGTGGAACTACCCTTTTCAACTTTCATTAGCTCCCGTAGTTGCAGCTTTAGCTGCTGGAAACACCGCAATTATTAAACCATCAGAATTGGCATTAAACAGCTCTAATGCCATGGCCAAAATCATAAATGAAAATTTCGCAGATGAATACCTCCATGTTGTCGAAGGTGGTGTAAAAGAAACCACTGAGCTGCTAAAACAAAAATTTGATAAGATTTTTTACACGGGAAGTGTAGGTGTTGGCAAGATAATAATGAGAGCCGCTTCCGAACATTTAACCCCTGTAACACTTGAGTTGGGAGGTAAAAGTCCAGCCTTCGTTTTTAACGATACAAAACTAAAAATTGCTGCAAAGCGACTGGTTTGGGCAAAATTTTTAAATGGTGGACAAACATGCGTGGCTCCTGATTATCTATTGGTTGAGAAAGGTATCAAACAAAAACTAATTTCCGAAATTGAAAAACAAATTATTGAAATACTAGGCACGAACCCCAAAGATAGTGAAGCATTTGTTCGCATCATTAATCCACGACATTACAATAGAATACTTCAACTTATCGATACAAAAAAAATATGCCTTGGTGGCGAAAGTGACGAAGCAGACCTATATATAGCACCAACAGTAATGGACAATGTTACCTTTGACGATAAGGTTATGGAAGAGGAAATATTTGGACCCATATTGCCAATAATAGAATTTGACGATTTGGATTGGGCAATTAGTATGGTGAAAAATCGCCCCAAACCTTTAGCTCTTTATGTTTTTACTTCTTCCTCAAAAAAAGTTGATAAAATATTTCATGAAATATCATTTGGAGGAGGTGCTGTAAATGATGCTGTTGTACAATTAGCAAACTCAAATCTGCCTTTTGGAGGTGTTGGCAATTCAGGAATGGGAAATTATCATGGAAAAGCCGGATTCGATACTTTTTCACATACTAAATCAATTTATAATCACTCCACTTTAATCGAACTTCCAGTTAAATATACACCTTACACAAATTGGAAAAAGCAATTACTGCAAAAGATGATAGAATAATAAATACAAGATAATCTTATCCTTACTAGAAAAGCCACGAATGCACGAATAAAAGAACAAGTTTGCCTTAATAATAAGCAATCCAATTTTTGTTTTTAGTATTTTTGACATATGACTAATATCAAATTACTATTTCTCTCAATTATACTTATTGTATTTTCATTTATTCCCACAAAACTACTAGCTCAGTATTATGTTATTGGTCAAGATCCTTCCTCAATTTCCTGGAAACAGCTTAATTCACAATATTTCAATATTATTTATCCGTCAGGGTACGAACAAAAAGCACAAGAGTATATTAACCTTCTCGAATTATCACGACCAAGTATTAGCCTACCATACTTGCAACAAAATAAAAAAGTTAGTATAGTACTTCACAATCGTACAGTTGTGTCAAATGCAATGGTTTCACCAACGCCAATGCATGCTGATTTTTTTGAAATGCCCGACCAATCAACCTATGCACAAACATGGTCTCGCCAACTTACACTTCACGAATACCGCCATGTTGTACAAATGCAAAAATTAAAACAGGGCACAACTAAGGTGCTTTATTATATGTTTGGTGACCAGGCAATCGCAGGAATTATGGGAATCTTTTTGCCTATGTGGTTTATTGAAGGAGATGCTGTTTTTAGCGAAACCATTTTAAGCAATAGTGGTAGAGGCAGATCTCCTGATTTTACAATGGACCTCAAGGCACAGGTGCTAAATAAAAAGATATATTCTTATGACAAGGCACTTTACGGTTCATTTCGTAATTATGTACCCGACCATTATACCCTTGGTTATCAGCTAGTGCTAAGTGGAGTTTCCAACTATGGCACTGAGTTATGGAACCATACCTTAAACAAGGTTGCTAAGCGCCCCTATATGCTTTTTCCAACCACAAAAGCAATTAAAGATATTACTGGAAAAGGAAAGGTAGCATATTACAAAGGAGTGTTGGAAACTCGGAAAACACAATGGGCAAAAATTGATTCTACAAAAGATTCTACCACATTTATTATCCCAAAAAAGGTAAAATACTTTACAGATTACCGTTTTCCCAACCCAATTGAAGATGGTAGTATTATTGTTGAGAAAAGTGGAATTGATGATATAAACCGTTTTGTAATGCTTTATGCTGATGGCTCAGAAGAAACACTTTACACACCTGGATACGATTTTAATGAATCCCTATCCGCCAATGACAGCCTATTATGCTGGAACGAAAAAACCTATGATCCTCGATGGACAAATCGCACATATTCTGTTATAAAAATATATAATTTCAAATCAAAAAAACTAAAACAGCTAACAAATAGAAGTAGATTGTTCGCCCCATCTCTAGCCAACAAAAAATCGCAAGTGGTAGCAGTAAATGTAACAGAAGACAATAACTATTCGTTATGGGTATTAGATATTAAAACTGGCGATACTCTCAGTAGCTTTAGTACTCCCGAAAATTTATTTTTTATGTATCCACAATGGTCCAATGATGATAAACACATAATTTCCACTGTACTTGGTGATAAGGGAAAATCTATAATCCTCATAAATACTACAACCTGGGAATATGAGTATATACTACCATTTAGTTTTGTTGATATAACCCGACCAATAAAAAATGGAAATAAAGTAATTTACTCTGGTACATATTTGGGAACTAGCGATTTATATGCAATTGATTTACAAACAAAAAATACATACAAAATAACAAATGTTAGGTTTGGTGCTTCTGATGCTACTTTTTGTAATAATGAAGACAAAGTATATTTTTCAACATATACTGACGATGGTTATCGTATTTCCAATATTGATTTAAGTACGGTTAATCATGAAAAAGTAATTCTTAAAGACCTTAAGGCAGGCTTTTTAATCGATGAACTAAAACCAGAAAACAATTTTATTTTAGATGATGAAGAAATTCCAAACAAAAAATATCCTGAAAAGAAATATAGTAGGATTGGGCATCTGATTAATCTACACAGCTGGGGATTAGCCGCAGTTGATCTAAACAACTATGATTTTACACCAGGAGTATCAATACTTACGCAAAATATT
>Ga0164318_10005094_pt1 | contig 12701 bp, 7 predicted proteins | sample GuaBasSedimGuay9_FD_113734 | JGI IMG/M metagenome (GOLD analysis project Ga0164318, IMG submission 113734) | Subseafloor sediment microbial communities from Guaymas Basin, Gulf of California, Mexico - Guay9, Core 4571-4, 0-3 cm | ecosystem: Environmental > Aquatic > Marine > Hydrothermal vents >... | reverse complement strand
TAGGATCAATAATTACAAGAAAATCATTGGGGAAATATTTCTTTCGAACTTTTTTAATAGGATAATTTTGATATGGATTATTCAATGCCTGATTTTGAGGTGGGAAAAAAATTACTTTCGATTCTAAATCGTTAAAATTTTCCATAACACCGATAACCGAATGGTACTTCACAATAAACAATTCTGCAATATAGCCTAGAAATCCACTACGACCAACTGGGCTTTTATCTCCATAGCAATGCAATTTTTGAAACAGAAACTTCAATACTCGTACTTCATCATGTTGTTCGGAGGATAAATGATCTTGAACATATCTGGTGTGATGAGGAGTACGATCTACTGCGGTTAGAGGTCCACGTTGATATAAGAAATTTTCTGAGAGATCAAAACAAAAAACTATATCTAAATCCATTTTCCTATATACTGCTGAGATATAAGGGTGTTCGGCATATTTCATAACTGGGTTTTCCAAATCATTTTCTTTAAAAAGTGGTATGAGCCAATTTGTAATTAAATTCTTAAATAAGGTGCGTATCTCATTACGGAGTTGTGATTTTGATTTTTCATTAACACCTGGTAGCATAGAAATGTCGAGTCCAATAAATAAATCAATATCAGAAGCATTACGAAGTGCTGTATCTTTCAATCCTGTGGAACCTTGTGGAAGGATGAAATTAATTTTAATCTCTGATGAAGGAATGGATGAATAAATTAAATCGGAGAGATATTTTACAATCGATTTTACTCGATCACGTTCTTCTTTAGATGGTTTTAGTTCTTGTTTTTTTTTATCAATTAAAGATTGGATAAAAGTTCGCGTTTCTGTTGTAATCATGCAATTTCACCCAGAGATCATTCTTGTCGAGCAAGGAATGATTCTAATGATTCTTTAGGTGGTCGATGGAAGGCTTTTACAAGAAAATCGAAATTATTTTCTTTTTGTATGCGCGGGAAGGGAAGAACAGGATAGTTAATTGTGCCTGCTGACTTTTTAAAATCAGAATGCATGGATCTTTTATGGAATAATTCGATTGCATTAACTCTACCTTTTCGAATAAAAATTCGGGGGGTATATTCTTCAAAAAAGAATGATCCTTCTGGAATTTCACCTAATTTATTCAATTGCTTAATTATTTTCCGTTTAGGTAAAAAAGAAAGCAGAGATGACTGTGATGAATAAATTGATGAATTGATTAAAATCATTTCACGTTCATATGAAGAAGGAATCTCTTGATGTTTTACTAAATCTAATACTTCAGAGGGTTTAATTTTTCGAAAAATTAAGATGTCCTCTGGTTGGAGATGCTCACGCCAAGCAGTATCTATACGGAGTTGAACAGCTTTAGTTTTTTGAAGTAAAAGGTTTAATTCTTCTAAATCATATAGATCAGGATTGATAATAGATGGAATCACTCCTTGAGAATCCAGCGATATATTTTGCCAAGAATTCCAAATTTCTTCAGTAACCGGCTCAATTTGATATACAGTTGCCATATGGCTCCGTATTTCTTTTGCTAAATGATCTACCAATAAATGATAAACCCATGTAGCTTGCGGGCCTATATATGAATATATGGTATGAGTCAAATCATCAGTAATTAGATAGGCTTTGCTTGGATCGATTAAAGATGTTAAGGATTCTCCATGTATTTCCTTCGTTTCAACGGATTTTAGTACTTCAAATAATTGCATTCAGATTCCCTCTGCTATTAATAATTCAGATTCCCTCTGCTATTAATAATTCTCATTATGCATACGAAAATAAATATTTTTAAGGTGGTGAAATTTTTTAGTGCTTATGAAAATGTGCACTTCCGCATCACAAGGTATTTTTTTTCAATGCACAAAATGTGGGAAGTGTTGTTCTAATTCTTCTGAAGGTTTTATTTTTATTTTTTGGGAAGATATCAAAAAAATATCTTCTCAATTAAATTTATCTTATAAAGAATTTGCTAAAAAATATCTGACCATTACTAAATATAATTTTCCCATCTGGGATGAAAATTTAGAAGAACTAACCGCTCATAAAGCCATGGAAACATTAGCATTGGATTTTGGAGTAGATCAAAATTGCATCTTTTTAATCGAAAATGGAGATTTCAAGGGTTGCAAGGTTTATAAGAATCGGCCCAAACAGTGTAAGTTATATCCTTTTTGGTCCATAGTAATGACCTCGGAACGGAATTTTCGATATCATGAAAAATTTTGCCCAGGTATTAATCCAAAGAACTCAGCGGTGCCTTTTTTTCATCCGGAAACCATTGAAAAATTAATCAAAATTGAACGTAAGATTGAACATAATTATTACTTGCAGATGAAAAAAAACGATTTTGATCTATTTCGAATGTATCCATTTCTTCAAAATCTTTCTAAATTTAGAATTAATAAATAATTTTAAAAAATCTAACAAGCTAACTTTACGTACTATGACTTATGCAAACAAGATTCTTCGAATAAATTTAGATACTAAGAGCGTGAAAGAAGAATCATTGGATTTTGAAATCGTGCAGCAGTATCTTGGTGGACGTGGCTTGGGAGTTAAAATTTTATATGATGAACTTCCACCAAAGATTGATCCTTTATCTTCTGCCAATAAAATCGCATTGATGACCGGCCCTATGACCGGTACAATTTCCCCAACCTCATCTCGTTGGGCTATGGTATTTAAAAGCCCTTTGACTCAAAATACTCTAAATGATTCTCATTGTGGAGGTTCTCTGGGAATACAGTTGAAGAAATCTGGATATGATGGTATAATAATCGAGGGTAAGGCTGATAAACCTTGTTTGATTCATATTCAAGATTCTATAGTTGAAATCTTGGATGCTACTGAGTTTTGGGGCAAAGATACCTACGAAACTCAAAAATCATTGAAAGAAAAATATGATCGTCATTCAGTGGCTTGCATTGGAATTGCAGGTGAAAAATTGAATAAATTTGCTTGTGTGATGAACGATGCTCGTTTTGCAGGAAGAGGCGGTGTCGGAGCGATTTTGGGATCAAAAAACCTCAAAGCTATTGTTATTAAAGGAACTCAACGTATAAAGCCTGTAAATGAATTTGCTTTTAAGAAAATTTCTAAAAAATTCTTAGATACCTTAAAAGGGCATCCAGTTACGGGTACAGGGTTAGGGTTATATGGAACACCTATACTAACAACTGCTGTGAATAAATCTGGAGTACTTCCAGTCAAGAATTTCCAAGAAGGTATTTTTAATGATGTTCGTGCAATTGCTGGAGAAACTTTGCGTGAATTATTAATAAAACAAGTTCCTTGCCAAGGGTGCCCCATTGGATGTGGTCGTTCATTTAAATTTGGAGACATTGCTGCCCACTTAGAATATGAATCATTATGGGCTTTGGGTCCAAACTGTGGAATTGGTGATCTTAATGTTATTTTTAAAGCTAGCGAAAAATGCAACCGTTATGGACTAGATACTATCTCAACCGGAAACGCTATTGCCTGGTATATGGAATGTGGTGAACGCGGTTTAGTATCCGATGCTCCACATTTTGGTGAGGTTGATGGATTTCTTAAGTTGATCGATAACATTGCTTTAAAACAAGGTGTAGGTGCATTATTATCACAAGGAGTTCGTGCTGCTGCTGCTCAAATAGGTCAAAATTCTGAAGATTTCGCTTGTCATATTAAAGGATTGGAAATGCCGGCCTATGATCCCCGTGGGATTAAAGGAATGGCTTTGAGTTACGCTACTTCAAATACAGGCGCTACCCATCTTAAAGCCTATACCGTTATTCAAGAAATATTAAGTACTCCACATTATGTTGATCCTTTGGCGGAAGAGGGAAAAGCAGCTTTGGTAAAAGAAATGCAAGATGTTTTTGCAGTGTTGGATTCGGCAGAATGGTGTAAATTTACTTCAATGGCTGTATTTTCTACCTTGAAATGTGAAGTGGATATATATGCTAAAATGCTTACCACAGCAACTGGATTTTTCATTGATTCAACCGAATTCAAAAAGATTGGAGAACGTATATACAACCTTGAACGTTTGTTCAATTATCGGGAAGGATTAACCCGAGATGATGATCAACTACCCAAACGATTTTTGACTGAAACCCTTCCAGAAGGTCCAGCAAAGGGTCAAGTGGTGGATAATGAACGTTTGTTGACAGAATTTTACCGTCTCCGAGGTTGGGAAGATGATGGAAGTCCTTCTGATAGAAAACTCGAAGAACTTGGGATAAAACCACTTCATACTTCTGCAAAGTTACAAGTTGCTCTTGATTTACGTGATATGGATGAAGCACTTAAAATTGCGAAGAGTGCTGTAGAAGGAGGTGTTGATTGGATAGAATGTGGCACTCCGTTGGTGAAGTCGGTTGGTATGGACATAGTACGGAAAATTCGGGAATTATACCCCCATAAAACAATTGTATGCGATTTGAAAACCATGGATACAGGATTCTTAGAATCCGAAATGGCTTATCTTGCTGGAGCTGATATTGTATGTATATTAGGTATTGCACCTGATAGTACGATTATTGATGCAGTAGGAGCGGGAAAGAAATTCGGGATTAAAATCCATGCTGATTTAATTGGAGTATTGAATCCCATCGAAAGAGCAATTGAATTGGAGAAATTAGGTGTTGATTATATTGGACTACACATTGGAATCGATACCCAGCTTCGATCGGGTTTTGATAAAGTACCTTACCCAACTTTGAAGAAATTGAAAGAATCGATTAAAATTCCAGTAGCAGTAGCTGGGGGATTAAATGCAGAAACAATTCCCAAAGCGGTGGCTACGGGTGCGGATATTTTAATTGTAGGTGGTGCAATTACACGATCAGCGAATCCTGCTCAAGCTACTCGTCGTTTGAAAGAAAAAATAGAAGAAGCATCGCGTAAACTTTCAGAAAATCACTGAAAATTTAAATAAGGTTGTCCAAATGATAAAAATCACCCTTTCTTTTTTTGCTAATTTACAAACAATTTTCGGTGAAGAAATCATCCTTCAAGTTGAACATCCGATACGGGTGATTGAACTCTTTTTTCTGTTTAAAACTAAAGATGGTATTCCAGCTAACAGTATTTTCCTTCATGGAGATGTTTCCCTTAATGATGATTATAACATTCTTCTTGATGGAAGGAACATCCAAGGATTCAATGGAATTAAAACTATCATCAATGAAGATTGCTTTTTATCCTTTTTTCCCAAAGTGGGCGGAGGTTGAAAAACCTTATCATTAAGGGATACATCTAGTCTTTTTCTGCTGTGCTGATTTAACTGCAGTTTTTTTTAATTGTTTCTTCTTTTTTGCAGAAGATTTTTCTTTTTTGGGGAGTGATCGTGATTTTTGAGCTGATGATTTCTTTTTCGATTTCTTCAATATTTTTCCATTAGTAAAATCAATAGGGTGGGGTAAATCTTTTCGATGTTCATAGTAACTGATGAAATTATTATTTTTGTCTTTATCAAGAACCATTTTTAGATATTTACCAGTATAAGATTTTGGAGATTCGGCAATTTCTTCTGGTGTTCCTGTTGCGACTACTCTACCCCCTTCATCTCCCCCTTCTGGGCCCATATCAATGATGTAATCTGCAGATTTGATAACATCCATATTATGTTCTATAACTATTACAGTATTTCCCTTATCTACAATTTCCTGCAAAACATGTATTAATTGTAAGGTGTCATGAAAATGCAAACCCGTAGTAGGTTCATCTAAGATGTACAGTGTATTACCAGTGCTGAGCTTGCTCAATTCGCGGGATAATTTCACCCTTTGGGCTTCTCCTCCAGATAAAGTGGTGGATGATTGCCCAAGCTTAATATATTCTAATCCAACATCTATCACAGTTTTTAATATAGAACGAATTTTGGGAAAATTTGCAAAAAATTCATACGCTTCTTCATGAGACATCTCTAAAATATCTGCTATGTTTTTGCCTTTAAACTTAACCTCTAAAGTTTCTGCATTATAGCGTTTACCTTTGCAGACATCACAACGAATATATACAAGAGGTAGAAACTGCATTTCGATCAAGTTATAGCCTGACCCTTTGCATTTTTCACAACGACCGTGTTTAAGATTAAAACTGAAGCGTCCTTTATCATAACCCCGGATTTTTGCTTCTTTAGTGGCTCCAAAAATATTACGTATTAGATCGAAAACTTTTGTATAGGTTGCTGGAACAGATCGTGGAGTTCTTCCGATTGGAGATTGATCAATGTGAATAATTTTGTCAATCGTTTCTGCGCCTTCAATTTTATTATATTCTCCTGGAATTAATCTCGAATCTGGATTTTTAATACGTTTCAATCCTTTATAAAGTGTTTCCATGATTATAGAAGATTTTCCCGCTCCACTAACTCCAGTAATTACAGTAAGTACACCTAAGGGTATTTTCACTGTGATATTTTTAAGATTATTGGCTCTGGCGCCGTGAATAATAATCCACTGAGTAATTTTTGTCCTACGAAAGCCTGGAGTAGGGATGAATTTTTCTCCACGTAGATATTGGGCGGTTAATGAAGTCGGATGTTGTAATGCATTTTCTAAATAATCCGCAACTACAATTTCTCCTCCGTGAATTCCTGCCCCTGGACCTAAATCTACCAAAAAATCCGAATTTCGAATTATATCTTCATCATGCTCTACTACTAAAATCGAATTACCTTTATCTCTCAATGTTTTCAACATATTGATAAGTTTGAATTTATCGCGAGGATGAAGTCCAATTGAAGGTTCATCCAATACATACAATACACCAACCAAATTAGAACCGATCTGAGTTGCAAGCCTAACCCTCTCCGATTCTCCTCCAGAAAGGGTGCTACTACTTCGATTCATTGTAATATAATGTAAACCGACATTTAACAAGAATGAATAACGACTAATCAATTCCTTAAATACGTCGTGGACAATTTCCATCTCTCTCTTAGATGCTTTTCTTTTTACATCTTCTAAAAATTTGAGTGCGCTATCAACTGTTAAAGCTGAAACTTCTGCAATATTTTTTCCATGAATGGTTACTGCCAATGCTTCAGGTCTTAATCTTTGTCCATGACATACTCCACAAATACGCTCATCCATCCATTTTTCGTAATATTCCCGGCTGAATTCAGAGTTTGTTTGGTGGTATCGGCGTTGTAAAGTATTGATAATACCTTCAAATGGGCGACTAACTACATATTTAAATTCCCGATCGTTTCCATTTTCATCAATTCTATTTGATTCAATGCTGAAATCAATTAACTCGTCACCTGAACCATATAACAATATTTCCCATACATTTTTCGGGAGTTTATCGATTGGATTAGATAAGTCAACTTTATAAATAGAGGCTACATTTTCAATTAAACGCCACGTATAAGAATCAACCTTTCCAAAACCTCCAATTTTTCGTAAATTACTTTCATATATTGATTTAGTTTTATCTGGAAAAAGACGTTCTTCGGTAAATTCTTTTGAAATACCCAGTCCATTGCAAGCGGTGCATAATCCAAGGGGAGTGTTAAATGAAAAAAGTTGAGGTGTTAAAGCAGGAATTGAAAGTTGGTCATTGGGGCAAAAGAGGTGCTCCGAATATATTTTTGTTTCACCCTCAACAACTGCAATTTTCACTAAACCTTCGGTGAGACGAGATGCTTGTTCGATAGCATCTGCCAAGCGTGTCCGAAATTCATTAGTTTCTTTTAAAATTAAGCGATCGATAACTACATCAATATCGTGGAATTTATTTTTATCTAATTCAATTACTTCATCTAATTGATATTCTAACTCGTCGACGATTACGCGCACAAATCCCTCTTTCTTTAATTGTTTAAAAACAGCAGAATATTCTCCTTTTCTTCTTTGGACAATAGGGGCTAATACGCGAAATTTGGTATGTGGCTCTAAATTTTGTAGAATGTTTTTTGTAATTTCTTGAGTGGTTAAGGGAGTAATTTCTTTTCCACATTGAGGACAGTGGGGAATTCCAATATTTGCAAATAGTAATCGAAGAAAGTCATAAATTTCAGTAACAGTTCCCACGGTACTACGTGGATTTTTGCTAACAGCTCGTTGTTCTATGGCTATAGAAGGGCTCAAACCTTCGATATGATCTAAATCAGGTTTATCCATAACACCGAGGAATTGTCTTGCATAAGTATTGAGAGATTCCAAATATCGGCGCTGCCCTTCAGCATATATTGTATCAATAGCTAAGGATGTTTTTCCTGATCCACTTAATCCACTAAACACAACTAGCTTATTTCTAGGAATGGTAACATCGATGTTTTTTAAGTTATTCTGACGTGCTCCTTTGATAATAATTGCATCTTTTGACATATTATGAAACTCCTGTTATTTGATTTTGGTTGATTTAAGTTTCATTTGAGCGTTTCATTTTTTTTAATACTATTTTTCGATTTTCACGTTTGGTAACATGTTCAGTTGTTCCGAGTAAATAAAATTCCGGAAAATCTTCCTCAGATTTATTATTGTATTGTGGATCTTTAAATTGGGTGTTAATTTTTGCCAATTTACTGTTTAAAACTTGAGAAATTTCTGAACTTTTGATTCTATTACTTTTTACTTCGCGAATGACATCCCTTAATATAGCTGCAACCTCAAATTCCAAATCTTTTGCTGCTTCAAGCATAGATCGTTCCAAATCTTGTAAGATCTCTTCTTCGGATGCATTTTTTTGTAATGTTTTTTGTAAAATTTCGCTAAATGCTTTCTTCGAATGTCGTTGCTTTCCGTCTTGTGGTGTTTCCGCCAAAGCTTCTTGAACTCGTTTATGAATGGTTTGCGGGGTAATGCCGTGTTTTTTATTATATAAAAGTTGCTTGTTTCGTCTCCTATTAGTTTCTTCAATTGCATTTTTAATGGATTTTGTAAATTTATCTGCATAAATTATGGCACGTCCTTCTGCATTTCGAGAAGCCCGACCAATAGTTTGAATTAATGAACGTGTATCCCTCAAAAAACCTTCTTTGTCTCCATCTAGAATTGCTACCAAACCTACTTCAGGGAGATCTAATCCTTCTCGTAGAAGGTTAATTCCCACAACTACATCAAATACGCCCGCACGTAAATTTCGGATTAAATTCATTCGCTCAACGGTATCTATATCTGAATGAAGATATTCGATTTTAATCCCAATTTCGCTATAATAATCAGCAATATTCTCTGCCATCCGTTTTGTAAGAGTCGTTATTAATACTCGGTTTCCATGCTGAATTTCGGCTCGAATTTCTGCTAATAAATCATCTATTTGATTTTTTACTGGGCGAACTTCTACCAAAGGATCTACCAAGCCTGTTGGGCGTATAACTTGATCTACCCATACATTTTTGCTTCGTTTCAATTCATATGGTCCAGGAGTTGCGCTTGTACAAATAACATAGCTTAATTTCTTTTCCCATTCTTCAAATCTTAAAGGACGATTATCTAATGCACTGGGTAATCTAAATCCATAATCAACCAAACTTTGCTTTCGAGATTGATCTCCTTTAATCATTCCTTTAATCTGGGGAATTGCGATATGTGATTCATCAATAATAAGTAAGAATTCTTCTGGAAAATAATCATAAAGGCATGCTGGTTGTTCTCCAGGTTTTCTTCTATCTAAATATCGCGAATAATTCTCAATTCCTTTACAATACCCTATTTCCCGCAACATTTCGATATCATAACGAGTACGCTCTTCAAGACGCTGAGCTTCTGCCCATTTCTTATTTTTCTTAAAGAATTTTATTCGTTCTTCTAATTCTTCTTCAATTTCTTTTGTAATATCATCAATAATTTCTTCCGCTGCGACATATTCACGAGTAGGAAATATCTTTAAATTTGAGACTTCTTGGAGTATTTTATTTGTTAATGGTTCCATTTCAGTGATGGATTCGATTTCATCACCAAAAAAACTCACTCGATAAAAACTGTCTAAGTATCCTGGAAAAATATCAACAGTATCACCACGGACACGTATTTTTCCGTTGGTAAAATCTATATCGTTTCTTTCATATTGAATAGAAATCAATTTCAACATCAGTTCGTTTCGAGTAATTTCCATACCCTTTTCGATGACAAATGATTTTCGGGCCCACTCATTCGGATTTCCAATTCCGTAGATGCTCGAAACTGATGCAATTGCAATAACATCTTGACGAGTTAACAAAGAATGTGTAGTTGCTAAACGATATTTCATTATTTCTTCGTTTACACTACTATCTTTTTCGATATATTTTCCCAATTGAGGTAAATATGCCTCTGGTTGATAATAATCAAAATATGAAATATAATAATGAACTGCGTTATGAGGGAAAAATTCTTTAAATTCTTGATATAGTTGAGCTGCGAGTAATTTATTTGGAGCGGTTACCAAAGTAGGAAGATTAGTTTGAGAAATCACTTGTGCCATAGTATAAGTTTTTCCAGTTCCAGTCGCACCTAAAAGTGTCTGAAATCTTTTTCCATTACGAATTCCATCCACTAATTCCTTTATCGCAGATGGTTGATCGCCTTTAGGGGTAAAATCCGACACTAATTTAAAATTAACCATGGTTTTGAAAGTCTCCTCTTTATGAATAGTTTCAACAATTGGGCTGAATTATTAATTGATGAATAATACTTCTTCGGTTACCTTTAATATCTCAATTATTCTTCGGATTTGAAAATTTGGATTTATTTTTATTAACAAATTACATAAACACGAAGAATTTCATGAAGCGAAATTAATATTCGATTAAAAGAACAAAGAGTACGAGCGTTTTTCAATTTATTAAACCACCAATATCTTAATTGACGCTTTTTAAGAAAAACACAAAAGTTTTTACTTAAAAAGTAAAAACGCCACAACTTAGATAATTCGGAATATATTTTGGTAAGTAAGTACTACTTTAATTTATCATGCCTCTGGGTGTTGTTCTCGTTTCTCTTGAATACAAAAACCAATCTTCAGAATGGAAAGGTGAAGCGATTTCATCCTATCCAGAAAATTTTTCTCCCTCAAGATCATTAATTCGTAGAATGATTTCCATTCTTCATAGTTCCACTTCAAATCTCAACGTACAATCGGGAGAAACAATTGAAGTGAAATATTTAAATAAATTGATTATGCTCCATTTGAAAGTTTTAGAACGGAATAAAAGGGAAGAACTGATCATAATTATCTTAGCACCAGAAGATACTCTTAAAACCACCAAAATCTATCATCTATTAGCTTCCATTCTTCCTCAATTTTATCAATTGTCTGACGATGAGCGAAAAGCTCAATTTAGGCAATTTGCAACTCGTTTCTACCCTAAATCAGAACGTCGGAAACTTCTTTTTATCGGATTTCCAGCTGCTGGAAAAACTTGTATAAAAAAGGCTTTTTTTGATGGAGAAGATCCTGAAAGCTTATTGGGAAGAAGTGCTCCCGCTCCTACGATTGGTCTTGCTCATTATGTCTATTCATGGTTGGATGCAGAAGTTGGCATAATTGACTCGGCTGGACAAGAATTCGATCAGTATGTGTCTCAATTAAGTACTTTTGAAAGAAAAATTGCGTTTGAAGAAGCAGATGTAGTAATTTACGTTTTTGATGTTTCTAATTGGCAAGAGCAATACTTGCTGGTTCTTGAAAATTTAGAGAAGATTCTTAAAGCAAAAGATAGATATAACACTCAGTGTAAGATCTATGCTTTTTGTCATAAAATTGACTTAGTTTCTTCAGCTTATTCAAATAGCAGTAAAGAAATTCCTCTCTTTATACAAATTCGCCGAGAAATTGAAGAAAAGTATAAAATTAAGGTAATTTTTACTTCAATAGAACCCACTCTCATCCATACCTTATATCGTTCCATGCAAATAATATTAAATGAAATGTCGGTGTTAGGTGATTCTATAGAAACCCTATCTCAGGAAATATTACGTGATCAAAAGAAAAGTGCTATTCTTCTTTTTAGCGATTCTAACACCGTAATTAACCAATCAAGCACGCCAGATTTTAATTTAAGCGAATTTTCTCAAATTGTTAAATTAGTAAAAAATCATAGTACTATTTTGGCAAGATCACCTGAATTGGGTAATTTGGATTATTCGGTTACTTATACAACATCTGGATTTGCGATTATTATCAAAAATGTATATTTAATAAGATATGGGATTTCAACAGTTGCATTCCTTTGTCAAAATACCTCACGAGAACATCTGATCAAAATTCTAACTAAATTGGAAAAAAGGTTAAAATTTGAAGAGCAACGAGAGCAAAATTCTTAAAAATTCTATTTCTTTTTAATTGAATTAAGTAAATGTTAAAAATTTGGAGAAATCTTTTTCTATTTCTTCCCCAAAAATATAGCTCCGTAATCGTTGAAAATCATGAATTTTTGAGAGAACCATTCGAACATGCTTATATCCAGGGATTCCCTTTATCCACCAAATTGCCAATCGGCGAAATTCAGCTAATTTAAAACGATCATTATTCCAAAATTTCGAAGAATTCTGAATATATTTTTCTATTTTGAATAAATATTGGCGAATTTGAGCAAGAGACATTGCTTTTGGCTTTTCTTCTTCTTGATATGCTTCTGAGTTTTCACTTTCAAGATATTTTGAATTTGCTTTTTTCTTCATTGACTGAATTTGTGTAAAAACACTTGGATTAAACATAGCGGCCCTGCCTATCATGATCACTTCGCAATTGGTTTCTTCTTTAATTTTTTTATAGGTTGAATAATTTGAGACATCTCCATTTG
>Ga0164318_10005093_pt1 | contig 12701 bp, 15 predicted proteins | sample GuaBasSedimGuay9_FD_113734 | JGI IMG/M metagenome (GOLD analysis project Ga0164318, IMG submission 113734) | Subseafloor sediment microbial communities from Guaymas Basin, Gulf of California, Mexico - Guay9, Core 4571-4, 0-3 cm | ecosystem: Environmental > Aquatic > Marine > Hydrothermal vents... | reverse complement strand
CAATGCATCACCCACAGCTTTAATAATACGGTAATTTGCCTGATGTGGAATAAAATGAGGAATATCATTTGAACTTATCTCATTTTTTGCAAGAATCTCTTTCACATCTTTTGTCAGTGTTTTGACTGCCAACTTAAAGGTTTCATTGCCTTTCATCTGCACATACTGCAAACCTTCATCAATCACTTTTTGACTGACCGGATTAATAGTACCTGGTGCCGGTGTTACTAAAAAGTCTGCATAAGATCCGTCTGCTGAAGCATGAAGATCAATAAATCCTTCTTCTTTTATTTCTGAAGCAGAGATCATCGCCGCACCTGCTCCGTCTCCAAACAAGATACAAGTACTTCTGTCTGTATAATCTACAATAGACGAAAACTTTTCTGCACCGATCACCAATATATTTTTTTTCATACCTGACTCAATAAAGGCTTTGGCAATAGAAAGAAGATAAACAAACCCGCTACAGGCTGCTGAAATATCAAAAGCCTGAACATTATTGATACCAAGTTTGTCTGAAATAATACACGCTGTTGAAGGCATATTAAAATAATCCGGTGTCACTGTAGCACAAAGTACAAGGTCAATCTCATCAGCAGATAAACCTGACCTTTCAATGGCAAGTGCAGCAGCCTTAGCACCCATATCACTGGTATATTCATTATCTGCTGCAATGCGACGTTCGGAGATCCCTGTACGTTTTACGATCCACTCATCTGTTGTGTCAACCATCTTTTCAAGATCCGTGTTCGAAAGGATCTTTTCGGGTACATAAGCACCGACAGATCGGAATGAAGCGTATACTGGTTTAGTCTGTGACATAGTTATCCTTAGGTATTACCAAAGCGGTACATATCCAAAATTATTAGAGTTATTTTACCATAAGTTTCTAATGAGTGCTATGAAAGAGAGGGAGAAATGGAAAGAGAAAGGCAAAATGCCTCTCAATTATTTGTTATGTGTAAGGAGTTCTTCAATAACAGTATTCACATCAGATTGTGTATATTGTATTGCCTGAAAAACAGCATTTTTGATAGCTTTGGCACTGGAAGCCCCGTGTGATATGATCGCACAGCCATCTATTCCCAAAAGCGGCGCTCCGCCATATTCATCTTTATCTATCTGTTTCTTCATGTTTGCAAATACTTTTTTACGCATAAGCAGTGCCCCAAATTTTGCAGGTAGAGATTTTCTGATATTCTGTTTCATCAAAGCAAAAACAGTAGTGACAACACCCTCGCTTGTTTTAAGCAAAATATTACCTGTAAACCCGTCACAAACAACAACATTTACCTTACCGTTGAAGATATCTTTACCTTCGACATTTCCTACAAAACCATTAAGATTTTTAAGCAATGAAAATGCCTCTTTGGTTAAAGCATTTCCCTTACTGTCTTCAGAACCATTAGATAGCAGTCCTACACGCGGAGATCTGACACCCATGATCTTTTGCACATACGCTTCACCCATAGCACCAAACTCATAAAGATTCTGAGGGGTACAGTCTGTTACTGCTCCTACATCCAATACAAGGGTTTTTACATCTGCTGTACTTGGCATCAATGTTGCCAATGCAGGCTTAGAGATATGAGGAAGTCTTCCCATTCTAAGTGTTGCCAAAGTCATTGTTGCACCAGAGTGTCCAGCAGAAACAACAGCATCAGCATCTTTGTTACGCACCAGTTCAACAGCTTTGTAAATAGATGATTCTTTACGTTTCAGTGCATTGGTAGCCTGATCATTCATAGAGATAACATCAGAAGCTTCTACGATCTGAACTTTATCAATATAATATTGTGGGAGGAGAGATAGAATTTCTGTTTTATCACCTACAAGTATAGGGATGAATTTTTTTTCTTCCAGTGCTTGAACTACACCTTCTATAATAGGTTCAGGACCGAAGTCCCCACCCATTGCGTCAATCGCGATCTTGATCATCAAGATTACGCTTTGGTTGTTTTGTACTCACCGGTAGTCATATTCATGTGGTGAGGCATTCTCCATGTCCCGTCTGCATCTTTTACAGGCATTGGTAATGTCAATTTATAGTGTGTTCTTCTTTTTGCTGCTCTTGTCTTACTCGTACGTCTTTTAGGTACTGCCATTTTATATCCTTAGTTTAATATTCTACTTCAAAATCTTCATCATTATCAGTACATTTGTCACAATAATGATAAGAACTTTCTATCGATGTAATTTCACTCTCTAAGATGTACAAAAGATCTATTTTGCCATCTAAAAATTCAATTATATCTAAATCATCTTTATCTTCAGAAACTAGATCACTTAGCTTAAGTCGCAATTTGTTGTCCATGTCATAGATATATGTCTCTCCACATCTATCACAGTCCAAGTCAAAACTACCGCTTAAACTGGCATCTAAAGTTACTTGATGATAACCGCTTTTTTGTAAAGTTCCTTCAAGCGTCACACCCTTTGAACTAAGTTCAAAAGGTTTCGCTGTCGAACCAATTTTATCAAATACAATAGTCATAAGGGTATTCCTTAAACTATATTAGTTGATCTCTCTTTGTGCAAAGAAGAAATTAATTTCTATCGTTGCATTTTCAACAGAGTCTGATCCGTGTACTGCGTTAGCATCAATGCTCTCAGCAAAATCAGCTCTTATTGTACCGGCTTCTGCTTCAGCAGGATTCGTAGCACCCATAAGGTCTCTGTTTGTTGCCATTGCATTTTCACCTTCAAGTACTGTGACAACCACAGGTCCTGAGATCATGAAATCTACAAGGTCTTTAAAGAAAGGTCTCTCAGCATGAATCGCATAAAAAGCTTCAGCATCTACACGAGAAAGTCTAATCTTTTTTGTTGCTGCAATTCTAAGGTTTGCCGCTTCAAATCTAGCAAGGATCTGTCCTACTACATTTTTTGCTACTGCATCTGGTTTGATGATTGATAATGTTTGTTCCATCTTTATATTCCTAGTCGATAATTTACTTCATAATATGACAACACAAGTAGTCGGTATTAAAGTATTCGGGCGGGATTATATCGAAATTAAGATTAAATATTTATTAAAAAATAAGGGGGAGTTATGTTGAAAGGCGTGCCGGATCAAATCCGACACAAAACGAATTAGTCTTCGATGACCGGCTCGTCTTTTGCACCTCTTGTTTCAGAAGCAGGCATACCATCAATTGGGTCACCCCAAACGATACATCCTTCAGTTGGACATGCTTCAGCACATGCTGGAACATCATGATAAGTTACACACTCAACACATTTGTCTTCATATACGTAGTAAATCTCTTCACCCGTTGGGTTATCATCCTCATCTACAATTGCTTCTACTGGACATTCGTCAATACAAGCTGCACAGTTAATACAAATATCTGTAATAATTACTGCCATTTTTATCTCCTTTAATTAAATATACTCAAACTATAGCAAAAAAATTTGAAAAAATCTTTAAAGTAAATGCGATTTTCAATAAATCGTCAAATACGCTCTATTTCCCAACAGAGCGTGTCTTAAACGGTATTGATAATGAATATACTTATTGGATATTCAAGTATTTTTTTATATCTTCTACTCTTGTGGTTTGTTCCCAGGTAAAATCTGCATCTTCTCTGCCAAAATGTCCATAAGCTGCTGTTTTACGGTAAATAGGTCTTAAAAGATCCAACTCTTCCATAATCCCTTTTGGTGTTAGATCAAAGAGATCTTTCACACAGGCAATGATCTTGTCTTCATCAACATTCGCTGTGCCGTGTGTATCCACATAAATAGATACCGGTTTAGCCACACCAATAGCATATGCCACTTGCAGTGTTGCTTTTTCACAGGCACCCGCAGCCACAAGGTTTTTTGCTACATAACGTGCAGCATAAGCTGCAGAACGATCTACTTTCGTAGGATCCTTTCCGGAGAAAGCTCCCCCGCCGTGAGGGCAGGAACCACCATAGGTATCTACAATGATCTTTCTTCCTGTAAGTCCGGCATCTCCTTGAGGTCCACCAATAACGAAACGTCCTGTCGGGTTGATATGATAGACAATGTCATCATGTATCAACTCTTTAGGGATAGATGCTTTGATCACCTCTTCAAGTACTGCTTTTTGTACCTGCTCCAACGTCACATCATCATGATGCTGTGTAGAAACAACAATAGTATCGATGGAGACAGGTTTACCGTCTACATACTTCACTGAAACTTGGGCTTTACCATCCGGACGTAAAAACGGGACAGTTCCATTCTTACGTACTTCTGCCAGCTTCGCTGTGATCTTGTGTGCCAATGATATCGGCAAAGGCATCAATTCAGGTGTCTCTTTACAGGCATATCCGAACATCAGTCCCTGATCACCCGCACCTATCTCGCCATCTTTCTGATCTACACCTCGATTAATATCAGGACTCTGTTCACCTATACCGTTGAGTACACCTGCAGATCTATAGTCAAAACCATAATTTGCATCTGTATAACCTATCTCTCGTATCACTCGTCTTGCAATCTCCTGCATCGGTGCATACGCTGTTGTTTTGAGTTCTCCTGCGATAACACAAAAACCATTGCTCAGTAACGTCTCACAAGCCACACGTGCCTGTGGATCTTCTGCAATGATATAATCCAATATTGCATCTGAGATCTGATCAGCCATTTTATCTGGGTGACCCTCGGTTACCGATTCACTTGTAAAAATGTATTCGTTAGCCATTTTTAATTCCTTGAATGTATTTTGTTCACTGTCACTGAACTTAATTGAAACTCTTAAAAGAGACTCAATTAAATTCATATTCCATAGGTCGGGATGCCCTCATCCAGACAATAATTTTTAATGCAATAAATGTTTTTTCTTCATGCCTGTTGATGTCGGAGAGAGGACACCCCGACCTACATGATTCTCTTTGCCAATTGCTCCGGTAACAAGCCCAAAGACTCTTCTACCAATTTCGTATTTCCGTGTGTAATGAAAGCATCATCATACTCAAAAGAGGTTAACGCTATATCGTTGATCCTGTTTTGACTGAGGCATTCAAGTATGGCTGAACCCACACCACCCTGCTTGGCAGAGTCAGAGAAAACATACCATTTTTTATAGGTTTTACTTAAGGTCAGTAACATCTCTTCATCCAGAGGTTTAATAAAACGCAGATCTAAAATAGCAATATTTTCATCCATTAGTTTAGCTGTTTGTTCTGCACGGCCTACACCGTTTCCGTAACCGATAAAGAGTATCTCTTTACCATCTTGCAAAAGTTCAGACTTACCCAACTCAAATGCTTCACAACTACGGTCTTTTGCCAAAAAAGCACCTCTTGGGTACCTAAATGCACAAGGATGGTCATAATCTTTTGCAAAAACCATAGCTTCTTTCATACTTGATTCATTGTATGGTGCAAAAAGTGTCATGTTGGGGATAGCTCTTAAAAAAGAGATATCAAAGACACCCTGATGCGTCTCTCCGTCTTCACCTACTATCCCTGCTCTATCCATAGCAAACACTACAGGCAGATCCATTAGGCAGATATCATGGATAACCTGGTCATATCCTCTTTGTAAAAAAGTGGAATAGATAGTACAAAAAGGTTTAAAACCCTCTTTTGCCAATGGTCCCATTGAAGTAACTGCATGCTGCTCTGCAATGGCTACATCCCAGAAACGTTCAGGGTATTTCTCCATCACAGCAGACATTCCTGTACCACTTGGCATCGCAGCAGTAACACCCACCACTTTTTCATCTTCATCTGCCAGTTGCACAAGCATATCGGAGAAAATAGCAGTAGCTGCTTTAGCACCGGATTTTTTAGGTGCTTCTCCTGTTTTAAGATCAAAAGCAGAAACTCCGTGCCAATGTTCTTTTGTACCTTCTGCGATCTCATACCCTTTACCTTTGGTGGTCTGCGCATGGATGATCACCGGTTTGCCAAGCTCTTTTGCTACTTCCATTGTTTCAATCAGGGCTTCAATATCGTGCCCATTTACAGGACCAATATACTCAATACCCATCTCTTCAAACAAAATACCAGGGGTGATCATCTTGAAAGACTCTTCAAAACGTTTCGCCATATACGTTGCACTTTCCGGAAAATATTCAAGGGTTTTTTCTACTTTGCCTTTAAACTTTTGATAAAAAGAACCTGCCATTGTTTGTGACAAAAGTTTTGAAATGGCACCGATCGGTTTGGCGATACTCATCTCATTGTCATTGAGTATAATGATCACCGGGTATTTTCTGTCTCCAAGCTCATTTAAGGCTTCATAAACCATACCTGCAGACATAGACCCGTCACCAATAAAGGCAACAGGAATTCGGTCTTCACCTTTAAGCGCAATGGCTTTTGCTGCACCCACAGCCAAAGAGATAGACGTTGAAGAGTGTCCTGCCACATAATAGTCATATTTTGACTCACTGGGTTTTGTATAGCCGCAAACACCATCAAATTGACGCAGAGTTTCAAAGTCATCCCATCGTCCTGTAAGCAGTTTATGTGCATACGCTTGATGACTGACATCAAAAAGAAATGGATCTTTTTCAACATCAAATACTTTATGCATGGCAACAATGAGATCTGTAGCACCCATGGTAGAACTCAAATGTCCCCCATTTTTACTTACTGTTTCCAGTATCTTTTTACGTATATCTTGAGCCAATGTATTGAGTTCATCTGTAGAATATGATTGGATGTTCATCTTCACCTTACTTCTGTGCCAAATAGGCTGCAATAATTTTTTTGGCAAAACGTATCTGATCGTCAGTATGATCCAGTCCGATCTCTTTTGCCAACTGCTTGATCTCTTTTTTACTCACAGAACCATACTGTGTACCTGTTTCATGCCGACATATAAAATCATCTAAAATAAAAGGTTTCACTTCTACTTCAGCACTTTTTACGATCAGCACATTTTTCACACCAGTACCTCTAAAAACTGTTTAAAGAAAATATCGTTTTGCTCTTTGGTGCCGATGGTAATACGCATGGCATTCATCCCATAAGAGGCAAGATTACGTATGATCACCCCTCTTTTGAGCAATGCATCAGCTATCTTTGTAGAATTCATACTGTCATCAAAAAGATAGGTAATAAAATTCGTATAACTCTCAATATACTCAAATCCATTCTCTTTTGCAAATGTCTCATACCGTTTGATCTGTTCCTGGTGCAAGGCAATGGATGCTTCCACAAACGAATTACCTTTACATGCTTCAATAGCAACACATAAGGATAAAGTTGTAATATTGAACGGTGATCTCATTTTATACAACTCTTTTATAAGTTCCGGCTGTGCAATACCATATCCCACACGCATGCCGCCTAAACCATGTGCTTTTGAAAATGTACCCAGATAAATGACATTCTCATATGCAAGAAGATCACTTGGTGTGATGGCATACTGTGCATCTTTTGCTGCAGCATATTCCATATAAGCACCATCCACAATGACCAGTGTGTCTTTTCCCACTGCTTCTATGATCTTTAAAACTTCTTCTTTGCTTGTTGCATCTCCGGTAGGATTATTGGGAGTACAGATATAAATGATCTTGGGATCATGCATCTTATATGCTTCCATAAACTCATCATACTTATGCTCGTAAGAAGCCGTTCTGATGATCTTTGCACCCATCTGTTTTGCATAAATTTCATACATTGCAAAAGTTACAGCAGACATCAGCACAGAGGACTTTTCATTCAAGAGTGCACGCGAGATGAACTCCAAAACCTGATCTGATCCTGCCCCGATAATGATATTGTTGTCTTTTACAGAAAATTTTTTGCCCAATGCCTCTTTAAGCTCAAACATAGAGTCATCAGGATAAAGATGTGCAATATCGGCATTAGATCTAATTACTTTGGCAATCGCCGGGTTTGTACCTATCGGATTTTCATTTGAAGCCAATTTTACTACATTCTCAGCAGCAATACCATATTCACGTACTACCAGTTCGATCGGTTTTCCCGCTTCATAGGTTTTGATATCTTTTAATACTTTATTATATTTCATTGTTCTACTTTCTCTCTTCTCTAGACATCATCTGTCTCTTTCACATAAGAACCAAGTACTTTGATCGATGTTTGATGTGTCATCAATATCTGCTTGATCTTTTCATCATTCTGATGACCGTTAAACTCAATGAAGAAAATGGACTGTCCTTCAACAATATGCGATTTGATCTTTGTAAGATTGATCTGTGCATTTTCAAAATCATTTAAGAAAGAGACCAAAGCTCCTGGTGTATCCGGCAATTTTACAAGCAGTGATGTTTTATCATCTCCAGAAGGTGCATTTTCAAAATTGGAGATAATAAAAAAACGTGTTTTGTTGGATGTATTGTCTTCTACATTATTAAAACGAATAGGCAAATGATAAAGTTTTGCCGCAATAGAAGGACAAAGTGCAGCCGCAGACGGATCCTTGGCTGCAAGTTTTGCAGCTTTTGCTGTAGATTCTACAGGAACACGTTCTGCACTATCCATGCCCAGATCCTGTAGAAAATTGCGACATTGCCCAAAAGCAATATCTTTAGAATATATCTTGGTGATATTCTTATAATCTTCACTCAAAGTTGCAAAAGCAAAATGTACATCTATCATCACTTCCGCAATAATTTTCAGATCATACTGGTCCAGACAGTTGATCGTATCACTCACAATGCCGTTTGAAGAATTTTCTATGGGGATAACACCAAATTTTGCTGTACCCTTTTCTACTTCACGGAAAATACCCTCAATGGAACCTATTGGCAGGTATTCGGACATTGCACCAAACTTACTCTCTGCTGCCTGGTGTGTAAAACTCGCTTCAGGTCCAAGATAAGCAACCCCTTCCGGAAGTTCAAGGTTTCTTGCCACAGCGAACATTTCAAGGAACAGTGCATCAATGGCATCATCTGTAAGCTTACCTTTATTCTGACTTTTGAGTCTTTTAAGAATCGCCTGTTCTCTTTCAGGACGATAAATAGGCACACCTGTCGTGTTCTTCAACTCTCCTACATCATGTACAAGCTCCATACGTTCATTATAGAGTTTTAAAAGTGTATCATCGAGTTTGTCTATCTGTGTTCTTAAATCGTCAAGTGTCATTCCCTCTCCTCTTGTAGGGTGCGTATTTACGCACCTTATTATCAATTTTGGTGCGTGAGTACACACCCTGTATTACAAATACTCTTGTTCAAGTCGTACCTGATCTTCATAGGTTTCACGTCTTCTGATCAATCTGTCTTTTCCACTTTCCAATGCCACTTCGGCAGATTTTCCACGTGTATTGTAATTACTTGCCATTGTGAAACCGTAAGCACCGGCAGATTGGATCACAAGCAGATCATTGTGCTGCAATGGTGGAAGTTGTACATTTTTTCCAAAGAAATCACCACTCTCACAGACAGGACCAACCACATCTGCAAATGTTTTTTCCTCATTCTTATCAATCATTACTGCTTCTATCTTATGATACGCATCATACAGACTTGGTCTTAAAAGGTCATTCATAGCACCGTCAACAATGACAAAACGTTTACCGCCATTGACCTTTTCATACAATACTTTGGTAAAAAATGCACCGGCATTGGCTACCATATATCTACCCGGTTCACATAATAGTGTGACATCAAGTCCTTTTGTTGCTTCAAAGATCGCCTGAGTATAGTCTGTTGCAGAAATAGTCACTTCATCACGGTAAACCACACCGATACCACCGCCAACATCAAAAAGTTTAATGTCTATTTTGATGGCCTTAAGTGAACGGACCAGGTCTGCTACGATCATGGCAGCTTCTTTTATGGGTTCTAGTTTTGTCAGCTGTGAACCAATATGGAAATGTATCCCGACCGGATTGAGATACTCTGACTTGTTTGCATAAATATACATACGCTTTGCCATATCGATCTCTACACCAAACTTATTTTCATGTAAGCCTGTTGAGATATACGGATGTGTCTGTGGATCGATATTCGGGTTTACACGTACAGAGATACGCGCTTCTTTCCCCAACTCTTTTGCTATCATCTCCACACGTTTCATCTCAGCTTCAGACTCAAGATTGATCAGTAAAATATCTTTTTCCAAAGCTTCACGTATCTCATCATCTCTTTTTCCTACACCGGAAAATATGATCTTGTATTTGTCAATACCCGCATCGAGTGCACGTCTGACTTCACCTATACTCACACAGTCTGCACCTGCACCCAATTTTGCCAAATGTGAAATAACAGAAAGGTTTGAATTGGCTTTGACTGCATAATTGATCATAGATTTTTTACCGGAAAAGGCATCTTTAAGTGTATTGTATCTATTCTCAATATAATCAAAATCATAAATATACAAGGGCGTACCATATTTATCAGCCAATGCTTTATAATCAATATTCATCCAAAAATCCTCTATCTTATCTATTTTAGAGTGATTTTATCCAAATATCACTAAAAGCGAGATAGTATCCTGTTTCAAACCCTATTCAGGGGGAGTTTAAGCGATCCTTTTTTCATCTGTCACATATACATAGAGCGCATAGATCCATAAAAGAACAATGGGTAATATGGCTGTGATCTCAGGTATGAGTACACCATTTTGCCCCATTTGATTCAAACCGAACAAGATCCCCCAAATGACAAATGTCGCACCAAGAGAAGAAGCTATCACCAGTCCAAGACTCATCATTCTTGCATGAAACGGCAACTTGAAAAAGAGTATCAGTGCAAGGGCTAACGCAAAAAGAGGAACAATGATCTTATTGTAAATAACTGCTCTTATTTTATCTGAATTAATTTTCTGTTTTTCAAAAAGTTCCCAGGTATTGTAGGCATCTATGATGTTGAGTGCTTTCCCTTCATACAAAGATGTAATGATCTTTGGTTTATAGCCATGCAGTGTGGTCAGACTCTTTTTAAATTCAATTTTGTATTTAAGCAGTTTTCCATGTGCATAAATATGTTCTTTGACCACCGCATTTTTTGCTTCCCATTCATTGTCTCCATAAACCGCATAAGGCGCCTTGATCGTATAATTTATTTTATCTCCTTCTACCTGGAAGATCGTAATATTTTCTATTTTTTTGTGAATGGGATCCAATTTTTCAATATAGACAAAAGTATCATTATATTTGAAAAAAACATCATTCACATCATAGGCATTGATCTCATTCTCAAGCAAAAGCACTGCTTTCTCTTTGGCATATGAAAATTCTGTTGTCTGCAGAAATATGAAACTGGCATAAGTAAAGGATGCCACAGCAAAAAGCGGGAAGAAAAGTCTTTTTTTATTATATCCGAAAGCATGAAGTGCTCCCATAGTATTACTTTTGACCAGTGCCAGTTTTGTCATGATCACTGCAAATACAATAGCCAGAGGGTAAAGTAAGCCCAGTGCTTCCTGCCACATATAAAAAATGTAAAGTATCTGGTAATTACTCGAAACATTCAACTTGTCTATATGCTGAAAATAATCGATTACAGCAAAAGCGGAAGAGAGTCCAAAAAGTATGGCAAAGAGATTTTTAAGATAGGACAAAGAGAGATAACGAAAATGTAGAGATGGGTAAAACAAGGACATATACTTACCCTTCCAACAGGTCAATGGACTTCAAAGAGTAAGTTGATCTGACAACATTCAGTTCATCATGAACCAAGGCGTTACATGCTTGGGAAACATGTGTTAGCAACTTCTCCAAATGCTTTTGTTCCTCTTCAGAAAAATCATGAAGTACATAATCAGCAACCTGCGATTTGTATTCCGGTTTTCCTACACCGATCCTCACCCTTAAATACTCTTTGCCAATAAAGCTGTCAATGGATCTCAATCCGTTATGACCTCCGTGTCCTCCACCTTTTTTAAAACGCAGTGCACCAAAAGGAAGATCAATATCATCATGAATTACAATAATGTCTTCCAACTCAATTTTGAAGAATTGTTTAACAGCACTCAGACTTTTGCCTGAAAGATTCATAAATGTTGTGGGTTTTAAAAAAAATGTATTGCCAGAACGATAAAGTTTGCCCTGAAAAGAAGTTTTGGAAATGTCTCGGGCAGAAGCATTATCAACAAGTTTGTCAATAATGCGAAAGCCGATATTATGTCTTGTGTTTTCGTACTGTGATCCCGGATTACCTAGACCTACGAAAAGTATCATAAATTATTTAGCTTTGATCACACCACAGACAGCAACATCAGGTCTGTCCATCATTCTACAGTTTGCCGGTACTTCAATATCTCTGATAAGAATAGACTGGTCTCTGTCAAGTGCTTCAACATTAAGATCAAATTTGGCAGGCATATCTTCAATAGCACCTCTTAATTTCAATCTTTTTTTAGACATAACAAGTACACCTTTGTTTTTAAGCCCTATAGGAGTTCCATGAGTAATAACCGGCACAAGGAAGTTTGTTGCTTGCCCTGGTACAGCTATTCTTAGATCTACGTGTACTACATCACCGTTTACCGGGTGCATTTGATACTCTTGGATAAATACATTGATCTCTTTATCGCCAACTTTAACTGGGAATGCAAGTGTCTCTTTATTTCTGATTGTTCTTACAAATTCACCACGTTTAAATGCTGCATTGATGTTTTCAACGCCGTTTGCATAAATGTTTGCGATTAGATAACCATCTCTTTTAAGCAGCTTTGCGTCGCGCTTACCGATACTCTCTCTAACGATACCTTCTAACATATTTTGTCCTTAAATTTAAATATTGCCTACTCTTGTACGACAATTTGGAATCGGATTATATCGAAATAGTTTTAAACTAT
>Ga0164318_10005092_pt1 | contig 12703 bp, 11 predicted proteins | sample GuaBasSedimGuay9_FD_113734 | JGI IMG/M metagenome (GOLD analysis project Ga0164318, IMG submission 113734) | Subseafloor sediment microbial communities from Guaymas Basin, Gulf of California, Mexico - Guay9, Core 4571-4, 0-3 cm | ecosystem: Environmental > Aquatic > Marine > Hydrothermal vents... | reverse complement strand
GGGAAAAATTCAACCGGATAATGTAAATCTAATGGCAAATTCAATCGACTATTTATCAGACGATACCGGTTTAATTGAACTTAGAACAAAAGGAGTAACATCTCGACCGTTAGATCAAATTAGTGATGGCACCAAAACGCTCTTAAAATATTTAAACTTTTTGTTGCCATTAATACTCGTTATTATTATAGGTATTGTAAGATTTGAACATAAAAGAAATATACGAATTAAAAGAATGGAGGAAGGTTATGTCTAAAAAAGTAATTAATAAAATATTATCAATAATATTTATTATTTTATTAGCTGTAGTAATTATAATCTACATTGTTGATTCAGAAAAAGGTGACAGAACATTTAAAAAAGAGTTAGTAACTATTGACACCTCTGAAGTAACTTCAATTAACATTTTACCTAAAAAAGATACAAACTACATTAAGATATTTAAAACTTCTGATAATAACTGGAAGTTAAAAAATAAAGGTAATGATGTTAATGCTGACAAAAATACAGTGAATGAGATGCTAAAAGAATTAATAAATCTGCACCCCAAAAGTGTTGCAGCAACAAACCAATCAAAATGGAAAGAATTTGAAGTTACAGATTCTTTGGCTACGCGCGTAAAAGTTTTAAAAGGAAATAAAACTGTTGCAGATGTAATGTTAGGAAAATTCTCATACAAACAAAATCCCATGACTCGCCGAACAGAAATTACTTCTTATGTTCGACTATTTAATGAAGATAAAATATATGCAATTGATGGATTTCTAAATATGACCTTTAATCGTAATCCAAAGTCTTTTAGGGATGATGCTGTTATTTCGTCACCAGTAAACAATTGGAATAAGATAACTTATAATTATCCTTCAGACAGTTCATTTACCTTAATAAAACAAAACAATAAATGGATGGTAAGCGGATTATTAGCCGATTCAACAATCACTACTCGTTATTTACAAACAATTTCGCACTTAAACAATTCAGATTTTATTGATGACTTTAAATATCAAAATAACAAGCCCGTATATTCAGTAAAAATTGAAGGTAATAATATGAAACCTATTGAAATAAATGCTTTCTCTACAGATAGCTTAAATCAATATGTTGTTACATCTTCTGAAAATATAGGAACCTATTTTGACGGAAATAAAATTTTGAAAAAATTGTATGTAAATAAAAATTATTTTAGCAAAAAAGTAAAATAAAAAAATCAGCACAACCGAGCTGTCAATTTTGTTTTCATAGTTTGGCGGCTTGGTTTTTTTTAAATACTAGCTTAATAAATATTATGTTATACAAAAAGCAATTCATTTTACTTCTTTTTGAAAGTCTCAGTTAATCAAATTAATCCGCTTTCATGCAAAAACGAAGTGAATTGCATGAATTAGCGTGGATAGTGGGAAGTAAGGCGGTAAACCCCTCATTAGAAGTACCCAAATTTGGGCTTATTAAAAACACCAAATTTGTTAATAATTCTTAAGCGCAGAAAAATTATGAATTTTTCGGGTTAACAAATTGATTATAATTTCTTGTCATCTATATAAGTTGCAAATGTGCAACTGATTGTTACTCAATCAGTAAATGAATAAAAATTCTTTTGCTACTTTTAGGAATTAAAAAAAAATCAACACTTAATAATATTTTTCTTCTACCAACGTTAATATTTTATATAAACATATAATTCTAAAAAATAAGCCTATGAACAAAAATTTTACTTTATTTTATGTAATTAATAATTTTAGTAATAACAAAATTAACGATTCTGAAAAAAATATTATCAATATTGATTTTAAAGCTTTTAATGATGTTTATAAAACTCTAAACAAATTAGAGATTGAACCTAGTCAAAATGCTATTGATAATATTATGTGTTTTTCGAAATCATATGATGTTATAAAATTAAAATCATTGAAAACGATTGAACTAAATTTGAATTAATTCTGAAAAATTATTTTGTTTTTTAGCAGAAACTGAAAAAATTGGCAACAAAAAAAGCTGTTTGACTAACAAACAGCTTTTTTGATTTCTACAGCACAGTAATGATTATTGATTACCTAAAATAAGAGGTAAGCCATCTTTTCCACCTCCAATAACAATTGTTTTAGCATTAGGAGATTTCGACAATTCAATAGTAGCCTCAATTCCTCTCATCCTTAATAATTCATCTGTCAGGCTATTATTAATAATACGATTTGATTTTGCTTCACCTTGTGCTTGAATTATTTTACGCTGAGCCTCGCTTTTTTCTTTTTCTAATTTGAATTCATAAGCTAAAGCTTCTTGCTCTTGTTTAAGTTTACTTTCAATTGCTTGTTTAATATCAGGAGGTAAATTTATTGAACGAATAAGCAAGGCTTTCATATCAATATCATTATCTGAGAGTTTTTGTCCGGCCTCTTCAATAATTCTTAGTTCTACCTCTGAACGTTTAGTAGAATAAATCTCTTCGGCAGTATATCTACCTGCAACCTGACGAACAGTTGATCTTACTTCAGGAACAACGAGTTGACTTTCATAATCTACACCAAAGCGTCTGTGTAAAAATGCTATTCTATTATAAATTGGATTAAAACGAACAGAAATATCAATATTAACTTGAAGACCATTTTTATCAAGAACGTCCATTGTTTCTTCTGATTTACGCTCTTTAACATTATAAACAATAAAGTCGTTCCACGGAGCTACAACATGAAACCCTGGAAGATATACATTTACTGTATCTAAACCGGTTGAGAATTGCCTAAAAATAATTGCTCTCTCACCTGGTTTAATCTTGTAGAACATTCCATTGCCAAATAATAGAAGTAAAAATACTGCAGCTACTATTGCAATAATTATGCTTGATTGTTTCTTTTTCATAATAATTTGTTTAAAGGTTTAATAAGAATAAAAGTCTAAATATACGAATTATTTTGTAACTATAATTATACACCTGCTAATCCTGAAGCAACATTTTGTTGTAATCTAGGGACAATACTCATAACGGGAATATCAACACCATGAATAATTTCTTTGGCAAATGAGCCCATAAAATATTTAAAAATCCCAAAAGGTTGTTGATGAGTTGTAATTATAATTAAATCTCCATGTTTTTTATGTATAAAATCTATCAAACATTCTGACCTTGATTTATCTTTACAATGAATTAAGTCTGTTGAACATTCAACACCACCTTTAGTTAAAAAGTCCTCAACTTGTTTTAATTGGATATTTAATCGTTTAAGAATAAATTCATCTTCCATAGAAACAATTGAAACAACAAAAACTTTAGCATTAAATAAACGAGCAAAATGAAGTGCATTAGAAACTTTCTCTTTAGTTTCTTTTGTTAAATCAAGAGGTAAAATAATATTATTGCACTCATTACGAAAATGCTTGCCTTTTATTGTAATAACAGGGCAATATGCCTCACTTACTACTCTTAAAGCATTTGAGCCAATTATTTTCTTCTTAATATTATCGGCAGTGCTCGTACCCATAACAATGAAATCGAAATCATGTTCTTCAGATATTCGAATAATTGTTTCACAGAGTTTTCCTTTACGAAGTAACACTTGTAATTTAAAATCTTCATCCTTTATTACTTTATGAGCAAACTCCAAGATCTTACTTCTTAATTTATCTAAAACTACAATCTTCTCATCTTCATCATAAATTGTCCAAAGAGGTCCGGCTTCGTTAATAACGTGTAATAAAGATATACTAGCATTATTAATCTTAGCTAAATTGTATGCTTGCTCAAGACCTATATATGATTGAGAAGAAAAATCAATAGGAACTAAAATCTTTTTATTTGGATGTTTCATATGTTTTAGATATTTTTGCTGTTTATTTTTATATACAAAATAAGTAAATATTATGGAACAAATCAAATCTTCTGAACTAATTCTTAATGCAGATGGAACAATTTTTCATCTTCATTTAAAACCTGAAAATATTTCTGACACAATAATTTTGGTTGGAGACCAAGACAGAGTTGCTGTTATTTCCAGCTTTTTTGACAATGTTGAATTTAAGGTTCAAAACAGAGAGTTCACAACACATACAGGAACTTATAAAGGGAAAAGATTAACAGTTACTTCTACCGGAATTGGTACTGACAACATTGATATAGTTTTATCCGAGCTTGATGCAATTTCAAACATTGATTTAGATACCAGAACTATAAAAAAAGAGCATAAAACATTAAACTTTGTTAGAATAGGAACTTCAGGAGCTTTACAAGGAGATATACCTGTTGATACGCCTGTTATTTCGAAAATGGCAATTGGATTTGACGGCTTATTAAATTTTTATGCAGGAAGAAATGAAGTAAGTAATCTTGATATTGAACAGGCTTTTCTTAAGCATACTAATTGGAACGAATTATTAGCAAAACCTTATTTTGTTGACTCATCAGAAAATTTATTTAACAAAATTGGTGAAGGCATGAGAAGTGGTCTTACTATTTCTGCTCCGGGATTTTACGGACCACAAGGACGCGTACTTCGTTTACCTATTGTTGATCCTAAAATAAATAGCAAAATTACCGCTTTTCGTTATAATGACATGAAAATAACCAACTATGAAATGGAAAGTTCTGCAATCTTTGGTTTATCAAAACTTTTAGGTCATAATGCAGTAACAGTTTGTAATATAATAGCAAATAGAATTAGAGGTGAATATAGTTCAAACTATAAAATTGCACTAGAAAAAACAATAAAAACTATTTTAGACAGACTTTCTGAATAAATTAAAATAACTTTTATTAAATAAAAATCGGGAAATTAAATAAATTAATTTTCCGATTTTTTTATATCAAAAATTTCTTATCTTTATTCATCAGAAAAAATATTCTCAAGATGGAGATGAACAAAATTAGAGCATTAATAGATTTGCTTGACGATCCAGATAGTGAAATTTTTGAAACAGTTAAAAATCAATTACTCAAGCAAGGACTTTCTATTTTACCGGAACTAGAGAAGTCATGGGGAAATTCCTTAAATATTGATTTACAAAATAGAATCGAAAATTTAATTCAAAAAATTCAATTTCAAGATACAACAGCCAATCTTAAAAAATGGAGCGAAAAGCATAATGATGATATATTGAATGGTGCCTTTTTCATTGCAAAATACCAATATCCTAATCTAGAATATGATAAAATATTAAAACTAATTGAGCTAATTAAACAAGATGTTTGGTTAGAGTTAAATGATAATCTTACCGCACTTGAAAAAATTAAAATTTTAAATCATATTTTTTACGATATTTATCATTTTACTAGTAATACTTCAAATTTATATGCACCTCAAAATTCATATATAAATATAGTTTTAGATACAAAAAAAGGCAATGCTGTATCTTTAGCAATAATTTATATGTATATTGCTCAATCTCTTGGTTTGCCAATATATGGTGTTAATCTACCCCCAAATTTTATTCTTGCCTACATTGACAAACCTATTTATAGTAAAGCATTAGATATAAATAATGAAAAAAATATATTGTTTTATATTAACCCTTTTAATAAAGGTGCAGTTTTTGGCGAGAAGGAAATTGATTTTTTTATTAAACAAAAAAAAATTGAACCGCAAAAGCAATATTATTATCCCTGCGATAACAGAATAACAATTAACAGGCTAATAAATGAATTAATTGTTTGTTATGACAAATTAGCATATCCTAATAAAATTGAAGATTTAAAACTTTTTCAAAACATAATAAAAGGATAAGAATTATTTTACTATTTTTGTGTAAATTAAAACAGTATTTTAACAAATCTTAATTACTATGACAAAAAATAATGACGAAATAGATTTAATTGAACTATTCTCAAAAATTGCTAATTGGTTTGCATCAATATTTAACAAACTTATAATGTTTTTTATAAGGAATGCTTTTAGATTATTAATTTTTGTTTTATTAGGCATTGGACTTGCAATTGGAAATTATTTCATTACTGAAAGATTTTATAATACAGAAATGATATTAAAAACAAATGCCGTTTCAAGTTCAGAAATGGTTAATTTTATTAACAATCTAAACATCAGCACATTAACCAATAACAAACCCTCAAAAATAAAAAATATTAAGGCTTATTATATTATAGATATTAACAAAGACGGGATAGCTGATTACACAGACTACGAAAATGCTAAAGACACTTCAATTACCAACAAAAGAATGAAAAACAAAATTAGTATCCGAGCATCTGTATATGAAAATGCCTCAATAGATAATATTAAAAATGCTATAATCTCTTACATCAATAGAAATGAGTACTTTCAAAAAGTCAATAAAGTTAGAATTAATCAATTAGAAAATTTAATTGCTAAAACTAATATTGAGTTACATAAACTAGATAGTGTAGAATCGATTAATTACTTCAAACGCAATCCTTATGACAAAAAATTGGGAAAAAACATGATGATTTTAAATGAAAAAGAAATGAAATTATTTCATAATGATATACTTAGGCTTTACAAATTAAAACAAAATTATGAAAAAGGACTTTATCTAGACAAAAATCTTGTTACAATAATTCAAGACTTTCCTGTTGCTACTAAAGTTGAAAATTCTATTACAAAAAAATTAAAAAATTTTGTAATCATTGCTTTCTTTATTGGATTAATTTATTCAATTTTTATTGATCAACGAAAAAATTTGAAAGCTTTAGTTAAGCAATCTAAGAAATAATAAAAATCATACTAATATTATTAACCCGAAAAAATCATAATTTTTTTACGCTTAAGAATTACCAATAAATTTGGTGTTTTTAATAAGCCCCAATTTGGATACTTCTAATGCGAGGTTTCGGGGCTCACTTTAAAATTCGGATGGATTATGCATAAATTTCAGAACTCTTGACCCATAAACTGATTATTAATGGATTGTAAGTATTTGTTCGGATACTGTAGTTATATAAAATATTCAATAATTTGTGCAGTCCATTCGGTATTCCACACTCAATAATCAATATTCAAATGTTGATGACGCACAAAATATTTTATTATAATCGGCCACATTTTTAAATTGAGCCGGTATTATTTAACGAAGAAATATTTCAATATTAACAATTGTTAATTTTTTTCATTCCATTTGAAAATGTTTTATTATTATCACTTTCAATAAAAACCAAAATACTATAAAAGAAAGCAAAAAACAAAACCCCAGAAATAGTATTTAGCATTGATTCAAAAATAAAGTTAACTATTATTATAAGAATAAAGAAGAAAAGCAAATAATTTTTTTTGATAAAACTAAAATATAGAGGCACTAAAATTATTAAAACTAGCATTATTAATCCTATCAATCCCTGACCTAAGAATGTTTCTAAAAATTGGTTATGAACATTATAATGATCTTTCTTTGCTTTTTTAATATTTTCTTTTTCATATCGTGCAATTAATTCATCTTTAATATCCCCTGCACCAGCACCTGTAAATAAGTGTTCTTTAATAAGTTCATATGTAACATTCCATATTCTAAGTCTTATATTTTTTTCATCTTCTGTCTTATTTTTTTTTGGGGTGGCAATATCAGCTTTATTTACAGAAACATTGTCTTTACTTACATTTTTCTTAGTTGAAAATTTTATATTTTCATTAGCATTTTTAGAAGAATCGAAAAATGCTATATGATTAGTATGGAGTAATTTACTTTCTAATTTTTTTACTCTGCTATTATAGTTTATTACAAATAAAAATAAAAGGGAAATTGAAATAAAAGATAAAGAGCTATTTAATATTTTTTTATATTTTATTGTGTAAATAAAAAGACTTCCTAATAATACAATGAATTCACTAATTATTCCTGCTCTTGATGACAATAAAAATATCATTACAAAAAACAAAATTACAGTAGCAATATAAAAAATTTTATATTTAATTATGCTGAATTTATTTTCGTAGTCAAATAAATAAAAAAGTATTGCTGTTGCAAAAGTCAGATACATTGCGAAATAAGATGGATGATGAAATATTGATATATTGGCATATACAAAATAACTAGACCAGCCAATAGACGAATCCAAAACTAATTTACTATCAACAAAACTAATTGAGTTATAAAATGCAAAACCTATACAAATAAGAGAAGCTGCTATGTTTCCAAAAATAAATGCAAAAAATATTTTATTATAATTTTTTTTATATAAATAATTTGATCCGAATAAAAGTATTGGAAAAAGAAAAATAGAAAATTTAACTTGTAAATCAAAAAAACCTACATCAAGATTTTTAGAATATAATAAACCTATAGCGTGGAAAATATAAAATACTAATAATAAAATTAAGATATTCTTATTGTTAAAATTTGAAAATTTATTTTTAAAATCACCTTCTAAAATCCAAGAAATTGCCCAAAACCAAATAATATAAGGAAGAAAATCTTTATATAATGGCATACAAAAAGAAAAAATTAAGGCCAAATAAAAATTAATTTTATTAAATAATTTTTTATTTTTCTTTATAAAATCTAACATTATATATAATAAACATTATTATTTTTTAATAATGACAAAAATAACATTTGTACAGTAATAATACTTAATTAATCGAATAATATACTGATATTTTTGATTAACCAATAAAATTAATTGTTTAATTAACCCGAAAAATTCATAATTTTTCTACGCTTAAGAATTACCAACAAATTTGGTGTTTTTAACCCGGAAAATTCATTAATTTTCTACGATTAAGTAATACCAACAAATTTGGGTGCTTCTAATGCGGGGTTTACTTGCGTGAGTTCACCGCCAGCTGGCGGTTCGGTTCCCGCTTTACTTCCCACTATCCAATCGCTAATTCATGCAGTTTTTGCATGAATAAAGCTGGTTAATTATATAAGACGAGAACTACATCCGATTGGTTGCTTGAAAATTTCAACTATTTTTCTTTAAAAAGAGTCTTAATTCTAAACAAAGCAATAAAAGAACCCATTCCATAAGAAAAATGCAAAATATAGAAAGCAAAAAATAAATACTTAAACTTTGTTTTTTTATTGTTTTCTAAAAACGAAGCTATAATTAGAAAAAAATTATAGAGTAAAAACAAAACAAAGAATAAATATATCCATACTGAAGAAAAAAAGAAAGAAAAAATTACAGGGAAAATTAATGATAAAAGAAATACTAATGGCACAAAATGTCTAATACTTAATGAATGAAAACTTTTTGTATAATAAGTCGTTAATATATTCCAGTATCCATTTCTGTAATTGTTTTTTGCAATATCGTGAAATGTTTCACGAGCATAATAAGTACAATATAAATCTGGTATTAAATATATTTTACACCCTGCTGCAATCATTCTTTTAGATAGTTCAATATCATGATTTCTAATTAATCTTTCATCATAATAACCAACTTTCTTAAACAATTCCTTTTTATAAAGACCAAAAGGAACGGTATCAACAAGTTGAGCGTTTTTTACACCTATTCTAAATAATGAATTTCCGACTCCTAATTTATTTGATAATACAGCTGCTATAGACATTGATTTATATGTCTCATTTTTCACCTTTGTAATTAGCATTCCTCCTACTCCATCAGCACTGAGCTTTTTTATATTATCAACTAAAGAAGAAATGTAATTTGAAGAATACAATGCATGAGCTCCTGCAATCATAACATATTCGAAATTAGCATTCTTAATCCCTAAATTTAAAGCAACAGGAGTAATTTGTTTCGGGTTATTAATTATTCTAATAAAAGGATATTTTGCAATTAATTCATTAATAATGTCTATTGTTCCATCATTACTATTTCCATCTACAATAATAATTTCCAAATTATCTTTGGGGTAATCATTATCAACCAATGATTTAACGCATTGTTCAATATATTCTTTTTCATTCCTACAAGGAATAATGACTGAAACACCTTTTTTCATTAATTACTTAGAATATCGTTATAAATTTTTAATAATTTTTTTTCTTGTGATGTCCAATTAAATTCATTAAACACAGCAAGCTTGCCATTTTTAGACTTAATGCTCATTAATTGTTTATTGTTTATTAATTCTTCAATTTGCAAAACAGCCTCATTAATGTTTAAATAATCAACACATATACCTGTGTTTTTTTCTTTAACATAATAGTCATACAATTCAAAATTTGATGTAATAACAGGTAATCCGTTAAGCATATACTCAAATATTTTAGTTGGCAACGATGTTTTATAATTATCAATTGGTTTTAGTAGAGAAAAACCTATATGGTCGTTTTTTAAAATTTTATATACTTGTTTTACAGGAATATAACCGTGTAAGGCAACTCTATTTTCAAGTTCATTTTTTGAGATAAAATTATTTATTGCACATTCTAATTTTTCATATTCGACTCTTCCAATAATATCTAAATAAATATCATATCCTTTATTATACAAGGATAAAAAGATATTAAGTATTTGAAAAACGCCTCTTATTTCAGATATTAATCCCGAATAAACAAATCTTAAGGGAGTTGAAAAATCTTTATTTTCTTCAATATTAATTTGCTCAAATACTAATGGATAATTTAATATAACATGCGATTCTTTCTTGGAATAATAGTTAGTATAAGAGTCTTCAGCTAAAATTAACACATCAAAAAAAAGAGTGAAAAATTTTTCAATCAATCTATAGATTTTTCTTACAAATCCCCTCAATTTTTTTGGTATCCAATCTTTGTCTTTTATAGAAAGAGCTACATTCTCATGGATATCAAAAATTACTTTCTTGCCAAATATTTTTAGTATAAATCCGACAAAAATTAATTCAGGATCGTGAAAATGATAAATTTTGGCATTAACTTTTAATGCTTTAAAAAAAATTAATACGGGTGATAATAATATTCTAGAAAACCTACTCTTAATTTTTTTAGTACCAATTATGTTAACTCCTTCAATTGTTTGATTTTTTTCACCATTTACAATAAGATATACATCATAACCTGCATTTTTCAAACTGATACACTCTTTTTGAAAAATCCTGATATCGTTAACCGGATGCGCTGATGTTAAATGGCAAATTTTCATTTATATTAATTCTTTAAAAGACTTTTTTCATATCGATTTGATACAAATAAAATCAAAGCAAAATATATTGAATAAGCAACTAAATCAATTAAAACATATATCTTTAGAAAAACAAGTATATCTAAATTCTTAAAGAATAACAGACTGATTATTAAACAAAAATAAAAAAACTGCCAAATTGAACCTATTTTTATTTTCTCTAATGCAGTGAATACAACACTCAAAGGCGAAACAATAAATTTAATTGCATAAGAGAAAACTAATATTTTTGTAAATTCACCTGACATAATCCAATTCTCACCAAATACAAATGAAAAAATATTTACACTCCAAAGGCTAAAAACAGCAACACCTATTAATGCTGTTATAAATAAGATGACTGAAATATTTAGGATATACTTTTTTATAGAATCGTGTTTATTTCTTTTCTCAGAAATATGTTGCAAAAGCACCTGAGATAATGATGTTGTTATTAAGGCAAGTGGTAAAGCTAAAACAACTCGACTAAGGTCGAAATAACCGGTTAAGGTTTGAGAGTAAAATTTATTTATCAGTATTACCGGCAACAATAAACTTATTGAATTAAATAATGCCGGCAAAGTATTATATTTAGGGAATTCTTTATATCGTTTTAAAACATAAATCAAATCAGTCTTGTTTATATATGAAAATTTAAACTTATTTTTTAAAATTTGATAGAAACCCGAAATATTATTTGCAATATTCCCTAATAAATCGCCAATAAGCAGCCCAAAAGGGAGCTTTATATAACTAAAACCTGTTTGAACAGAGCCTTCGGTAGTTCGTCTTACAATCTTATTTATTGACGATGATTTATATGCTTTCTTCCTTATTAGCCAATAATTTATTGATTGATATAAACTAAAAAGAAAAACACTTAAGGGAACAAAAAATAACCAATATGAATAGTCTGATTGAAAATTTAAAAGAGAAACTAATTTATCTTTTAAAACTAAAACAGCACAAAACAATAAAAAAGAAAAAAGTAAATTAATTATGATTGACAAGAAAAAAACATTGGCGGCAGTCTTATCTTTTTTTGGTAAAACAATAGCCAACTCATAACGCAAAGTAACTACTGTTGCCACAATACCAACAATACTCATATAAACTGCGAATGCTCCAAAATCTGCAGGTGAATATACTCTTCGCACGATTAACTGGAATAATACTGCAATAACTTGAGCAATGGCTGTTCCTGAAATTAAAGTAAAAAGATTTTTTACAAACTCATTATTTAGTATAAATTTTTTTATCATAAAACACCGACTTTGTTAGTCTTTACCTGATTTTAATTACAAAATAAAACTATTGTTGTATATGTTCAATCCCTTTAGGATTGATGGTTAATATTACCATTCAAGCCCATAGGTTTCACCTATGGTTATTTATAATTAATCCCTTTCAGGGATTATTCACTACTAATTATTTAAGCTTGTAATTTAAACCAATTTTTAACATTGTTAAACTTTATATTAACTTAATTACTAAATAAAATTATTAATTATTTCCCTTTCAGGGATTGTTTATGAGCTTTTTCGAATTTGCAATCCGAAAATTAACCCAGAAAATTCATTAATTTTCTACGATTAAGTAATACCAACAAATTTGGGAATTTCATTAACCCCAAATTTGGGTATTACTAAATCGGGGTTTACTTGCGTGAGCTCACCGCCAGCTGGCGGTTCG
>Ga0164318_10005091_pt1 | contig 12703 bp, 16 predicted proteins | sample GuaBasSedimGuay9_FD_113734 | JGI IMG/M metagenome (GOLD analysis project Ga0164318, IMG submission 113734) | Subseafloor sediment microbial communities from Guaymas Basin, Gulf of California, Mexico - Guay9, Core 4571-4, 0-3 cm | ecosystem: Environmental > Aquatic > Marine > Hydrothermal vents... | reverse complement strand
TGGATCCCGATTGTGAAAATCATAGAATAACCAGCCATCTATTTTATTTTCATCTGATTGAAGAGAATTGAGAGATTGAAGGGATTTTTGAATATTCTTGATACGATTTTCTTGAATTTTTCCCATATTTTGAATAACACAAGCCAGTAAAAAAATTTTAAGCTGATTTTTCTGGAAATTTTTCCTTCAATGTAGATACAATCATTTTCCGGAGTGCATAATCAGAGATTAGAATTTTTTTGGCTTTTCTACCCATTTTTTTCCAAATTTGATAAGCACATTCCTCTATCTGATATTTTTCTCCCCAATTTTTAATAATTGATGAGAATTTTCCGCTATTATAAAATTCAGTGAAGGTTTTTTGAAAAATCTTATCCACATTTTCATTATGTCGTTTTTCTGAAATTTCTGACATGAAACGAATTTTTTGATCGATAGCTGCAACTAATTCTCTTTCGTTAGTATAGGAAGTATCAAAAAAGATCTTAGCTGCAGTTAAATATTCAATCATGATATCAATTTTTTTTGAAGAAAGAGAATTTATTTGAGATAAACCCAGACGAAAAGCCGACCTGGCTTGTTTTGGCATGCGTTTAAGCAAATATTGAGGAAAATTGGGGATGGTTTGTAAAATAGATTCTTGAGAGACGGTAATTGATGTGGACGAAATCTTAGGTTTTTTTGAGGATTCTGATTTCGACTTCTTGACTTCTTCTTCAATAATGCCTTTCTTTCTAAATTCATCAATTGCTGAGATATCCAAAATGTATCCTGCAGGCTTTGATCTCTGATAACTTAGAAATCCTTGTTGGCTCAGAAATATTTTAACTTTCCGACCAGACCAGCGATAAGGTAAATGCTTAAACTGACTAAATGCTTCAATAAGCTGAGAAGAAGAAAGAGTGATTGGTTGTTTCCGAAAAAGTGCTATCAATTCTCGAATAAATGCACCATTTTGCAGTGGATGTAAAGATGATGGAGATATATCTTGAGATTTTGCTTTCTCAGTGCTGAACATTAAGTTGTTAAATTAAACATTTGAGAAAAAATTTGGGAATTAATTTGATTCGGGCGAAAGCTTTTTTATTAAAGAGTAGGTTTTTGACGATTGACATTTAGGACATTTGGGTTTTTTTGATATTGAGGAATCATCCGCTTCATTATTGTTGATACTTGGCTGTGTTTGGAAAATATATCCACAGTTTAAACATCCCCACCCTTTAAACACAATTTTCTTAGGTTCAGCTATAGGGGTAATCCATTGAGGCGGATTAATGGCGGACTCAAAATCTCTAGAATTAACTTGTGAGACCGAATTCTCCTGCAAATTATCTCTCATTTGCAGTGGAGGACCATCTCTTCCCAAATATCTCCCTCGTCTGCGTCGTCCACGGCCATAGGTAGGAGGTTGTGTTATAATATCCGTTTGAATGGCAATACCGTAGCCTTCAACTAGAGCTTTGGTAATTTTTCTAAAAGCTTTAGATAATATCCTAGAAAAAGTAGTTTGAGAGATTTGCATTTTTACAGCGGCTTCAGTTTGCTTTAGATTTTCATAATAACGCAAGCGAAGAGCTTCGAATTCTTCCATACTAAGGAACATTTGATCCACATCTTGTATATCTATTCCTTTCGGATGATAATCAGTAAATTTCGGAGCAACATTTGAAATTTTACGGAATTTATGCGGACGTCCCATATTTTTTTCTCTCAATTTATTTGAATTATAATCTATTCAACTATAGTTCACTACTAATAATAATCAGTGTTAATTTCTTTAATAAACTGTTGGAAATGAAAATTAAGAACATAGGTAAATTTCAACATCTTAGTTAACGTTAGAAATTTTCAAAGGCTGGTGGAAAAGGAAAAAATAAATACTCACTAAATACTCGTATTCTTTGAATAATGAAAAAAAATTTTTATCTTGATGCTACCGATAAAGCCATTATCAATCAACTTCAGCTTGACCCTTCTATTACTCACTCAAAAATAGCAAATATTTTAGGCTTATCTCAGCCTGCTATAGGCGCGCGCATCAAGAAGTTAACAGAAAAGGGATTAATCGCCACTCAAATTGGAGTAAATTTTCAGAAAATTCCAGAACTTAATTTATTACGGGTTAACATGAAAACTAGCCGAACGAATGATGTTATGGAATTATGTGAATACTGTCCATTCGTAATCAATGCTATTAAGTCAACTGGAGATTATAATATGACAATTTTTATGGCTTCGCGCAATTTGAAACATTTAGATGCAGTGATGGACAGACATTTCAGAAACAAACCATATGTAAGTAAGATACAAATGGATTTAGTTACTTCCATGGCTAAACCTATTATTTTCCCATTAAATATGACCATGGAATCAATGGTAGATACGGATGATCCTTGTAAATTTAACCCTCTTTGTGCAGCAGATAGAGAAAAAGCCAACAAACGTTCTCCTGAAGAATTAAATTTGGAATAATTTTAAAAGGATAAGAAAAGAAAAGAAAAAACAAAAAAATTTTCCAATTTATTCAGAAGCTTTGTTTAATTCGGCCAAATACTTCTTTGCATTCTCTAATTCAGTTTCAAGATTATTTACATAGGCTTCATATGTTTTTTTCTGATCTTCTGGATTAAGGGCAGGTGCAGCATAAGGATAACTAACTCCGGGAACAGCACCCCAATAAAGGGCACCGCGACCAAAGCCCCTTCTACCGCCACCTCGGCCCCAACCTCCGCCTCTCCCTCTACCTAAGAAGAGAGGAGGACCTCCTACAGGATTTGCATATCCTGGATAAGGATAGCCATTGCAATAACCTAAACCTCGGCCCGTGCGTGGGCCCAGACCATTTGGACCAGTTCTGTCTCCGTAAGGCATTTTTACCATCCCATTATATATTTAAATATTATGAATAATTATTCATAACTAAGTTATGTAACTTAATCTAAATATTTAAAGTCTTTGAATTCTTTTTTTGAATGGGTATTCATATATTTTGAATAAATCTAAAAATTTCTAAGTTAAAGTGAGATGAAAACATGTCAAATCCCTTAAAAATAGCAGTCCCTAGTACCTCAGATGAAGGTCTTAAAGCCATATCTACAACCCGATTTGGACGTTGTCCTTATTTTACCATTGTTACTCTTCAGAATGGAGAAATTGAAAGTGTATCCGTTATTCAAAACCAAGGAAGTAATGCAATGGGAGGTGCTGGGCCAGTAGCCGTTCAATCAATTGCCGAAGAAGGTGTGAATGCAATTTTAGGTGCAAATTATGGCCCTAACGCAGCAAACGCACTAAAACAAGCCAATATACGCATGTATAGCACATTATCGCAAGATAATCCCAAAGTTAAGGATTTAGTCACTGCCTACCTTAACAATCAGCTGGAAGAAATTTCGGGAGCAACAAATCCAGGTCACCATCGTCTGTAAAAAACATAAGTAAGAAGATCTTTCAGGAAACCCTAAAATGAATGAAGAACAGAGTGATGAAAAAATTTCCTCTCATACATCCTCCAATTCATCTTTTCCGCCTATTTTGGCAGTAACTGGTGGAAAGGGTGGAACAGGTAAGACCCTTATCGCCACTAACTTAGCGGTAACCTTCAGCAAAAACAATTTCAAGGTACTTTTAGTTGATTGCGATGTTGAAAATCCAAATTCCTATATCTTACTGGGTAAAAAATTGGACGATGAATCAGTTGAATCTCAATCTATCGATATTTTCGTGCCAAAATTCAATAAAAATGCATGCGTAAAATGCGGGGATTGTCAAAAAGCATGTTATCGGCATGCAATCCTTCAGTTTCCAGATCATTTTCCTTCAGTTATGCCACATTTATGTTCGGGATGCGAGGTTTGTCAAAAAATATGCTCATATAATGCAATTGATTCAAGTTATCGCCCCATTGGAAAGAAATATTATTATCCACAAACCTATGAAGGATTGGATCTGTTGGTGGGCGAATTAACTCCATCTGAAGCCTTATCTGCACATATCGTGGAGCATTTGATCGATGAAGTTCAAAAACCTGAAATTTATTCTAAATATGATCTGATTATCTTCGATTCTGCGCCAGGTGCTCATTGTGATGTAGAAAAAATCTTGAATGCTTCAGATATGGTCATAAGCATTACCGAACCGACACCCTTCGGAGAACATGATTTGAATCGAATTCTGGAATTGCTGGAAATTATTGACAAGAATTCCTACTTTATAATCAATCGGGCAAATCTTACTAAAGAAGGAGAAGATCTATCAAAAAGGCTTTCAAGTTATGAATCTATAGAATATTTAGGTTCAGTAGATGTAGATAAAACCTTGATGGAGGATTACGCCCTTGGTGAACCATTTTCACTTGATCCAAGGACTTTTCCGGCGAAAACTCAATTTCTCGAAATTTTTGAACAAATTCAAGAGATTTTAACTGAAGAATTTCTAAAAACGAAAAAAAGTTCAAATGAAAATCTAAAAAAACAAAAAATCAGAGAGGGAGATAAATAAATGGTTTCTGGAAAATCCGAATCCGATTCCAAATCAAAGCTATTCACTGTAACTGTGATTTCGGGAAAAGGGGGCGTAGGAAAAACTTCGATTACTTCAAGTTTAGCATTTATGCTGGCTAAACAAAACCACTCAATTATAGTTGCTGATGCAGATGTTGATGCAGCCAATTTAGCTATTTTATTTCGCCCGCTCGAAAATAATGCTTTTGACCAAAATAAGACAGTTCGAACAGTCCAAACGACTGAAAAAGCTGAATTTCTTCCAGAAAAATGCATCCATTGCAAGCAATGCATTGATCAAAACTTCTGCTCATTTGATGCCTTATCTTGGGATGAGCAAAATAAGATACCCATTGTTGATACCATCGCTTGTGAAGGTTGTAGAGCCTGCCATCTATTATGCCCCACCCATGCGTTTAAAATTGCCTCAGTTAATAGTGGAACAATAACTTCCTTTCAAACCGATTATGATTTCCCTTTAATTTCAGGGGAAACTATTCTGGGATCTCAAACTAGCGGAAAAATGGTTACGGAATTGCGGAAAGTAGCGGAATCTCGAGCTCAAGAAGAAAAAAGGAAGTTACTTTTAATGGATGGCCCGCCAGGAATAGGTTGCCCAGTTTTAGCCGCTGTAACTGGGGTTGATTTTGTTATTTTGGTCACCGAACCGACTACCGCCGCACTACATGATGTTAAAAGAGCAATTTCAATTGTATCATCGTTTAATATTCCATTTGGGATAATTATTAATAAACGAGATATGAATCCTGAAATGTATAATAAAATGACCGAATATTTCAACCAAAAGGGTTGGGAAATTCTTGGTTCTTTTCCACTGAACGAAAGATGGCCATACGCCATAGTAAATCAGCAACCAATTGTCAAATTCTTGGAAGATGATAAAATTTCTCACGAATTCGAGAAAATTTCACAAAAATTATGGCAAAAGCAGTTAGATCTTATTTCATGATAATTATAAGATGTAATTTTTAGCAGAATAGGTCAACGCCTGTATTTTTTATTTGAAATATATTCTTAGAACCATCATTTAAGTATTAATGATTTGTATTTTGTCTCTACGTGATAATACTATGTTAAAAATTGCCTTTCCGAGTTCAATTCAAGGGCTTCATGCAGAACTAACCAAGCACTTTGGACATACGCCCGCTTTTACCATAATTACATATAATCCAGAGAAGGAACAAGTAGAAAGTGTCGAAATTATTCAAAATGCCCCCCATCAGCAAGGAGAATGTATGTCTCAGGTTCTAATGCTTAAAAACTTGAATGTAACAGATATTGTTGTTTTAAGAATAGGAAATAAGGTTAAAGCAGGTCTTCTACAAGCGAATATTAGGTTGTATTTAGGGACCTTTGGCACCGTAAAAGAAAATTTCAATGCATTTAAAGATGGAAATCTACAATTATTGTTTGAACCAGTTGGAGGTTACTTATAATGCCGCGCAGACTTATTCGAGTGATTGACCCGGAATCTTTTCACAAAAAAAGAACCTACTACAAGAATATTACTAGAAATTCCGATGAATTAGAACTAGTTGTGATTACATTGGAAGAATATGAAGCAATAAGGTTGTATAATTACTGTAAACTTTCTCAAGCGGAATGCGCTGCTAATTTAAAAGTGTCTCAACCAACTTTTTCCCGAATTTTACGAAATGCAATGGAAAAATTGGCGAAAGCATTGGTTGAAAATAAGGATTTTGAAATTATTGGAGGCGATGTTTGTTATGAAGACTGGTATGGATGGGGTTGCTGGGACTGCGATTATGAATGGAAAGCCGCGGGAAGGTTTGATGTTTGTCCAAAATGTAATTCAAAAGTAATTTATAGGCTGAAAAAGATTGTAACACATTATAAATAGATATAGAAGTTAGAATTGGAAAATAAATTGTTGATATCGGCGAAAATCTTTACGATTATCGGATATTAGTTCCAAAGTATCATTTGAAATTTGCAGTTGCCTCTCTTTTAATTGATTATGATCCATTGGATCGAAAGGGGAACTATAATTTCGATTTCTTGCACTTCTTAAAAAAATTGTTTTGTCACTCATACCACATAAATGAAAACAATGTGACTATTTATGTTTTTTGAAATGTAAGATTTATTCATGTGGTTCAAAGAATCCGTAGTGAATACATCCTTTACTATCCCAAATGCACAAATGAAATTTATTGTCGGAAATTTTGGCAGAAAATTCCGAAAAGATTCTTTCAATCTCACTAAATGTAGAAGCATTAAGTCGATTAGCTATTGACTTTTGAAAGCAGGATAGATTGCCCATGATATATTTTTTCCCAAGCGGGAAAATTAAAGCAGTTTTAACTTGATGAGAAAGATATTGGTCGGATAAATCATATGGGAATATGGCCCAAAATAAAGATTCTTTCTCATCAATTAAATCAGCAGATATTCTATGGGAAAACTCAATCCAAGAATTAAAAGAAACGATATTGGTATTATTACTACGATATCGGATATTTATGTGAGGCACGGATAAAATAGGGTGGAAATAACCCAAGCGTAATCTATTGAAAAGCGGTGAACTCGGCCCAAATTTCTTGTAGAATTGAGAATAAACCCCCCAACTTAATTGGCCGAGTGAGATTAATAGAATTAGAGATTCATAAGACATCGAATTTTCAGAGAAAAATTGATTAATATGGTTGATTAATTCCAATTCATCAATAGGAACTAAGAATGGTACGGATATCGCCAAAAAGATGGAAGAGGCAGTGTGAATTTCATAATACTCATAACTTTTAAGCGGAATTACATTTAAATCACAATCTAATGCTGGATTGATTGGAACTACTTTCATTATTGAAGATAACTCGCCATTACGATTAGGGATAGAAACAGACTCCAGAATGGCTTTTATATCAATGGCAAATGGCAAAGAATCCATGGTGATGGTTTCATTTTTTGAAGAATCACCAAGAGAATTTGTGATATTAACCAATAATTCAAAATATTGGGGGAATCGAATCAGCTTTCCAGCTTTAATAGGTCGATCATATAGGAAATCATTAGAACTGACTCGGGCATTGGCAATATTACTCAAACTAATTTTTTCAAATTTTTGGTATTGGAATTCATTCGTGTTTTCATCTTTTTTAAAGATAGGAAAGGGTTTCTCAAATAACCAACTAAGAGAAGAACGAATTGAAGCGGGATTTGAATCGATTCCGATCCACCTGCGCCCATATTTCTCAGCTACAACCACCGACGTTCCTGATCCTAAGGTAGGATCTAATATTAAATCCCCCGGTCTGGTTGTAATTGCCATGCAGCGCCAGATTACTTTTGGATTGGTATGAACTGCATAATGCTTACGAGCTGCAAACGTACTTGTGCTGGTATCCATCCATACATTTGTCAGAATCATGTAGGGAAAATCTGATTCATATCTCTTTCCATACAATTTTCCGTTGATTTCAGCCAAACGGTTTTCTTTTTTCAACTGATTAAGTGCATCTCTATCCCAGCGCCACTCAAACCCTTCAGGAGGGATGAATGACTTTCCTTGAAATTCTACTGAGAATAATCTAGTGGCTCTTTGAGCGGTCTTTTGGCTTTTTATCTTACTTTTTACATTACTTTTTGCATTGATTTGTGGTTTACTTTTTACTTTAGCCTTTTTTCTTCGGATAACCAATTCTTGCGGCTTATATTTTTGGATTCCATCAGTATAAGTGAATGTTTTTACCTGTTTTTCATAAGGGCGATCCACGAATAAATTCCGTTGAAATACTTTAGATTTATCTTTGGCATACCAAAGCAAATGATCAGCAATATTTAACACGTTATTCGTGCTGATGGCAGTCCGAAAAGTGATAACATTCACACAATTCTCATCTCCAAATATTTCATCCATTAAACATCGCACATAATGCATGTTTTTTTGACCAATTTGCAAGAAAACCGAGCCAGTTGGATGCAAAAGATGCCTAATTAATAGTAAGCGTTCGCGTAAATGTTCTAAATATGACCCCAATCCGTTTTTCCATGTATCCACATAACCATCTGTCGAAATTTGGTTAACATTGGATTTTGGTTTATAATTTATACCGTAGGGGGGATCAATGTAAACCATTTGGATGGAATTCTCAAAACCTTGCTGGATTAAAGCATGCATTGCAAGCAAGGAATCGCCTAAAATTAGCCAGTTTTTCCAGCTGGAAGGAAATTCAAGAATATGGGAATAAGGATGTTTATTGGAACCTTTTTGAAGATCAAATTGTGGCTTCCAACTTAATACTGACTGCAATTTAATATTCGGTAATTTCAAAGGTTTAAGAGATTTTCTTTCCCAAATTAATTTCGGGGTGGTGCTCTTGGATAACCGAGGATAGGAATAAGAATTTTTAGTCAAGATGTTTGAATTATTGAATTATTGAATTATTAAATTAACGGATTTTGATTATATTTTTCAATTTTCTAATTACAACTATAAAGCAGAATGCAATCTGCGGTAAGGTTTCCAAAAAGCGGCTACCACCAAAGCCAAACCTGTAAAAGAAAATACAAACACCAACAAACGATTATCTGGGAAATAGGTGGAAAAAATATTTGTCAGAATCAAGAAAACAAAGAGTAAGGCTAAAACCGCAATATAACTCAAAAACAATTTCAACGCATTAAAATTCAAAATATTCGCAAATTTTGGAGGTTTACGTTTGCAAGTTGAATAATTTTTTTCATAACATTCCAATCGCTCTTCATCGGTTGTCTTTTCAGGACAAAATTTGCATTTTTTGGGAAGAATTACTTCAAATGCATCGAGCGAAGTAGATTCATTCACTTTCATAATTTCTTGCTGAATTTGGTAAATTTCCTTTTCTTGTTCTTGAATTAGGTTATTCGCGCCAATTTGTTTCAATAATTGCAGCTTTTGCATGCTTTCTTGCAATTCTTGTAATTTTTCACTTACATCTGCCATATCTTTCACACTTATTTAAAATTCAGAATAGTATTTGCGATTTTTGGTGATCTCCACTTCATCCCTAATCGGAATTTCGAATTTCAGAAAACACAATCTATCAAAGTATTGTAATACTATCTATTATAAATTAAAGATACCATTTAAATACGGTTGTTGACAACTTTTGTTGGAATTTTTCTAATGATTGCCCAATTCACTTTTTAAAGAAAAAAAAAAGATCTTGAAGCCCTAATGTTAAATTAGCTTCTTGAATCATGCGGCATAAACTTATAGAGCCATAAGGCAAACTCTTGTGGGTTTCTGCTTTGCATTATTACTTTTCCAGGTCCCGTTAACTGAGCTACTACACCTTCTCCGCTTAATAAAGTCGATTTCCATCCACCAACACGTTTAATATCCATACTGACGGTAGATTCCATGGCAACTAAATGGCCATTATCACAATTTAGTATCTGCCCAGGTTGCAAATCCCACTCTATGAAAGAGCCATTTGCACCTATAAATAAATCACCAGGGGTTTCAGTGGCGCTGACATCTATAAAGAAAGCACGCTCACCGCTGAATATACTCTTTTTTACCCCCATAAAACGGGTTTTCTGGGTTAATTGCGGAGAACTGGCAATATAACCTCCAGAATATACAACCCAACTTTTACCCAACTCAATAGGAATGTGCATCATATCTCCAGCAAATGATGGGGCTAAAGCAACCCATCCATTATTATTTGCCACAAAATAGTTCAGTAAGAATGTTTCCCCTGCCAATTTACGAGCGATAGATTTTAAAAAGCCCTTTTCCGCTTTGCGGGTTTGAATTTCCAACGTTGGTTCAAAAAACATCATTGTACCACGTTCGCATTTAATCTCTTGACCTTGCTTTAAAAGTACCTTTACGTATGTAAAAGTGGGTCGATCAACTATTTCAAATTCATAATCTATACCTTGAGTAGCCATGATAATTCACTCTATTATTAATGTTATCAATATCTCCTTTTAAATATATTGATTGCCTTAAATATAAAAGATCTTGTGCTGTACCATAAAAATGGGATGAATACTCAACGATAAAATGAATAAATATGCTACAATTATGAGATTTTGTAAAATTAATTCTTCAACTTTTTTAAGGAACCTCCACCTATAATAATAATTGGGAAGAAATCGGTATGATAACTCGTCAATTTAGGAATGCAGATGCTCAGAGCGTTTCAGAATTAATAATCGCTAATCTCAAACAAATTAACAGCCAATATTATCCCGAAAATGTAATCAATCGGATGGTTAAACTCTATACACCGAAACATCTTATTGAAACTGCACAAAAACAGTTGGTGCTGGTGGCAGAAGAATTGGATGAAATAGTTGGAACTGCAACCATCAGCAAAAATTTTTTTGGATCGGTTTTTGTGAGGCCTGATATGCACGGGAAGGGAATTGGCAATAAATTAATGGATTCACTGGAGCAATTAGCCAAGCAAAATGGATTAGAAGAAGTGAAATTGCATGCGAGTATTAATGCTGTAAATTTCTATACTAAACGTGGCTATAAAAAAATAGGGAAAGTTTCCGATGCGAAATTCGGTGAATCCTTTGAAATGGTTAAGCAGCTAACTGATTAATCCATCCAGTATTCTCTTGATTGAAAATTGGATTCAATTCATAAGTTGATTTATATTGTAATTAGGTTTCCATGCTGAGTTCACCGAGTTGCTCTCTTAAAACATCAAATTTATAGAGAGTGGTGTATTCATCAAAGTTTTCAATATGTGGGCCCATTTCCTTTAAAAATCGGGGCAACAACTTTTCCAAAGCAGAATTTTTGAACTTTTTTGTCACCTTTTTAAAATTTTCTTTCAGATCTCGGGCATTCAATTCATCAGGCATGCGCTTTTGAAATAGAAGTCGATACAACATGGCATGAACGAAATCCAAAGGTATACCTTGAGCTGATATCGCATGATAAATCCATCCGTTTCCTTCGGCGTCCACTAATCGAATTCGGTTAATTTCCAACCACCCTAGTTGCTCCAAGTAGGAAATACGTTCAAGGGGAGTTTGAAATGATTCAATCTGGCAATTTGTATAGGCAATTAGCGCCATACGATCTCCAATCGTCATCAATTCTTTTGGAGTTAGCTTTGAATAGAAGGTTTTAAGCAAATCCTTAGGGAAGAAACACACCCGTGAGCCGTCGAAAAGTTGTATATCTTGATCGGTTTTTACTAACACATTATGACAAAGTTTTAGGTAAGAACGGGCAATGTCACTGCGTTTCAGATGCTGTTGCTCTCCAATTAAGTTTAGCTGCGTTATAGTGGAATGATCTAAGCGGACTGACACCATATTACTGTGAGATCTACTTAAAGATTTACTGTGAGATTTACTGTGAGATTTACTGTGAGATTTGTTTTGAGAAGCAATATTTTCTGATTTTTCCATGAAGATATCTCCTATTTTTACGCACTATTATGTCAGTATATGTTAAATAAAAATGGTGGCTAAAAACTTTTGCTGACAATGTCATCTATGGTATTCATCTAATTCAGATAAATCAAATTGATAAATACAGATAAAATAAATTGATAATTTGATTTATTAAATTAATGCAATCAACTACACACTTTTTAGTTGGAATTTGGATTTTTCGTGCTTGTTCCCTTTTGGAAACAATGGGCGTCCCATTTTGGATCATAATCATACTTAGCACGATTTTAGCCATTTTATCGCATGTTTTATTAGATTGTTTGGCTAAAATGACCTATCATATGCCTGAGCCCCAATATCACGATGTGTTTTGGGTTAGTTATCATGTAGTTTTCGTCTACGGTGGCACTTTAGCTTTACTAATCTTATATTTTTCCAATTATTGGTGGGTGATGCTGGCTGCTATTCTTCCAGATATTATTGATTGGTATATTCGGAGACCTCTTCTTAAGAAAGGCCCAATTATTCATCCTCAAATCGATAAACTACGAAATCGCTGGTTTAGTTGGATTCCTGATTTGACGGCTAAAAAATGGACCGTAGTCTTAGAAATTGGCTTGGATGTGATTTTATTCGTACTCTTAATTGTGTTTGTCCAAATTTAAATATGTCTGATTATCATGATTACTGCTCAAAACCCCCCAGATTCTCCCAAAATTCAGTTTTTGAACCGTATTGAGCCTGTAAAATATCATAATGAATTGTACGGTCAAGCAATCCGGTTTAACGTAAACAAACAGAATATTCAATTT
>Ga0164318_10005090_pt1 | contig 12703 bp, 7 predicted proteins | sample GuaBasSedimGuay9_FD_113734 | JGI IMG/M metagenome (GOLD analysis project Ga0164318, IMG submission 113734) | Subseafloor sediment microbial communities from Guaymas Basin, Gulf of California, Mexico - Guay9, Core 4571-4, 0-3 cm | ecosystem: Environmental > Aquatic > Marine > Hydrothermal vents >... | reverse complement strand
GTCCTCATGTTCTCTAAGGCCCCTATTATCCGGACCTTCAGCTCGACGAGCATGCTGAGCAACCTCCTTACGACCGCCAGGGAGACCTTAGAACCCGTGGTCACCAGGAGGAACTCAGCCTTCTTCATCAGCCTTATGGCGTCCAAGGTGGCATCCCCGATGCCGGGCGGCATATCTACGACAAGAAAGTCCAAGGACCCCCAACGGGTGATGGCAAGGAGCTCTATCGTAGCGTTGGAGATGTCCACACCCCTTATGGGCGAGGGGTTCTCTCCCGCATAATGCACGATGGACATGAACCTTATCCCATGGACCTCTGGGGGGACCACCCCCCTATCCTCCTCGGGCAAGGTGGGCTTCGCTCCCAATATTGTGTGGACGGAGGGACCGCAGAAGTCCAAGTCCAGAAGCCCGGTTCTATAGCCCAATTTGGAGAGCAAAAGGGCCATGACAGAAGCTGTGACGCTCTTGCCGACCCCTCCCTTCCCTCCGGAGACGGCTATTATCCTTGCGATATCTTCGAGCCTTCTGTCTATTACGGCGAGCCTGGGGTCCATCGCTCGCCCTTTATGTATTCTATCCATATGCCCCTGCCCTTGGTTATCTCGAAGTCTGGGCTGCCGCATTCTGGGCATCCGATGTAGATGTGGGCCATCTCGGGGACGAAATGGATCAGCTCCACATCCTCCTCGCTCAGGTTCCCCATGGATTCCCCGAAGGTCCACTCGTGCCCACACACCCTGCACCTCAGAACTGCCTCCTCCTTCAGGAACACGACCTCGGCCTCCCTCACCCTCTCGTCTTCTACCTTGATTATGTCCCGAAGCACGGATTTGAAGAGCTCCTCGTCTATCTGCTGGAGTTCCCCCATCCTGACGCATATCTCGGTGACCTTAAGCCCGGCCCTTTCGGCCTCCTTGAGCGCCGTGGCGACTATACCCTCAGCCAGAGCGAGTTCGTGCACTCAGCACCTCCGGTCCAAGGATAGGCAAAAAGGAAACTTTTGTCAAGCTCCCGATCGAACACCTACGGGAACGAGCTGGGGGATCGCTTCCACGTCCACGCCGTAGACTTCCCTTACGTTCTCCCGTGTGAGGACGGAAGCCGGCCTTCCTGCTGCGAAGATTTGGCCTTCCCGGAGCATAACCAGCTTGTCGGAATACCTCGCTGCCAAGTTTAGGTCGTGCATAGCCATCATCGCAGAAAGTTCGTTTTTCCTCACCAGCTCCTTTATGAGCTCAAGCACCTCTATCTGAGCTCTGAGGTCCAGATTGCTCGTGGGTTCGTCCAAGAGCAGAACCTTCGGTTCCTGTGCCAGCGCCCTGGCTATTATGACCTTCTGCCTCTCCCCTCCCGAAAGCTCCTGGAAGTACCTCCAAGCCATGTGCTCCATCCCCATCAGTTCGAGCACCCGACGTACGGCATCTACGTCCTTCCTCGTCGCCTTCCAGTTTACGTACGGCCTCCTCCCCATGAGGACCATCTCGAAGACCCTGATCGGGAAGGTGCCCGAGCTTTCCTGCGGCACGTATCCCATCGTCCTTGCGAGGTCCATCCGCCGCATCTTGGACGTCTCCTCCCCGTCCACCAGCACGACGCCCACCCTCGGCCTGAGTATCCCATCTATACACCTAAGGAGGGTGCTCTTTCCCGAGCCGTTGGGCCCGACTACGCCCACGACCTCCCCCTCCCCCACCTCTAAGCTCACATTCCTGAGGGCTGGAATGCCATCGTACTCGAAGCTTATCCCCCTCACGGCCACCTTCATCTCCAGTACTCCCTCCTCTTCCGGAACAGGAGGTACAGGAAGAACGGTATTCCCACCAGGGAAGTCATTATACCCACCGGGACCTCGGTCGGGGCGAGCACGGTCCTTGCGATGGTGTCCGCACCCAAAAGCAGGAGCGCCCCGGAAAGACAACTTGCCGGGATCAGGAACCTGTTGTCCCCTCCTATCGCCATCCGGGTTATGTGCGGGGAGACGAGCCCGACGAACCCGATCGTCCCGGTGAAACATATCACGCCCGATGTGGCGAGGGAGGAGAGGACCATCCCGACCATCCTCGCACGTTCCACGTTCACCCCGAGGCTCTCGGCGGCCTCGTCCCCCAAGGTCAAGGCGTTAAGGTCCCACGAGCGCATGATCAAAAGGGGTAAGGAGATGGAGATGACGATGAGGACTACCAGGACCTTTCCGAAGTCCGCACCGCTCAGGTTTCCCATGAGCCAGAATACGATGGCGTGTACATCTTCCTTCTTCCCCATATATTCCAGCACGGAGGTTAAAGCGGAAAACATGTACATTATAGCTATCCCCGCCAATATCATTCCCTCGGAGGTGGCTCCCCTGAGCTTCGCCAGCCCGTACACCAGGAAGGACGCCAAGGTTGCGAACATAAAGGCGTTGGTCGCCACCACGTACTTCCCCCAGCTCGCAAAGCTCGCCCCGAGGACCATGGCGAGGGCAGCCCCGAACCCCGCTGCCGAGGCCACACCCAATGTAAAAGGACTGGCCAGGGGGTTGCGCAGGACGCCCTGCATCACAGTTCCCGAGGCGGCAAGCCCCGCCCCAGCGAGGATGGCCATCAGTACCCTCGGAAGCCTCATCCGGAGGACTATGACCTTCGTAAACCTGTCGCCACCTCCGAACAGGGCCGATATGGCCCCCTTCATCCCCACGGACGCCGCTCCGACCGAGACCGCCACCGAGGCGAGGACGATCAGGGCGAGGAGCAGGACCGATATCAAAGCTACCTTCCTGAGGAGGAACTTGGAGTAGACTTCCCCGACCACTCCGGCCATACGAAGGCCCCCTTGTATTCCAAGCCCAAGAACCTCTCTAAGTATTCCCTGTGGATGGCCTCGGGGTCCAGGTCCTCGAAGACTTCGGGATAGAACCACTTGGCCATGTACGCTATCCCCACGACCGCCCTCGGTCCAGCCCATATCTCCGAGGAGATAAGGTAGACCCTTCCCTTCCTCACAGCGTCCATCTCCTCCCAACCCGGACGGTTCATTATGTCCCTCCTCAAAGCTTCCAACATCTCTACATCCCCACCTCCGTATCCGAAGGGGACCGATGAGGAGCTGACCGCCTTGACGATCACCTGGGGGTTCTGCTCCAATACCCATTCCGGGCTCACCTTCGGATATGGCACGGGCTCCCCCCCGGCTATGTTGATCCCCCCGGCCTCGGAGCAGATCTCGTGTCCCCCGGACCCCTCGGCCACGCTGGTAAGTTCGGTATAGCTTTCCACGTAAACCCTGATCCTATCCTCCGGCCTTATCCTCTCTAACCTCTGTTTTATCATCTTTAGGTATTTACGGTAGAAGCCTATAAGCTCCTCCGCCTCTTCTTCCCTTCCGAGCATGCGCCCCAGGACCTCCACGTCCTGAAGAAGCGTCCCTATCTTATAACAATCTATGCGTGCGACCTTTATGCCCGCAGGCTCGAGCTTCTCTTCGAGCTCGCCGCCCGGATGCCTCCCGTACGCTATCACCACCTCCGGCTCGAGCTCCACGATCCTTTCGTAGCTGGGGCTGTTCCACCTTCCGACCGAGGATCTGTCCCCGAGCTTCCGGAGGAACTCGGATTCGGCTACGAACTCGGAGACACCGACTATGGCCTCCTCCCCACCCAAGGCACATATCACCTCGGCCGCATCGGTGTTGAGCACCACCATCCTCCTCACTGGCCTCGGCACCTGAAGCTTTCTCCCGGCGGAGTCCACTATTGTGACGGTCTCCCGGGCGTCTCCGAGGGAAAATGCGAGGAGGACGGCCGCTATACTACTCCAGGAGGTTCCCGACCGCATGCGCCACCTTCGCAGCCCCGAAAGGTCCTCTGTTCAGCTCTCCGAGGTCGCAATACTGCCCTCCAGCTATCTCTGCTATCTCCCTGCCGTATCCCAAATTCAAGAACCCACCCCCGCCCTCCACGACCACGAGGTGGACCCCCTTCTCCCTGATCTTGGCCGCTATGGCCCTCACCTCCTCCCTCACGTCCCTCCAGATGGGCACGTTCCCCCTGCCGTCCGATACCAGGACCATGATCGGGATGACGTCTTCGTCCTTCCTCATCTCGTTCTCCAGTACTTCCAGGCCCTTGGAGAGCCCCGCAGGAAGCGGGGTCCTTCCGCCGGTGGGCAGGTCCCTCAGACACCGCATCGCCCGTCTCACCCCTGAGGTCGGGGGAAGCAGGACCTGGGCGTCCTGCCCCCTGAACGCCACGAAAGCCACCTTGTCCCGCTTCCGATAGGATTCCCTTAAAAGCTCCATGACCGCTCCCTTGGCCACCTCCATCCTCCTCTGCGCCCCCATAGAGCCGGATGCGTCCACCACGAAGGCGACCACCGCCGATTTGGTCCGCTTCCTCACCTTCTCCCTCAGGTCCTGGGGTTCTACGGAGATGGCAAGCCCTTCCCTCTTCCTTCCTCCCCTGAGGGCCGATGCCCGCAAGGTGGCGTCTACGGCTATATCGGCCGTCTTTGCCTTGGGGACCCTGAAGCCCACGTACTTCCCCGACCGGACCGCAAGGGTCTTCGCCCGCCTCCCCGACCCCTTCCTCAACTTCCGGTCACTTCCTGGGAGGATTTCGGGCTTGGCCGAACGCCCCACATCGAAGGTCCTCTCGGACTCCCCCCCGCCTTCGCTCGGGTCCGGTCCGGAGGCCCCTTCGTCCTTCCCGTGCTTATGACCTTCTACGATTTCCTCTACCTTCTCCTCTACGTCCGGCGGCTCCTCGAACGGAGGGACCTCGATCCTGTGGGGGAGCACGAAGGAGGCGGCCTCCTTGACATCCTCCTCGGTGACTTCCGTCCTGAGGTCCAGGGCCGCTAAGGTCTTAGCGCACCTCGCCATGAGGATATCCGCCCTATGGCCGTCCACCCCCATCTCCACGCATATCCGAGCGATCAATTCCAAAAGGTGCTCAGGGAGCAGGACCTTCGGCAGCAGGGCCTGGGCCTTGAGGATCCGCTCCTGTAGCTTCCTCTGTTCGGGGAGGTGCTTGCGGACGAAGGCCATGGGGTCCGCCTCGAACTCCTCCACCACCTCGACTATCCTCACCCTTTGGGACACGTCCTTTATCCCCTCGACGTCCACCTGAAGCCCTATCCGGTCCAAGAGTTGAGGTCGAAGCTCTCCCTCCTGGGGGTTCATGGTGCCGACCAAGATGAACTTAGAGGGGTGGGAAACCGAGACCCCCTCCCGCTCTATGATGTTCACCCCCATGGCGGCGGCGTCCAAAAGCACGTCCACTAAGTGGTCGTCCAGGAGATTTATCTCGTCTATGTATAGGATCCCCCGGTTCGCCTCCGCTAAGATCCCGGGCTGGAGCGCCCTTATCCCCTCCCTCAGGGCCCGCTCTATGTCCAGCGTGCCCACGACCCTGTCCTCAGTGGCCCCGAGCGGAAGGTCCACCACCCGCATCTTGCGCCTGGCCGACGGTAACTCCTCCCCACCTTCGTACCTCTTCCTGCAGGACTCACATTGAAGACCCGGGTCCCTGGGATGGCAGTTGAAGGGACAGTCGGGGACCACCTCTATCTCGGGGAGCAGGTCGGCCAAGGCTCGAACGGTCGTGGACTTAGCCGTCCCCTTTTCCCCCCTGATGAGGACGCCCCTCAGGCCCGGGTTTACAGCGTTGAGGAGCAGGGCTTTCTTCAGCCTCTCCTGTCCGACTATGGCCGTGAAGGGAAGGACAGCACGGAAGCTCATGGATATCTCCCTTTCCATCGGTAACCGAGCGCTTCCAAGACCCCCTAAGACTTTGGACTTCGGACCTTGGACACTTATTTTGTTACTTTCTCAATTTTCGTGTTACAACCCTCAAGTATAACCTTTTTCCTGGGCCCTGTCAAGGTGCCCGACAAAGAAATCGGGGCTTACGGACCGCCCCGATCCTTTCGACCTACCTGACGAGGTCCTTGCTCCCACAGCCCTATCTTATGCCCTGAAAGGTTCTCCGCCTCGCCCCGATTTATCCTTCACCCTCCTATACCCGACCACGTTCACATCCCCGCCCTGGAAGTCGCCGGTCCGCACTTCGTCCTCCAAGGTCCCCTCGAGCTCGAGATACACCGAGCGAAGCTGATCGAGGGTCTCCTCGTCCGCATCCCACATCCCCCTCCTGTTGGCCTCCAACAGGCGGCGTGCGATCTCCTCCAAGGCGTGGGGGTTGTGCTCCATGAACCAATCCTTCATCCCCACGACGATGCGCCTGTGGACCTCGTCGTACACCCAGTCCTCCACGATCCCTGCGGTGGCGTCCCATCCGTAGAGGTGGACGACCCTGGAGGATATGTCCCCCGCCCCTTTGTACCCGTGCCTCATCATCCCTTCCAGCCACTTGGGGTTTAAAAGCCTGGTCCTGACTATCCTCTCTATCTCCTCCTTCATGTCCCTGACCTTCGGCCTGTCGGGGTCCCTGGTATCGCCCCAATAGGTCTTGACCTCCCTTCCGGAAAGCCCCTTGGCAGCTGCCGTCATCCCGCCGTGGTAGGCAAAATAGCAACAACAGTCCAAGGCGTCGCTCTCGTCGGTGCCGAGCTTGTTGTAGGTCACCTCGACGTTTTTGAGGTTCAGGGCGAAGCTTTCGTGTGCCGGCCTTCCGTGGAGGCCCTTTCCGTAGGCGTACCCTCCCCAGTCCACGTACACTTCCTTCAGATCTTCTCCGTCCTCCCAGGCCGAAGCTTCCACGGCCAAGTTCACGCCTGCCCCGTAGGTGCTTGGACGCGCGCAGAAGATCCTGAACCTCGCCGATTCCTCGCCCACCTTCTCCCGCATCTCCTGGGCGTGCTTCCTGAGGTAGTTCGCATCGGGCGGCTCGTCCAGGTCCATCACCATCTGCACGGCCTCATCCAAAAGCTCATATATGTGGGGGAGGGTATCCCGGAAGATCCCGCTCAACCTTATTATGGGGTCTATCCGGGGGCGCCCGAGCTCCTCAAGCGGTACGATCTCGACGCCCTTGACCCTACCTCCTTCCCACTTCGGCCTCGCTCCCATAAGGTAGAGGATCTGGGCGACCTCCTCGCCGTCGGTTCTGTAGGCGTCCGTGCTCCAGAGCACCATGCCCACGGCCTCAGGGTACCTCCCCTCCTCGGAGAGGAACTTCTCCAACATCCTCTCCGTAAGCTTCCTCCCCACCTCCCAAGCGGCTTTCGTGGGCACCCGCCAGGGGTCGACGGTATAGAAGTTCCTGCCCGTGGGGAGCACCTCGGTCCTCCCCCGGGTTACGTTGCCGCTCGGACCAGGTTCTATGAACTCCTTCTCGAACCCCCGGAGCAGTTGGGGGATCTCCCTGGATACGGCCCGGACCCTCGGGACGAGCTTAAGGGCGAACTTCACGACATCCAGAAGTTCCGGGATTCTCTCCTCCCGGGCCACGTCGAGCAGGTCCCGCACTTTACCCTCTATATCGCCTCCTTCTAAGGCGGTCCTTATAAGCTCCCGGGCCATGTCGGTAGCTTCGTCTAAGGCCCTTCCGTATGCCGGGTCTTCCAAGGCCCTCTCGTAGTCCATCCCCTGGACCTCGAGGACCTTCCTCCTTATCGAGGGGACCTCCCCGTCGAACCTGAGCACGGAGACGATGAGGTCTACGAGGGCTTCGCCCTCAGGCGGACAGCTCAGGATGTGAAGTCCGTAGGGGATGGTCGTCTCCCTGATCTGGGCGAGCTTCTCGTGGAGCCTGCGGAAATCGTCATCTTCCAGGTGCGCCCTTTCTGCGAGCTTCGATATCTCCTCCTCCAGGACCTTCGCCCTGGCCTCCTCCCCCATGCTCCGGGCGTCCTCGTACTGGCGCAGGAGTTCATCGAGCTCCTCCAACTCGTCGTAAAGCCCGGAGGGGGTCATGACCGGTATCATGTGGTCTACGAGGGTGGCGTAGCTCCTGCGCTTTGCGATGGCACCCTCCATCGGGTTCTTTACGGTGTAGATGTAGAAGTGGGGCTTGTTTCCGATCGATATCTCGGGGAAATCCTCCTCCGAAAGCCCCACACCCTTCCCAGGGAGGAACTCCAAGTAACCATGGGTGCCCACGTGGACGATCACGTCGGAATTTTCCTGGATCCACTTGTAAGTTGCTATCCAGTGGTGGGGCGGGGGGACCTCCGGGTCGTGCAAGATCTTGCAGACCCTGCCGTCGCACCTGGCCCCGTAACACCCCCTTTTCGGCTGGACGACGACGTTCACGTTTCCGAACCTGAGCCCCGTGACCAGGATCTGGCCTTCGTAGACCATCCCCTCCCCGGGAGGCTCCCCCCATGCCTCCAGTACCTTCCTCCGGCTTTCCTCCGGAAGGGAGGAGAACCACCTTTTGTACTTCTCCCTCCCCACGAACTCCAACACACCGCCCCTCCGCACGATCTCGTCGACGGTCGTCCATCGGAATTCGCTTATGGCCTTTTTCTCCATTATCATATCTATGAGAGCCTTCCCGTCCTCCGGGACCCCCTCCACCCTGTACCCCGCCTCCCTGAGCTGCCTCATGATCCTGACTACGCTCTCCAAGGTGTCCAGCCCGGCCCCCCTGCCCACCGTGGCCTCCAGGCCCTTACAGGGGGAGTTGTGAAGCACGAAGGTTACCCTCCTCTTCTCCCTGGGGACCTGCTTCAGCCTGAGCCAGCCTTCTATGCGATCGGCGAGGTACCTTATCCTGTCGGGGATGGGGGCGTAGACCTGATAACTTCCGTAGGCGGATGCTCCCTCCAATCGCACGTCCTTCCTGGCTGCAAGCAGCAGCGGCTCTATGGTCCCGTCGAACTCGGGTTGGGCTACGCACATCACCTGGGAGAGGGGGCTTATGCCCTTGGGGTCCTCCCGCCACTCCTCTTCGGTCCTGTAGTATTCCTTGAGCCCCTGGAGCACGGGGACGTTCAAGGGGGAAAGGGGGCTTTCCTCCTGCGCCGGGTTCCTGGGAACTAAGGAGAAGCTCTGGAGGTTGACGACGACCTCCACGCCCTCCAAGAGCTTCAGGGCCTCCCGGTTCCCGGGGGAGCCGAGCTTTTTATCCTCCGTGCCCTGGCCGAAGACGGGGATCACTCCTATCCCCCTGCCTTCCAGCTCCCCCACTAAGGCATCTACGAGGGCCAGGTTCCCGTCGAGCCAGTACGACCTGTAGAAGAGCAGGCCCACTTCGGGCCTAAGCCCTAACCTTTTCTCGTACTCCCGTTTGTATCTTCCCGGCTCCTCGAAGACACCGAGCTTGGGATGGTATATCCCCTGCCAGGGCACCTCCTCGGGTTCCCCGGGACGGAAGTCGAACCCAGCGAGCTTTCCGAGGTACAGGATGAAATTCTTGAGGTTCTCCTTGCCCCCGTACTTATAGTACCTCTCGAGCTTCGCAACGTGCTCGGGGGGCACGGTGCTCCTGCCCGGCTCCTTGGTCACAACGACCTTTTGTCTGGCCGACAGGGTCTTGAGGAGCCCGCCGTACTCTTCGGGATTTCCCCCGAGCAGGAAGAAGGCGTCCGCCTCCTCGGCCAGCCAGCGGAAGAACTCCTCCCAGTCCAGGTCCGAGCTCGGGGTGGCCGCCCTGACCTGGACCTGTATGCCCTCCTCCCTGAGCTCCCCTGCCGCCTCGGTCAGGGTCTTGATGGCCCCCCCGCCGTACGTTACGATCGCACCGAGCTTGAACGTCTTCCTCATCGGAACCTATACTCCCCCTGGACGAAGAACGAGCGCCCCGGCGCCTTGTAGTATTGGTAGTACTCCCTGTCGAGCAGGTTGTCCACCGCAAGGGAAAGCTCTAAGTGCTCGGTAAGGGCGTAGTTTATCTTGGCGTCTAAGACGTCCACCGGGTCGTAGGAGCCGTATACGCCTTGTTCGGTGTCGGAGTTATCCGAAGTGCTGTACACCTTGGAGACGTAGTGCCAGGCCAAGGACGCCCTCCAATTCCCCCTGTGGAACAGGAGCGTCAAGTTATGCATCTTCTCGGGGACCAGCTGGAACTGCTTGCCGACCGAAGCGGGATCGGCCGGGTTTTCGGTGATCTCGGTGTGCTGATAGGTGAAGTTCCACGAGGCATCCAACCAGGATGTGAGGGACCTCGTAGCCTCTAATTCTATACCCCTTATCTCGCCCTTGCCGGCGTTTTCGCGCTTCTTGTGCTTCTCCGCTATCAGCTTATAGTAGATGAGGTTTTCCAGCACGCTCCGGTAATACGTAACGCTCACCTTCGCCCCGAGCAAGGTCTGATCGGACCCCACCTCCCAAGACGTGCTGGTCTCAGGGCTCAGGTCGGGGTTGGCCTCGTACACCCTTCCCCAGAACGACCAGGTCTTGTACAGCTCGTACACCGTGGGCGGCCTGAAGGCGGTCCCCCACGAGGCCCTTATCCCCTTCAGGTTCCACGGGCCGAGCACGAACCCGGGCTTGTACACCACCCCTACCTTGGGGGAGAAGTGCGAGGTGCTCCTGTCGGGGTACCTCGTGAGGTTCCCCTTGTCCAAAAGTGAGGCGTCGTAGTTCCTCCACCAGTCAAGCCTCCCGCCGGCGAAGAGGCTCAGCTTTTCCGTGGGCTTAAATCCGACCTGGGCATAGAGTGCCGCGGTCTGAGCCCTGCCCCCTATCCGATAGATGGGGTCCCGGGTCTTCCTGGCCCCCTCGTCCAGCCAGTCTAAAAGCTCCCACCTACTGCTGACGGCCCTATCCCACCTCAAGTTCAGCCCCGCTGTCAGGGTGGCCTTCCGCAGTGGGAGACTCAGCTTAAGCTCGCCTTCCACCGTCCTGTTGGGGTCCGTCCTGTCGAGCTTCCCCGGCCCTCCCTGTTCGGTGGCGCCGCTTCCGGCCTGTGCCCACCAGCCCCTGTTTTCGTTTATGCCGAGCCTCCCCGTAAATTCCGCCCCTTCGCCCAGAGAGGCGTTGTACCGGAGCGAGCACCAGTTGTTTATATCTACACCCCAGGATTTGAGGAATTTATAAGGCTTGATGCTGATGTACTTACCGCCCAGATCGACCTTCCCCTCCATCACGGGGTTGCCGTTTTCGTCCCTGAGGTAGCTCCTCGGACCCCTGTATCCGTATTTGCGCCAGCTGTGGGAGATAAGGAGGGAAAGCTCCGAACCCTCCGACGGGGATACCGAGAATTTGGCGCCGTACTGGATCTGGTCCCAGTAGTTCTTCCCGGCGTCGCCTATAATATAACAAGGTCTTCCGTATTTATCCTTGGTCTCGATATAGCCCGTAACCTTGACCTCGCCCTGGCCTTTCCTGGCGCCCTTGACTATCAGGGCCGTCCTCCTGCCCTCCCGCCATTTCTTGGCCCCGTAAAGTGTGAAGCCTAAACTCCCCACCTTGTCCGAGTAGCTTATGTACTGACAGAAGGTGTTATGGCTGCCGTAGGAAGTTTCGACTGAGACCTGTCTCTTCTCGGGGGTCCTCGTGATGAAGTTGATCACCCCTCCCATAGCATATCCGCCGTACAGTCCCGAAAAGGGGCCCTTGACGACCTCTACCTTCTGCACCATATTCAGGGGTACGGCCGACCACTCCAAGCTGCCGCCGTAGGCGTCGTTGAGGGGTGCTCCGTCCAACAGCACTAAGGTCTTCTGCTCGCCCGGAAACCCCCTCAGCGTCACGTTGCTGGTGGTCGCCGTGAACTTGCCGCGTTTGAGGTAAGCCGCAGGGACGTACTTGAGCGCCTCGTCCGCGAAGGAAGCCCTCATCTCCCTTATGTCCTCTTCACCCACTACCGACGCGCTCACGGGAAGGTCCTCCACCTTCTCCTCGAGCTTCGTGGCCGTTACGACTATCTCCTTCAACCTGATGAGCCTCGGGGACAGCTCGAAGTCCAAAGTGGTCTTCCGGCCTGCCTTCACCTCCACGCCGGCTTGGGTAAGCGGGGCGTACCCCACCATCCTGACGGTAACGGAGTATATCCCGACGGGGACGTCTATGCTGTACCTCCCCTCCCGGTCCGCTATGGCTCGGAGCTTGGTTCCTTCCACGATCACGCTCGCCCCGGGCAGGGGCTCCCCCGTGTCCTTATCCCTCACCGTCCCGGATATGGTCCCGGTCTCAGCCCATCCGATTCCTCCAAGGACGAGCACGGCCGCAATGACACCGATCATCCTCTGTGCAGACTTCGCACGCTTCATCTTTACCTCCTGTGGCTTTGGTTTCCCCACCGTACAACCCTGAGCATCCCTTCATCCGATCAGATGACGCCCCCGAACGCCAAGATCGCCCCTGCTACGGCCGTGGCCATCGCCATCCAATCCATAGGTCTCAGGATAGGCCGGGCTTTGCCCTTGTCCCCTATGCCTCGCATCTGGAGGGTAAGGGCCATCTCGTGGGCACGCTGTGCGTTTATCACGATCAAAGGCACGATGAGGGGCAGCATGTTCGGAGGCCAAAGGATGCGGTTCCGCCTGAGCCCCCGACAACGTTGGACTTCCACTACACGCCTCGCCTCCTCGAAGGCCAGGGGAAGGAAGCGAAGGGCCGCGGTCAGCAGAAAGGCGACGCCCAAGGGAAGGCCCAAGGCCCGCAGGGAAGCGATCAGAGATCTGAGGTCGGTGAGGCGGACGAAGAGCACGTTCGCCATGATCAATGCGCCGATGCGACTGAGGAAGAGCCCTCCTTCCTTCAGCCCCAGGGGCAGTCCCACCGCCAACCGGCCTTCCTCGGCCCAATAGGACAGGACGAAGATGCACAAAGTCACGGGAGCGCCTATCAGGAAGGAAAAAAGGGGCCACTTCAT
>Ga0164318_10005089_pt1 | contig 12706 bp, 6 predicted proteins | sample GuaBasSedimGuay9_FD_113734 | JGI IMG/M metagenome (GOLD analysis project Ga0164318, IMG submission 113734) | Subseafloor sediment microbial communities from Guaymas Basin, Gulf of California, Mexico - Guay9, Core 4571-4, 0-3 cm | ecosystem: Environmental > Aquatic > Marine > Hydrothermal vents >... | reverse complement strand
CGGCCCACAACGTGCCTTTTTCATCAATGAAAAGTACAGCGGGAACCGTTGAAGAAGGAAAATTATAAACCTTGTACTCTCTTTCTTGAAGGTTCAGCCTGTACAAAGAGCCGTTCATGAAAGAAATCCATATACTGCCGTCCAGCCCACGAACAAGGGCGATAACTTTCTGCCCCCTGAAATCAGGCCAGCCGCTTATCATATTTCCAGCAGGCTCAAAGCCATCAACTTCCGGCAGATAAAGGGCCGGCCCTTTATCGGTGCCTATCCACAATCGTCCCGTATCATCTTCCACGATACCGCTGATATGATCGCTCATTATGGAAAACTGATCCATCGGATTATTGCGATACTGATGAACACTGCCGGTTATCGGATCTATCCTGGCCACACCACCAAGATTCGAACCAACCCATATATAGCCCAGACTATCTTCAAAAATAGCTTGAAAAGATCCCGAAGGAAGTCCGTTTGTACCGGATCTTCGAATGTAACTCAGATGGTTGCTTTTATTGTTGTCTACAGATATTAAACCAGTATCGGCGGTTCCTATCCAGAGACGGCCATTTCTGCCGGGAAATAAAGACTCAATTCGTTTGCTGGGAAGTTTATAGGGGTGTTCGGGATCGTAATCACAGGACGTAATATTCCCTGAACCTGGATTAATTATATATATGCCGTCGTTTTCAGTACCAACCCAGATAAGACCATCAGGATCTGAAGCTACAGCCGTGGTATCACCAGGAACTTCAAAAAATTCAATAATACCGGACTCGGATCTGTAGCGGATCAAACCTTCACCGGCACCCAACCCAATCCAGAGGTTATTTCCAATTGCATCCAGACTGAAGGCATTCTCAAGAGTCTGAGCGTGTTTAAATCGGGATATATTTTCATCCCAGCGTTTCAACCCATCAGAGGCAGTGGCCCAGAGATTTCCATCAGCATCAAATGCAACTTCATAAACATCGATGTTACGTCCTGAAATTGCAGGATCCACAGGTATCTCTTCCATATTGTCGTCACCGTTGTAGCGGACGATACTGTTTCCTGATACTGCAAAAACTCTCTTCGAATCCCGAACTGCTATACTCACTACTGCAGAACTGATCTTTTCACTGGTTCTGTAACGAAGCTGAACCCTCTCCATCTTGTTGGTTTGCAAACTGTAGCGAACCATACCACCGGAAGTTCCGATCCAGAGTTCCTCTGTGTCTATTACGAAACCCAATGAAAGGATCTGATCGGATGGCAGTACCGGAAAGTTCTTTTTATTAATCAGTATGGGCTTCCGGCTGTCATATCTTAATAGCCCGCCGGGAGTACCAACCCAGATATAACCACGGTTATCCTGGGCTATGCAGCTGACTGAAGGTATGGTGAGGTTGGAGAAATCCCTTTTTTCAAAATACAGACTCTCTCCGATAAGTGAAGAACTGAGTATGAATAAAAGAACTATCAATGCGGTAATAAACCGTTTGTCAGGAGGGAAAGCCATCTTTAATGGTTAACAATAATCGATAAACAACCATTCAGCCAGAGCCTTTTTTCAGGACTGTTCAATATTCCAGGAAATCATTGTTCCTTCAACCAGCTATGAACCGATTCTGCTGCCTGACGTCCGTGATTTATAGCCCGAACCACCAATGAGGCACCGGTGTTTGCATCCCCGGCGGTAAATAGGCCCTCAACACTGGTGTGGTAATTATCTGCCATGATATTACCCCTGCCATCCAGCTCCAGATCAGGATCGGTTACAGCACGTCCATGCTCCACATGAACAAATCCCATAGCAAGAAGAACAATATCCACATCCAGGGAGAATTCACTGCCCTTAACGGCTTTCATGGCAGGCCTGGCGCCTTTTTCCCCGGGAACCCACTGGATACGCCGAAAATTCCCCCTGCCGAGTCTACCGTTCTTTCCTTCCAGAGAAACTGTTTCGATATTCCAGTCCCGCCGGCAGCCTTCCATATGGCTGGATGTCGTTCTGAGTATCTGCGGCCACTCAGGCCAGACAGGATTCCACGGTTTATCCCAAACCATGGGTTTAGGCATTATTTCATATTGATATACTTTACTGGCCCCCTGGCGTCTGGCAGTGCCCACACAGTCAGAGCCGGTATCACCGCCTCCGATTACAAGAACCCTCTTGCCTTTTGCATTTATCTCGGCTTCTTCATACAGTTCTTTCGAGATTCTTCGGTTGGACTGACCCAGGAATTCAAGGGCAAAATGAACTCCGTTCAAATCACGGCCGGGCACCGGCAAATCCCGGGGCACACCGGCTCCCGTAGTAAAAAGTACCGCATCAAACTTATCCCGCAGATAGCGGATGGAAATATCTTCACCGACAGTAACACCCGTTTCAAATAAAAGACCTTCGGCTTGAAGCTGTTCCAACCGGCGGTCGATAACAGACTTCTCCAATTTGAAATCCGGAATCCCGTAACGCAGCAGGCCTCCTATTTTTCGATCCTTTTCGAACAAAGTTACTCTATACCCCTGCCTTCGCAGCTGCTGGGAAGCGGCCATTCCCGCAGGACCGGATCCGATTACCGCAACGGATTGCCCCAGTTCCTCTCTGGGAGGGCGGGGTATCACCCAGCCTTCATTAAAAGCCTTCTCGATTATCGCCCGCTCATTCTGCTTGATCGTAACAGGAGAATCGTTTATGGAAAGTGTACAGGAAGTTTCACAGGTTGCCGGACAGACACGCCCGGTAAGCTCAGGGAAATTATTTGTTATTTCAAGCCTTTCAAAGGCCTCTTTCCACTGCCCCCTCCAGATAAAATCGTTCCACTCAGGTATCAGATTACCCACCGGGCAGCCCAGATTGTGGCAGAACGGTGTGCCGCATTCCATGCAGCGGCCGCCCTGTTCAACCAGCTCTTCAACAGGTTTATCGATAGTTACCTCATCGTAGTCGTTCAGGCGTTTATCAATTTCCCGGTATTTGATATCAGCCCTCTGAAACTCAAGGAATCCATTTGTTTTACCCATCAGACAAAAACCTCCTCAGTAATCACCGTTGTTTCCGTATTCTGGGTTTCTCTGTCACGGATTATTTCCAAAGCCCTTCGATATTCAATCGGCATAACCTTAACAAAACTCGGCAGGCTCTCTTCCCAGGAATCAAGGATTCGGGTTCCCACCAGGCTGTCGGTATATTCCACATGACGTTCAATCAGAGTTTTCAATACCAGGATATCTTCTTCTTCCACAACCGGTTCAATATCAACCATTTCCAGATTGCAACGGGTATCAAACAGTTGATTCTCATCGTAAACATACGCAAGCCCCCCGGACATTCCAGCAGCAAAATTCACTCCTGTCGGACCGAGTATCACCGCAGTGCCTCCGGTCATGTACTCACAGCCATGGTCTCCGACGCCTTCTACCACAGCTGTAGCTCCAGAGTTCCTTACACAGAACCGCTCACCGGCCATTCCGTTGATAAAGGCCTCCCCACTTGATGCCCCAAAGAGATTGACGTTACCGGTAATGATGTTTCTGAATCCGGAGAACGTTGAATCCAGAGGGGGCAGCAGTATCAGTCGTCCACCGGAGAGCCCCTTACCAAAGTAATCGTTGGACTCTCCGGCAAGTTTGAATGTAATACCCCGGGTGATAAACGCTCCGAAGCTCTGTCCCGCCGAACCTTTGAAATTAACTGTAATTGTGTCGTCGGGAAGCCCTTTTGAACCGTACTTTCTGGTTACGTTGTAGCTTAATGTAGCACCGACAGTTCTATTACTGTTCCGGATAGCTCTCTCCAGTGTTACCCTCTTCCCTTTATCTATTGCCTCTTTGCAGGCCTTAACCAGTTCAGGGTCTAAAGAGAGCGTAAAATCATGATCCTGATGGGAGGTACAGCGCAGAGGTTCACCATCCACACGCCGGGGGGGCATCAGGATTTTTGAAAAATCCAGACCTTTGGTTTTGTAATGGTTTACCGCATCATCCACTTCCAGCATATCCACCCGGCCAACCATGTCATCAAGACTCCGAAAACCCAGTTCCGCCATAATGCCCCTGAGCTCCTCTGCAATAAAGCGCATGAAGTTCATCAGATGCTCAGGCTTTCCGGGGAACCGTTTACGGAGTTCCGGATTCTGAGTGGCAACACCCACCGGGCAGGCATTGGTGTGACAGGCCCTCATCATCACGCAGCCCAGAGATACCAGGGCTGCCGATCCGAAGCCATACTCCTCTGCCCCCAGTAATGCGGCAATGGCCACATCTCTTCCGGTTTTCAGCTGTCCGTCGGTCTGAATACGGATACGGCTGCGCAGCTTGTTCATTACCAGAACCTGCTGAGTCTCCGCCAGTCCCAGTTCCCACCAGGTTCCGGCATACTTGATGGAACTTAAAGGGGATGCGCCGGTACCACCGTCACCTCCTGAAATAAGCACCATATCCGCCTTACCTTTGGCAACACCGGCGGCAATGGTACCCACTCCGGCTTCGGAAACCAGCTTGACAGAAACTCTTGCATCGGGGTTGGCATTTTTCAGATCAAAAATCAGCTGAGATAAATCTTCAATAGAATATATATCATGGTGAGGCGGAGGACTGATAAGCATCACACCGGGGGTTGTAAACCTGACATCGGCAATTTCCTGATTCACCTTATGCCCGGGAAGCTGGCCCCCCTCTCCAGGTTTTGCCCCTTGAGCCATTTTTATCTGCAGTTCATCACAGTTCGCCAGATAGGCGGCATCCACACCAAAACGCCCGGAGGCTATCTGCTTGGTATAACTCTTTCGATCAGACCCGTCGGAATCCGGAGTGTAGCGGGCTTCATCTTCACCACCCTCACCGGAGTTACTCCTGCCGCCTAAAGCGTTCATGGCAATAGCAACTGTTTCATGAGCCTCCCGGCTGATGGAACCGTAGGACATGGCACCGGTGGTAAAGCGTTTCACAATTTCTTCAACCGGTTCCACTTCTTCCAGAGCCACCGGATGTCCTTTTTTAAACTTGAACAAACCCCGCAGGGTATTCAAACCTCTGGATCGATCGTTGATAATCCCTGAATATTCCCGAAACTTATCAAAGTCGTCATTCCTGACAGCTTTGTGCATGGCAACTATTGCCTCGGCGCTGAAGAGGTGGCGGTCTGACTGAACCCGGGAAGAATACGAACCTCCCGAGGGGAAGCGGACACTGTAAACATCATCCGGTGCCCAGGCCTGATAATGCCGTTTACGGACATCCTCCTCCACTGCCGATATAGTTATACCGCCGATGAGGCTGGCGGTTCCGGTGAAATACTTATCCACCAGAGAGTCAGAAAGACCCACAGCTTCAAAAATCTGGGCACCACGGTAACTTCTGATCGTGGAAATACCCATCTTGGACATCACCTTGAGCAACCCTTTCTTGACAGCTGTGATGTAGTGTTCCATAGCATGCTGCAGGGTGAGATCTTCAGGAAGATAACCTCTATCCCGTATTTCAGAGAGGGATTCAAAAACCAGGTAAGGGTTTATACCGCTGCATCCATAACCGACTAAAGTGGCAAAATGCTGCACTTCCCGAACTTCGCCTGACTCGAGAAGCAGACCGGTAAGATGCCTTTTACCTGCCCTGATAAGGTGATGATGAACACCTGATACTGCCAGAAGAGCCGGAATAGCCAGATGTTCTTTATCAACACCCCTGTCAGAAAGGATTACCAGAGAGGCTCCCTCATCGATACATTTTTCAACCGAGATGCATACTTCCTTGAGAAACTTCTCCATAATTCCGGTTTTCCCTTCAACAGAAAATGCCAGATTAACTGTATCTACTTTGAAACCCTCATGGTCCACCTCTCTGAGGTATTTGATATCATCATTTGTCAGTACGGGATGTGCCAGTTTCAGCTGCCGGCAGTGAGCCGGTGTTTCACTGAGAAGGTTCCGCTCTTTTCCGATAAAACTCATCAGGGACATCACAAGATGCTCTCTGTAAGGGTCGATGGGAGGGTTTGTCACCTGGGCAAAGTGCTGCCGGAAGTAATCGTAGAGCAGCACCGGTTTCTCTGACAAAACCGCCAGAGGACTGTCATTTCCCATGGAACCGATAGGCTCCTGGCCGTTAGTGGCCATGGGAACGATAATTTTATGTATATCCTCATAAGAGTAGCCGAAGGCCCTCATCTTCAAACGAAGGGTTTCCAGGTCGTAATCTGCATCCCTGGGAGCCTGGAGCAGGCCGGCCAGTTCAATCTTTTCTTCACTGAGCCAGCGCCGGTAGGGACTCTGACGGCATATATGGCTTTTTACTTCATTATCCCGGACGATACGCTTGATGGCCGTATCCACGACAAAAATCTTTCCCGGTGCCAACCGGCCTTTTTCCAGAATGTTCTTCGAGTCAACCTCGATAACACCGGTTTCCGAAGCCATGATAACAAGGCCATCTTTGGTAACTGTGTAACGCCCCGGCCGCAGACCGTTCCGGTCCAGGGTGGCTCCGATACGGGTACCATCGGTAAATGCTATAGCTGCAGGCCCATCCCAGGGCTCCATAATGGCGGCATGATACTCATAAAAGGCCCGTTTATCCTCGGACATGTGATATTTGGTCCCGAAGGCTTCGGGTATCATCATCATGGTTGCATGTTCCATGCTTCTGCCGGACTGGGTGAGAAGTTCAAAAACATTGTCAAATACCGCTGAATCACTTCCTTTGGATTCGGCAATAGGAAAGAGTTTTGCCAGATCATCGGCAAAAAGATCCGAAGACAGGCTGGTTTCCCTGGCATGCATGGTATTCAGATTTCTCCGCAGAGTGTTTATTTCTCCGTTATGGGCGATATAACGAAAGGGCTGAGCCAGAGGCCATGAAGGAAATGTATTGGTGCTGTAGCGCTGATGCACCAGGGCCATAGAACTCACCACATCAGCATCCAGAAGATCCGGATAAAAAGTGAGAAACTGAGGTGCTACAAACATGCCCTTGTAGACAATCGTCCGGGAAGAAAGAGATGCCAGGTAATAATCTTCCAGCTCAAATCCCTTTGCAGTTCCGTTGTTCTCAAGACATTTTCTCAAGACGAATAGAGAACGCTCCAATTCGGAACCTTCCACACCTTTTCTACTGACAAAAAACTGCCGGATATAGGGCATTACACGTCGGGCCAGATCCCCCAGGCATTCAACATCCACCGGAACATCCCGCCATCCCAGAAAATTCCACCCTTCATCCCGGCATATACTCTCGGTAAAATCGGAAGCCTGTTTCCTCATTTTTTCGTCAAGGGGAAGAAACAGCATCCCGGCACCGTAGGAGCCTTCTTTCGGCAGCTTGAAATCAGTTACTTTATCAAAGAATCTATGAGGAATCTGAAACAGCATGCCGGCACCGTCTCCGGTTTTCTGATCCCCGCCAACAGCCCCCCGATGTTCCAGATTACAGAGAATTTCAACACCTTTTTCGATAATATCGTGAGTTTGTTCACCATTGATACGAACGATAAAACCAACCCCGCAGGCATCATGCTCAAAATCGGGATTGTACAGGCCGTGTTCCTTCATCATAGATATCCCCTTTTTGTGGCAATTGATTGCCGCAAAGAATAAGATAATCAGGATGAGACTGTCAAGAACCCGTTCAATTCAGGAAATATTGCCGTAGTAAATGCCTGTAAAGAACAAGATGAGATTCTCCATTCCTTCAATAGGTGAACCTACAGCCGCCCAGTACCGCCCCCGGGGCATCGAGGCATTCAGTATAAACTCAGCCGACCAGAAGCCTGAGGAATCGGTCTGCAGCTGAACCGCTGAAACAGGAAGTAAAAGAATCTTCCCCTCTCGGTATTCATCACTCACATGGTACAGAGCTACCTGAAGGCTCCCGGGGCCTGAATCCTGATGACCGAAGGCATAAACTGTGTCTCCCGGGGAATAATGACTCCGTGGTGAATCTCTCAAGGGATCCGGATCAGGAATCGGAACAAGAGAAATATCTGCGGGTATCAGATCAAACTTTCCGACTGCCGCCGGCCAGTTGTTGTCGTTGAGAAAGGCGTAAATCTCCCATGAGCCGGCATGCAGCGTTGCCAGGGGGAAAAAATCCACCAACAGAACGCCGGGTAAGAGTTCGCAATCATTCAGACTGTAATATCGATCGTAGCTCTGGGAACCATAAGATTCTGCAACGATGTGAAGGCGTCCGCGGCTGTTCGAACTATCCGGGGCACCGGGATTATCATCAGCATTTGCATCTGAGTTTTCTCCTGAGTTTTCGCCAAAAACAAAAGTCCTGAGATCAGATTCTGGTGAATCAGAAAAGGGAATAACAAGTTTTTCCTGATCGGCATTGTAAGTGATAACACCTTCGGAAGTCTTTTCAATCTGAATTTCATTCTCCAGACCGAAAACCGGCAGCAGGATTTCGGGAAGATTCCGGGGATTCAGAACACCAGGAGCCTCTAAAGGGGCATTTTTATTCTCTCCGGGGGGAACTACACCGGGATCGGGAGGAACCGAATCTCCCGAAACCTCTCCGAAGCTCAGAAAACCTCCGTATGTCCAGCCGGAGTACCCATCGGCCCGGATAAAAAACCACGGAGAATCAAACCCGGCAATATCTTCGGTCCACCCGGTTCTTGATTCCACAAGAACACGGTTTCCTGTCATCAGATGACCGACAATCTGCGCATCAAGATAGGGAGCGTCCCTCACCCGCAGAGAATCAGCAGTTACTGTGGCTGTTATTTTTTCCGAAACAGGGACCGCTGGAACAGCTATAGGAGCCACAGGAGACTCAACCACCGCCGTCTCAACCTTTTTCCCACCGCAGGATACTGTCACAAGTAGTGAGATAATGCCCATACAGAAAAAAACCGATCTTTTCATCATACCCTTTCTTACAAACTTATCAGATTTCCTTATGCATTTTTTTTACCGCTGCTGCAACGAAATCCCGGAACAAAGGTCCTGATTCCAGAGGACTTGAGGTAAACTCAGGATGGAACTGCACACCCACCGACCATGGATGATCCGGCCACTCGGCGGACTCCACCAGCAGCCTGTCCGGGGTAAAGGCAGAAAAAATCAAACCGGAGTTCTCAAGTTCCTCTCTATAGGTATTATTCACCTCATAACGATGACGGTGACGCTCTTTAATACTTGTTCTACCATATGCCTTGTAAATAAGGGTGTTCTCAACCGCTACCGACTCACTTAAGCCCAGGCGCATGGTTCCTCCATACTGGGTAACATCCACCTGCTCTTCAAGAAGGGCAATCACATTGGATGGACCGTCTGGAGTGAACTCTCCGCTGTTGGCCTCTGTTATGCCCATCACATTCCTGGCCCACTCAATAACCTGAATCTGCATACCAAGACAAATCCCCAGATAGGGCAGTCCGCTCTCCCTGGCAGCCCGGGCCGCAGTAATCATTCCCGGAATACCCCTCTCCCCGAACCCACCGGGAATGAGAATCCCCTGAACACCGTTCAGAGCCTTTTGAGTCTTCTCAAATGAAGTTAAAGACTCAGAATCAATTTTTCGGATTTTGATGCGAACGCCGTTGGCGATGGCACCGTGAACCAGGGATTCGTCGATTGATTTATAGGAATCATCCAGCTCGATGTATTTCCCCACCATGGCAATCTCAACAACTTCTTCAGAAGCTTTCCAGGTTTCAGAGACTTTCTCCCAGGCACTGAATTTATCATCCTTCACATCCAGTCCCAGACGTTCACACACCACCCTGTCCAGCCCCTGATCCCGGTACACAACCGGAATCTCATATATTGTGGTGTTTACATCATGGGCCGAAAGAACACATTCATAATCAATATTGGTAAAATTGGCGATTTTCTTCTTCATCGCATCATCCATCTCAGTGGCGATACGGCAGAGTAGAACCTCAGGTTGTATACCGATTTCCCTGAGTGTCTTCACAGAATGCTGGGTGGGCTTGGTTTTAAGCTCACCGCCGGTCACCGTGGGTATAAGGGAAACATGGACGCTGATGGCATCCCGCCGGGTACGTTCATGAATAATCTGTCTGACAGCTTCCAGAAAGGGAATGGATTCAATATCGCCCACCGTACCGCCAATCTCGATAATCGTAACGTCGATCCCTTCTTTTTCACCCAGGGTATAAATCCGCCGCTTAATTTCGTCGGTAATATGGGGAACCACCTGGACACATTTGCCAAGATAATCCCCTTTTCGTTCTTTACGTATAACTTCCTGATATACCTGACCTGTTGTAATTGAGTTCGCCGCACTTAAAGGGGATGCGGTAAAACGGGCGTAATTGCCAAGGTCCAAATCGGTCTCTGCACCATCATCGGTAACAAAAACCTCGCCATGCTGATAGGGACTCATCGTTCCGGCATCAACATTCAGATACGGGTCTATCTTAATCATGCAGACCGATAAACCACGACTTTCGAGCAGACTCCCAAGAGATGAAGCCGCAATGCCCTTGCCTAAGCTCGAACAAACGCCGCCGGTAACAAAAATGTACTTCCTCATGGGGTTTTATTATCCCCGGCAGACGGGGTGAGGGTCAACGCCGGAATGCAGAATGCAAGAACGCCGAAAAGACTATTTCAACCTGGACAAGCGAGAAGAGAGTTCTTCATAGGAAAAAAGGACCGAGTAATCGATTAAACCCGAAAGGGCTTTGGAATCAATGGTAATCCCATCCTCCACCAGAGGCGCCACCGCATTCAAACCTCCGGCAATCACCAACCCCGTCCTGCCGTCCCCCACGGGGATGTCCAGAAGAGCCTGGCTGGAATAACCCATTTTCAAAAAACCTCCCAAACCCCGCCCCTTTAACCGGGCATCAGTTTCTTTAACCCGGTCTCTGGCTGAAGAGGGAATCTCCCTGAAACTGGCTCCAATCAGGCCATTCCCGTTCCGGGCAGCTTCTGCGGTGCTGGTCATACCGCTGGTTATGTAGATTTCCAGTGGATCCAGGCTGGTTCCATCGTACTTTATTACCGCAGTAAACCGGTCCGGAGCCTTATCGTGAATCTCCAGTAAACCGCCGAACACACTGGTAACCGGAATACCCGCCTGAATCAGAGCCCCGTTGAACGTGATGGAGCAGACCGTACCCAGACCCACCATCCCCCGGGGGATTACACTCTCACCGATGGATTCCCCCTCATCAACCAGGGCCATCAGACTGCCGTGAGCCAGACCTGAAGAAAAAACCGGTGAAATTTTATCCCCGAGAGCATCACGATAACGCTTTTCAACCAGTGAAAGGTTTACCAGTACCGTGCCTTCAGCTGTTTCGGGGTTGAAGGTCATTCTGAAGGTCATTTCATCAATTTTGGAAGATAGAAATCCCACACGGTCGTAAACATGGGCCCTGGAAAGCTCCATTAAGCCTCTGGGAGTTAAAAAACGGCCCTTTTTCTCTTTATATCCGGTAAAACCCTGATTATCGAGAGCCTGAAGATGGAAACGCACCGTCCGCTCACTTATATCCATACCTCGGGAAGTAAGTTGTTCCTGAATCCTCTGGCTGGATAAGGGCGAACCCGATTCCCGGAGGATTTTCATCATCAGAAGGCGTTTTCTCTCAACCCTGTCACTCATAAGGGCAAGCCTAACCCGCCCTCTGAATCACTGTCAAATAACACGGCAGGTACTTGCCGTAAAAAGATTATGGATGAACGGCCGACAAATCGTTATCTTTAGGGTTATGACATTTAAACTGAAATCTTTAATTCTTCTTTCTTTATTGACCTCTATCGCTCTGAGCAGCTGTATGGTTGAGCAAAGTCTCACACTCAACCCGGATCATTCAGGTGTGTGGAATCTGGAAGGTGAAGCCATGGCCTTCACCGCTTCGGCACTGGACGATCTGGCCATACTCGGGGGATACAACGATGCCACAGCCCTCTACGATGAAGCTGTGGTGAACTCAAGAACCGATCTTGCCAAACGTGATGATATCAAAAGCTACCGGGTGAACAGAATGGGAGCACAGGGCTGGAAAGCCGATATTGAGTTCAAGGATATTGAAACCCTGCTGGGCAGTGCCGAGGCACAGGGCATTGCTGAAATCAGCTCCAGGGGTACCGTCAGCACACTGACCCTCCGCTTCGACCGGGAAAGAGCTGCCCAGCTGTCAGAACTGATACCCATGATGCAGGATCCCAGTTTCTCCCTCTTCAATCCGGCGGCCACCGGGGGAATCGGAGAGGAAACCTACATCACCGGTATTCTTGGATTCACCTTCGGAGAGGAAAACATACCGGCCATCAGGCGGGCCTCCATCGGCATGGATGTAACCCTGCCGGGAAATATCACCTCGGTGAGTGGCGGAACGCAAACCGGCGATAGAACTGTACTCTTCGAAACACCATTTACACGGTTTATGGTACCCGATGATGAGATAAACTGGTCGGTAAGCTGGCAGGAGTAAAGCTTTGAGACAGAAAGTATCCGTGCTGGGGGCAGGTGCCTACGGTACCGCAATCGCCAGAACCCTGGCCCGGAACAAACACGAAGTAACACTCTGGAGCTACGATGAAGCTCATGCAGCCCGTATCAATGAAAAGAACGAAAATGTCTCCCGGCTGCCGGGAATCACACTGCCGGATACTCTCAAAGCGGTATCATCCCTGGAAGAGGCCTGCATCGGACGGGATGCCCTGATATTCGCCGTTCCTTCCCTTTACCTTATGGATATCATCAGACAGGTACTGTTTTTTGAAGATATCGTTGAATCAAT
>Ga0164318_10005088_pt1 | contig 12708 bp, 12 predicted proteins | sample GuaBasSedimGuay9_FD_113734 | JGI IMG/M metagenome (GOLD analysis project Ga0164318, IMG submission 113734) | Subseafloor sediment microbial communities from Guaymas Basin, Gulf of California, Mexico - Guay9, Core 4571-4, 0-3 cm | ecosystem: Environmental > Aquatic > Marine > Hydrothermal vents... | reverse complement strand
ATAATAGTGTGATCAAGTCGCCCGAAGCTTTAGAGGGTAAGATTGGTTTCCTCTAACCTCAACCTCGCGTAGCGGCGGGCCTTGTGTCCGCCGGTAGATTGCTGGGAGACAAGCCCTCAGCCTACGCGTGATAGGAATGGTTGCGGCACAGCCGCGCTTACTTTATCTATTCATACTTCCTTCAACGATTTCACTTGGCGGAGTTTTCGGAAAAGCTGGATGTACTCCCTCACCATTACTTCCTCCGCCTCAGATAAACCCTCCATCATCGGGATACCAATGCGCAGTACTGATCGAACCATGTCCGATGTCGTCCGATCATATTTCTCAGCCAGTTCTTTTATACGGTTCTTCAATTCATACGAGACGAAAACGTTCAAACAGTGATCGCCGCGAGTCTTGGTCGGTAAAGCTTTTGTATCCATGTTGCACTCCTTTTCTTGTGATGCCCTAAAATGAGCATATAGTTTCTTCCATGTAAACTTGTCTAAACTACACTGATTTCATTTCACTTTATTTCTCGCTTTCAATTTTCATTTCTGCTGTTCTTTGCATGTGATGACGTTCATGACCTATTAGAGTCTGTGGCGAACGAATATCGAGGTTGTACTTCTTGCGCAGATAACGCATTATCGGTTTCCAGGTAGCTGTCGGGTCGCGCTGAGATATTACAAAATCAATATCACACCGGTATGGAGAATTACAGATAGGGCACTCGCTGATGTTTCTCTCAATAGTTTCATCCAAGTGAAACCTTTCCTGTATGAAATATCGCAGCTCGTTGCGAAGCTTGCGCAAGGCTCGTTTGTGTATAGCCTCAAGTCTGTAAATTGCCCGACCGGAACGCTCAGATATCTCGCGGTAGCTGCGTCCCATATAATAGAACTGCTCTATCAACTCCCGTTCTCCATCACTCAGGCATAGTAAAGCTTGTTGCACTCTTGCGCGCAGTAAAGCTGTATTCCCTATCTCTTCCGATGACATGGCTGGTAATTCCTGCCACGATGGGTCCCGCCCCAAATCGACAATCCAGTTCTGAAACACAATCCGATTGTTTGACATATTCTTCTCCTTTTGCCTATAATTTAGGCAAGAGAAGTGTCCTGGCTACCACATCACCATCACGTTTGAGTTACGGTCGATGCCAATTGCTGTATCACATGAATAACATTCGATAGATTTCTTCTGCAACTGACTCCGGGTGAGCTTAACTTCGTGATGTAACCTTTCCTTTTGTTGACAGATTGACTATTTTGGGAAATATGATAATTTAACGGAGTGATACTGCCGAAATTTAGAAAAGGCAAAGTTCTGAAAGGTCATAATAATTGAAAGCCCCCTATCGGGATATACGGAAGAAATCAAACCAAATCTATGACTCGCGAGTCAGACCCAATGGAACGCATAACTATTTTCGATGCTGAACCCTCAAATGTAGCGATTGAGGACAGTTTCAAAGCAAGGTCTGGAAACCTCGCTTTCCGGCGTTCGAAAATGACTTGGCTTTCACTTTTTTTCCTGCTCATTGTCTACCCGGGAGTTTCGCTGGCCTTTGTGGAGGACCCTTCTACCCTGCTTGGGAACCTCAACGATGGCATGAGAATGGTTCTGTTGGTTTCAACTATTATCATGCAATGGGGGGTTTTCATGTTCCTGTTCCTGGCTCTCTATTTTGAGCAAACAGGAATGGCGGGTCTCGGTTTCAAGAAAATCCGAGGACTTGATTTCGCCTGGGCTATCTCCTTCCTTATCGTTTCTAACCTGATATTATCGGGTTTAGCCTGGGTTCTGGCCCAGGTTGGGTTACCTATGCCGGGAGAGGTTGCTATGTTAATCCCCACCGACACAGCCGGACGGGTGGTCTGGGTAGCGGTTTCTTTTACGGCCGGGTTCTGCGAAGAGTCTGCATTTCGGGGGTATCTCATGACCCGCCTTCGATTAGTCGGTGGATTAAAAAGCTGGGTAATTCCAACTATTTTTTCAGCCCTGTCCTTTGGTGTTTGTCACGCCTACCAGGGAATTCCGGGATTGATCGTTATCGCCATTTATGGAATCCTTTTTTCTCTTTTGTACATTCGTACCGGTAGTATCTGGCCGGGGATAATCGCACACTTTTTTCAAGACTTCAGCGCCCTTTTCATACCGCAATAGCACGAACATTTTCTGTGCAATAGGAAACCATCCGTATAAACGAGCGTATTTAGAGTAGAAGAAAGAACAATGGATTGGTCTTTTTTCAAAAGAGGGTTCGAGAAAGAACTCAGCATTTCAAAGAGTGAGCTTGTTTTTTATCGACTGTCAAAGTACAATGAACGACACTCGCTATGCGAGAAGAAAGGATGCAATATGACGATCGAGAGTCCGTGGGATGTAGATTAAACCTTTTTTTGTGATATATTCATGATTCGATCAGCTAAAATACTCCAGCAGTTTTTGCTTGGGGGCTTCTTTACCTGTGTGCTGGCTGCGCTGGCCTATGCTCAGGCTCTTCCTCCTCCAGAGAATATCGAGGATCGGAAAGTAGTACGGGTGATGGTGAGCGCCAAAGCTCAAGAGTTGGCGGAGGAGTATGCCGAGATTCTCATGGAACTTGAGGATTTGGCTGTCGACTACGGCAAGAACCTCATGGAGTTTAACTCTAAATCGGTCGCGATGCAGAGAAAACAACTAACCAGGCTGGCTGTCAAACTGGCGAAGGGGATTTATCTTGACGATATAGATCTGCTTGTATCTGATCTTAATGAAACTACTCGGGAATTACAGGAACGTGAGAAGGAATTGAAGGCAAACGACCGCAAGGCTTATCGGGTAACCAGGTCTCTTCGTCGCGATCTTGAAGCTATAAAGGTTGTTTTACAATTTGAGGTTGGTGAACAGCTTCAACAGGAGGAACTTCTTAACCGTGAAGTTGCTATCTACCTCCAAGAATTCAACTTTGATCTGGCTGAGATGATGTTTGAGCTTCAGATACAACTTAAGGATCTCGGTGATACTTTAGCGATGATCGAACTTGATTTTGAGATTCCGGAAGTCCCCGAAATACCGGAGCTTGCTCCTCTTAATGAAGAACACGAGGTTGAAGAAATACCACATTCATCAGAGACATTAATTGTCTATCGTCCTTCTAAACCGGCAATGCCTATAGAAAGTGAGCGATTGTATACTACTTCTTCAGGGACGACTGTAGCAATGAGAGAAGTGACTGATAGTGTCGAGGTTATTTCTTCAAGTATACCAATCTATATCAACAGCCCAACCGGTCAGGTGAAGATAACTGGATGGGACAGAAAAAAAATACTGGCACAGTCACAGATAGAGATTTCGTCAAAATCCCAACAGAATGTGAAGGACCTGGTTGAACAAATCCAATTGACTGCAAGCCCTGGTGATAGTGGCATTCTTGTTGAAGTAAAAACACCTGATATCACAGATTTGAGTACAACTATCAACAAGAGCCAGATGGAAGTCATGGTACCACGGAATAACCGTCTGGTATGCAGTAGCGCCTTCGGTCTGATAACTGTAACTGACATTCAAAGTAGTGTGTCCATCAATGCCAATAATTCATCAGTAACTGTCAGCGACATATCGGACGCTGTCAGTATTATCAACAACATGGGCAATGTTACCCTGACCAACATCAAGGGGGATATCATTGTGCAGTCTTCCTTTGCGCCCGTGACAATTTCCGACTGCAGCGGCAACATGGAAATTAAGAATTCTTATGCCGCTATAGAGCTCTCGGGTTGCGAGGGCAATGTCATAATTCACAATAACGGTGAAATTCGGTTGGCCCATCATGAAGGCTCTATATCGATTAATAACTCGAGCGGATTGGTAGAGATACGCGATCTTGTGGGTGATGTAGCTGTTACTAACTCATATAATCCGGTACTGTTAGACGGGGTAGAAGGGTCCGTTCGGGCTGAAAATCAGCGAGGAATTATTACAGCTCTGAATATTGATGGCTCACTGTCTATCGATAATCGCTACGCTCCTGTAACCGTGCGTTACCTCACAGGAACACTGGATATCGAGAATCACAACGGGCCAATTGAAGTTTTGGTTTCTGAAGACATTTCCGGATCATCGATGATTCACTCCAGCAACAGTACCATTATTTTAACAATTGAAGATGATGTAGCTCTTGATCTAATAGCCAGCACTATCAATGGAGAGATAAAAAGCTCTTGGCCAATCGATATCATCACTTCCGGGAATACCAGGGAAGCAAAGTTTGTTCTGGGTGGAGGCGGTCCCTCACTTACAATTACCGGCTCAAACTCTAATATTATTTTTAATCAACTACACTGATATCGTAAGGGCGTTTTTACCCAGACGAACAGTGTTGAAAATACTTTGGAGAACAAGCTACTCAATTATTACTGAGCAAAAGCGGAGGGTTCTTCGAGGCTTGCAAGTTGCTCTTCGATCTTCTTTTCTATATCAATAATAAGAGTGTCTTCGTAGTAGACAGTGGTATCAAAGGACGATAATTCAAGCAACTCGTTCATGACTGAACGAATTGTATTAACGCCCTTGATAATAACATCCATAGACCGCATGGCATTGTCATCAGAGTCGATCAATCTACCCCCCGTAATATCGGTTTGCACAAGTTGGGCGCGGCCAAGTATTGTTCCGATAGCGTTATTTATATAATGGTTAAACGTAGCCGTGATTGCCTTAAGGGTCTCCAGAGCGGCAGCTTCTATCCTGGCTTGAGCGATTTGTCTTTGCATAGTGCGATTTTCGCGAAGAAGCTTATCGAGCGTCAGGTATTGGCTAAACAGTATCTGGTTAGCCTCGCTGAGCAACTCTGATACAGAACCAATATCAATATCCAGAAACTCTGCTTCTTCAGTAGTTTGCCTTAAAAGAGCCTCGCTGTTCTTATGTAATTCAGCTTGTTGGAGCTTCAAGTTCTCGCACAGGATGTCAGTTTGCTCAATAGTTGTTGCTGAACAAGGCCTGGACTTAACAATGGTGAAATGAGCTGTTTGATTGGCCAGTATGACAACCTGCGACAACTGAGATGGTAAATCTTCCGGGGAATGAGATATATCTGCATGGTGCGATCCAACAGCATCACAGATGCTTTTGGGAATGTTCCATTGTTCCAAAAGAAACTGTCCTACTCTGGCGTGGTTGGTACCCCACACATTTTCCTCAAGGCGATGAATGCTCTCCCCTGCTTCAGCCGGCTCCCAAAGACGGGCGTATTTATCGGGGAATGATCCCTCTAATATTAACAAACCAATATCATGCAGAAGGCCGGCGACAAAAGCCTCCTCGGAATTCTTCATTCCCACTTTTTCGGCAAGATTACGAGCACTGACAGCTACGCAGATTGAGTGACGCCAGAATCTATTACGGTCGATTGTTGACTGCCATTTGTCGGTCAGGTCATAGATTGAAGCTGAAAGCGCCAGGGCTGTTACAGATTTAGTTCCCAGAACCATGACCGCCTGGACCATGGAAGAGATCTCCCGCCCAACCCCGAAATAAGGACTATTTGCCAAACGGAGCGTCTTTACCGTTAAGGCCGGATCTCGCATCAACACAGCAGCCAAATCACTTGCTGATGCGCCCTCATCGCGACTTATTCGGATTACCTCCGTTAGCGTTTGCGGCAGAGACGAAAGTTCCTGGTGATCTCTGAGTATTTTCTCAAACAGGTCATTGTTTGTACCCATAATCTTTTTATCGGCTAAATGTTACTCCGGTTTAGCAGGCTTCAAAAACAGATATCTGAAGATAATTCCAAAGGCTGATTCTTGCATACGCCGCCCTTCAACTCCATACCGTCGCCATTCAGGTACTCGTGAACGCTACTCGGATTCATTTTGTAAATCTGATATAGTTGACTCAATTTTAAGTCGAGTCAGACGGTCAGTTTCACGTTCGAGAATTGTTGTTCGATAATCGCAATTGTCTTGCGGGTCGGCTTTAATCAAAGCCACAGCAGCATGAGCGCGGCGAGTAGCATCGGGTGAGTTGAGAACTTGATTCAAAAGAATTTCAATGGCTTCATCAGTCCCGTATTCTCCAAGCAATTGACAAATCAGATTCCCTATCATTTGCTTTTCTGATTTTATTGAGTCTACTAATACTTCCATCACCATAGTAGTATCCAGTTTCAAAAGGGAGTTGGCTACCTCCAGACGAGCACCATAAAACTGATCATTGAGAGTATGGACCAACCCTACTATTGATTCCTGCACTGCAAGCGCTCCACAAGCTACAACTGCGGCTTTTCGTACTTGTCCTACAGAATCATACAGGACGCGCATGACAGCATCGGCGGCACGACTATCGCCAATCTTCCCCAAGGCTCCAACAGCCTGCTCCCGCACCTGCCAGCGCTTGTGTTCAAGTACCGACATCAGGGGTATCACTGCTGTTGTATCTTTAATATCTCCGAGTGCCCAACAAATTCTCTGCACTACGAGACCATCCGAACGATTCAACGAGGATACCAGATAGGGGACAGCGTCACTTCCAATTTTCCGCAGAATCCAAATAACTGTCCATCGCTCCCGCGCTGATTTGGTAGTGAATTTATCCACAAGTAAAGGCACTGCCGAAACACCTAAAGCCGCTATCGAATCGATAGCCGGTTGGGTCATATCACGATATCTTAGTTCGCCGGAAGAGGCAATCACAAACAGCGAGTCAACCTTGTGCTGGAGATCACTTTCTGCATGAATTGGCACTAAGGAACATATCAAAACCAGGCTTAGAGCTTTCACAACAGTTGATATTTTCATCCAGTTCACTGTGTATTCTCCCCAGCGGTTGTGTCGGGGGGATTGATCTCAATATCAATTCCGCCACCCCATTTCGAGGGCGTTTTCCAGTAATGGTTATCACAGCCATAGCCTTGATATTGATCACTTCCGGCAAGATCAATAAAGAGTCCAATAGAACCGAATGACCGACGTGGATTACCATAACCATGAGTGTTGTCGGAATTCCTGACGGAATATCGGTCATTACCCTCATTATCGATAAGCACTCCGGCACCATTGGCTGATCCGGCAGCTTGAGATAAATCATAGGCGGTGTAGGTATCATCGCCGCTCCGATCCAACAGAAGCCCACAGGAATAGTCATGTCCGCACCCCTGCATGAGTCCCTTGCCGAAATATACATCGTTGCCGCAATCGTCAATCAGCACACCAAGAGACATGTGCGTGGCAGTACCCTGGGCATACTGAAAGGATTGATAATTGTCATTACCGGACGAATCGTAAATTATACCGAGTGACCACCAGTAACTTGTCCCTTGGGCAAAAATATCCGAGTAGTAACTGTCATTTCCCTTCATGTCAAAGATAGCCCCAATACCCCCAGATGCATAAGGTCTTAAGCCATAGCCAAATCCCTGCGACAACGATAAGTAGTGATCTTCATAGCGGAGGACATCTTTGTACTTACCTCCGGCATAGTAGCTGTCGGAGCCGTCAATTTCATAGATAGCTCCCAGACCTTCAACAAATCCAAACCCCTGGCAGTGAAGAGCGCCATTGTAGATATCGCGTCCGGATTCATCTATCAGTAATCCAATACCGAAAGTCCCTGCTCCCTGTACATGGGTGTCGCCATCATAGCGGTCATCCCCCCGGGCATCGTAAAGCAGTCCAAAACCAAAGAAAGCCGAGCCGAGCCCAAAGGATTTGGCATCATACCTGTCATTCCCTTCAAAATCAAGAAGCAACCCCACCGACAAACAACCAGAACCAAGCGTGAAATTGGTTTTAGAACGGTAGTGGTCATCTCCGCTGAGATCGATTATAATAACACAATGAGGGTTTGCCGGATCGTAGCTGAGATTGTAAACATCATCACCGCCGACATCTAATATGAAATAGTAGTCCCCCTCATAGTAGTCGTTGCCTGGTCCGCCAACTGCCCAGCCTTTCTGGAGTCCAAGGAAATGTTGAGCGGTAGTTTGGTTTGGAAGATAGCTTGTTCCTTTAATAAGTTCCTGCTTCGACAGCTCGCCCCTCCTGAGAGCATCTCTGAGTACACCAACATCCAGTAGTATTTGCCGAAGACAGTCTATGCCGGCAGCAACGATCGGGTCCTTATCGATCAAGGTCCCAAATTCAACAAACTGCTCGGTGTAGGCTTCTTCTGTTTTTTCAAGTGAATCGTTCTCTTCAATCGAGAAAAATTCCTCTTCCTCGTGGATAATCAGCAGCTCCGGAAACTCGTTGACCAGGAAACTCCGCTGCTCAGAAGACAGCCTTGCCAGGGCTTTCTCTGCTGATTTTGGGATAATCACATCAAGATAAAGAGCCGCCTTGCTGAGAAGTTGATTGAGCGAAAGATTAGCGAAATACAGGTTGTGCTTTCGCTGGATTTCTGAGGTGTTCGGTTGGTATGGCTGTGATCTGTCAGTCTGATATTCACCAATAAGGTCTTGGGATAAGATTGCGGAAGGTATCTCTGGTTGACCTGGTACCCAGGCATCCTTGGTCTCTGACACATAGTCAATCATGCTCAGGGGATGAGACATAAGCTCAGCAACAATTTTAAGACGAAATGAATCCGGCTCGGTAAAATCCGAACGGAAACTGATATCATCTGGCTTCAGATTCAGGAATTCACATATATGCTCAAGACCAAATTGCTCAGGGGATATATCAGCCGTTTGACCAACTGCTGTTGATATTGGTAACCAGACAAGGACAACTGCAAAGAGCGAGAGAATCTTCATAAGCAATGAATAGATGGCTTGGAACGGGGAATCAACAATAATCCGGTTGATGGTTTCATCTCCGGTAGGTCAAGCGGCCTGCCGCTTGACGGTCAGTATTTGTAGGGCAGAACCCCTTAGTGGTTCTGCCAATTCGAGGTGCCGGAACCGCTAAGAGGGTTCCGGCCTACAAGAGAAGAAACTGTTAATATATGATTGTAATTAAATAAAAAAAGCGCCCCGGGTGGGGGGCGCTCTCTCTTAAGAAGATGAACCAATCTCTAAGTAGTGACGTCATCAATTGTGCATTGTAGCAACCCTGTATCATCAATAGTCCAAGTATCAACTGTTGCATCATCATCTAAGTTGGCAATACTTGTTGCAGTGAAACCGTTACCGGCTGTTGCGACACTATAGGTGTAGATCGCAGTGGCGGGAATCTCCACACCGATAGCGACCAAGGCAGCAGCGTCAGCACAGGCCAGGTAAGCGCCGTTTTCCTGACGGTAAGTACGCTCCATCGTATAGATCTGCTTCAAAATACCTTTGGCCTCAGATTGCTTGGACTTCACCGTGGCTTGCATAAACCTTGGAATAGCCAGAGCAGCCAAAATACCAATGATGACAACCACAATCATCAACTCGATCAGGGTGAAACCCTTGCGACTGTGAAACTTTGAGAACATGTGAACCTCCTGCAAGTTTAAGAACCTTACCTCTTTTAACGGTTAGCTTACTTTTATCTTTCGGCATTCTTATTTGCAAAGTGTATACCTCAACCCTGTCTTTTTTTGAACACCTTGTTATCGTTGTATTGGCCTGTAAAACAACGGCTTACACCATGCAATCAAAGCCTCTCTTGATCTGTTCACAAACTAACCTGACTAAGCTTTTCGCTTGGCAAGGTATTCTGCCAAAAACCTTGCATCCTGCAATGAAGTACTGCGTATTCTACCTTATCTGAATTCGTTGTTTGATAGTCAAAAAAAAAGCCCGCCGAGAGGCGGGCTAATCTGGTTAACATTTAAGTTTATCCTGTAACGTCGTTAACTGTACATGTAAATACACCCTGTTCGTCAATTGTCCAGGTATCAATAGTAGCATCATCATCAAGGTTAGCTGTAGCGGTGGCTGTAAAACCCGCTCCGGCCACGGCGATAGCATAGGTATAACGAGCGTGCGGTTGAATCTCTATCCATATTGCGCTGAATGCATTGGGGTCTGCAGCGCTGGCTGTTCCGCCCGGCTGGTAATAGATGTTGCCAGCTGACTGTTGGCGATACGTCCGCTCGTTGACATATATTTGCTTAAGGATTGCTTTTGCCTCGCTCTGCTTTGTCTTGATAGTAGCTTGCATAAAACGCGGAATTGCCAAAGCAGCGAGAATACCAATGATTACTACAACAATCATCAACTCTATCAGAGTAAATCCTTGTCTAGTCCTCAATCTGGCTATCATATAATCCTCTCCTTGCCTTTATACCATGTATGTTTCCATATCTGCAAGTCCCATACCAAGTATCTGTTCAAAACTTAGCTATTTTCATCAGCTTGTTTTTGTTTGCGCGGAGTCTTGCGATTTGGAAAATCCTTAAAATCGTAACGATCAATTTTTCTATACAGTGTCGATGTGTCTATACCGAGAATTCTGGCCGCCTCGGATTTCTTCCCATCCGTCTGGCTCATAACGAAGTGGATGTATGCCTTCTCAATCGATTCCAGGGTAGGATTGATTGGTTCCGAATCTGTCACGAGATCGACTGTTTCTTTTGTACTCAAACGTTCAGGTAAATCACAGGGTTCCAACTCGTCGCTTCGACAGAGGAGTAATGCCCGTTCAATAGTGTTTTCCAATTCCCTGACATTTCCCCGCCATTTATAGCGTCGAAGCAGCTCCATGGCTTCATCGTTGATGCTCTTTACCGGAAGATCCAGCTTGCGGGAATACCTTAAGAGAAAATGATTAACCAGCAGATCGATATCCTCTCGTCGTTCACGCAGTGGGGGAATATAAATCGGTATAACATTTAGTCGATAGAACAGATCAGCCCGGAATCGCCCAGCCTTGACCTCTTCTTCAAGATCGGCGTTGGTTGCGGCAATAAGCCGCACATCGACGCTGATAGGTTTGGTTTCACCCACAGGGGTTATTATCTTGTCTTCGAGCACACGTAAAAGTTTCACTTGAATCGTCAGCGATGTATTACCTATCTCATCGAGAAAAAACGTTCCGCCGTCAGCAACCCTGAAAAGACCATCTTTGTCTTTGATAGCGCCTGTAAAGGATCCCTTTTTATGACCGAAAAGCTCCGATTCGAGAAGATTCTCGGGAAGCGCTGCGCAGTTGATAGTGACAAACGGGCCATTACTTCGAGGAGAATGACGATGAATAGCCTTAGCGATGAGGTCTTTCCCCGTGCCCGATTCACCGCGAACCAGAACGGTTGCATCTGATGAGGCAACCCTTCGGGCTAGTTTCTTAAGAGATACAATCTCCTTTGACGACCCAATGAAATTATCAAAAGAGTTATCATCCTGAAGCTGCTTCTTTAGATTGACATTCTCATTAACGAGGTTTCTTCGACTAATACTCTTTTCAATAGCCAGCTTGATCTCATCGACTTTGAACGGTTTAGTAATGTAGTCAGCAGCGCCTTGTTTCATTGCTTCGATAGCAGTATCAACTGAAGCATAGGCAGTCATTACGATCAAGTCCTGGTCATTATTCAATCGTTTGGCCTCACGAAGAACATCTATACCTGACATCTCAGGCATATTTAGATCGGCAATCACCAGATCATAACTGTGATCCTGAAGCAGTGACAACCCCTCACGTCCGGAGACAGCGGTATCTACCCTATAGCCCTCTTTACTAAGCATTATCTCCATGAAATTGCACATGGAGTCTTCGTCATCTATTACAAGAATCTTGGCTGTCATCGTTTTCCTACAGTTTTGCATTTTGCAAGACAAGGTTTATCATTCATTATTTCGGCAACCATGACGTAGTCTGGAGGAACCAGTCAAATTTTGCTCAGACATTAAACAGGTAACGTAGTTACTCTTTTTAATACCCTTCAGAAAAACCGCTGGGTAGGGACTAATTAATATTGAGAATTTTACCGACACAAAATAAGAAGAAAAGAAACCACAATTACCATTATGAAAGAGTAAAGCTGATGAATTGTAAGATCACAAACTCAAGGGGCTTTACACTGGTTGAAATTATTATCGTTATTGTTGTCATTGGCATATTGGCTGTTACAGCGATTCCCAAGTTCCTGGAACTCAGATCGCAGGCCGAACAGGCCGCTGTCTCTACTATGGTTTCATCTCTTGAATCAGCTATGTCCATCTACTGCTCCAGGCAATATGTGAATGGCGGTAGCATGGCCATCCACAACGTTTTCAATGATCTAAGCAATATCCCGGAAAACTATAATGGCGAGAACGATCCGGTAAACGCGACCAATACTCCTCCCGGTACCTGGTCCTACCGCGCCTCCGGCAATTGGATCATGTATAACCCGAGGCAGCCCATCACTGGTGGCTGGAACAACGGGGGAACGCGGTTCATTATTTACCAGATACAGACCGTCACCGAGGGATCGGATACTGTGGGTCTTCGCCTTACGACAACACCGACATACGACTACAGTTGGAACTGACGTTTGATTCCTGACACTATACTCGTATAGACAACAAGACTCGGCCAAATGCCGGGTCTTTTTTTTCCTGTACATCTACATCAAATCTTCGGACTTGTTGAAAAAGCCCTGTCAGCGTTGCCATGAGAGCGGAGACAAGCCCCGCCCCTGCTATGATAATGGAAGTCAAGAGTTAATCATGGGCTATCCGTGTTCTTGTATTATTCTTCTATTTTTTGAGCCTTCCAAAGGTCTTCACAACCTGCTATTCGTGGTTTTCCCACAGTTTACTTATTCGGAAAGTCGGAAATGGTGTCAACACACTACGCGACGTGTTTTTAAACACAAGGGCGGGTT
>Ga0164318_10005087_pt1 | contig 12708 bp, 11 predicted proteins | sample GuaBasSedimGuay9_FD_113734 | JGI IMG/M metagenome (GOLD analysis project Ga0164318, IMG submission 113734) | Subseafloor sediment microbial communities from Guaymas Basin, Gulf of California, Mexico - Guay9, Core 4571-4, 0-3 cm | ecosystem: Environmental > Aquatic > Marine > Hydrothermal vents... | reverse complement strand
GACCGACTGAGATGCTCCAGTTTTCCACAGGTTGTCCGGGGTATTGTTCACCATCAGTCGGCCGAATTGAGTATACGCCGCCTGATTACTTCAATAGTGCTGTTGAGCTGCTGGTCGCGGAGCCGCCGGGAGGCGATCTGACGGCATGCGTGGATGACGGTTGCGTGGTTGCGGCCGAAGGCTTCTCCGATGACGGGCAGCGACATGGGGGTGAGATCCCGGCAGAGATACATGGCCAGCTGCCGGGCAAGAGCGACGCCCTGTGTGCGGTTTCTTCCGGTCATATCGCTGAGGCGCAGGTCGAAGTGTTCACAGACTGCGCGTTGGATTTTCTCGATGCTGGGGACGTTACGGGTTTCCTGTTCCATGGTATCGCGCAGGAGACGTTCGGCTACATGCAGCGTGACTTCCTGACCTGTCAGGCTGGCGTATGAAGCAACCCGGATAAGCGCGCCTTCCAGGCGGCGGATGTTGGACCGTATCCTTTCAGCGATCAGGAAAACGATGCGGTCATCCAGGCGGGGCAGCGAAAACTGCTCCAGTTTTTCGCGAAGGATGGCAACCCGGGTCTCGAGATCCGGCGGCTCGAGTTCTGTGACCAGTCCCCATTCAAAGCGGGATACGAGTCTCTGTTCGAGTGCCGGGATTTCGCTGGCCGGTCGGTCGGAAGTCATGACAATCTGCTTCTGGTTCTCGAAAAGTGCATTGAAGGTATGGAAGAACTCCTCCTGCATTCCCTCTTTCCCGGAGAGGAAGTGGATATCATCTATCAGGAGAATGTCGGTTGAGCGATACTTCTTGCGGAATTCCACCACAGCTTTGCGCTGAAGCGCGGCCACATAGTCGTTGGTGAATGTTTCGCAGCTTACATATTTGATCTTGGCGCGGGAGTGCCGGAGGGCATAATTGCCGATCGCCTGCATGAGGTGGGTCTTACCCAAACCTACACCGCCGTAAATGAAAAGTGGGTTGTAGGCCCGCGCGGGGTTCTGTGCAACTGCGCGCGCCGCGGCATGGGCAAAAGTATTGGATGGGCCGACCACGAACGACTCGAACGTGTAACGTGGATTGAGATCGGGGCGGTGATCCCGCCGGCGGGAGATGAGACCCGTGATACCCGTGCGTTCGGTGGCAGTTCGCGTGGAGGGCGCATCGCGGTCAACCTGAAGCTCGATCTCGAGATCCCTCCCACTGGCGGTCCGTACCGCATCCCTTATAAGGGGCAGATAATGTTCTTCCAACCACGTGAGGTAGAAGTCGTTCGCAACCGCCAGAATCAGTCGGTTTTCGTGAAAATCCCGGGGATGAATGTGGGCAATCCAGCGGTCGTACACATCCGACGAAAGCACCGAACGCATCGCCTCGGTAGCCCGCGACCATATCTGCTGCGCTTCCTTCCTGCCTCTGGATGGAGCCTCCGCCATACTTGCCTACCTCTCTCCGCCTCTATTGACGGAACAGGGCTTGAGGCAGGAACAACTATTCCGCCGGGGATGCGGGAGTTGGTGAAATTCGGATGTGCTTACAATTTTCTTCAACAGGGCGAACGGCCTGCTCAGCCCTGTAATTCGCTGCGCTGCAATAAATTGTGTCCTGACTCACCGATCGTACCCCGCTCTGTTGACAAGTTATCAACAACCCGGTGAAAGTCCCTCTGCCTCGAGCGTTGGGCACCATATTTGATTTATTAACCGCTGCTCAAGCAGAAAGAATTGGAGCGTGACAGAAAAAAAGAGGGCCACAATAAGTTGTATTGCGGCGATCAGCCGGCAACAATATCTTTGTATTGTGTGTAATCCGGCCTCGAAGTGTGCACAGGCTAACCACTTATGACTGCAATCGATTGCAGCAACCGAGCTGAGACTCGAGCAACCCTTGTCTTCGGAGGATCGAGAGATGCGGATGTCCGATTCGTTCTCGGATTGGGCAATCTGGAAAATCTTGCGCTTCTGGTGCGGCGTGGGCGGATAGATGTGCTGGCGGCTGATATGGAAGTGGAGAGGATTCGTAGGGCCGTGGGGGGCAGAATAACAGTATGGACCTTGTCCTCCTTCCGTCGCGCCGGAGATCGGGGACTGTGGCCGGCTTTTGCTCGTTTTGTCAAAGGGTTCGGTCTCCGCGAAGTACTTGTTGGCGACCGCTTCCCATTGGGCTTTGCTCAGGCGCTGAGGTCGCGGGGTGTGAAAGTCAGCATCAGCGGGGCGAGTGTTTTCCCGGAGCGCCGCAGGAAAGACCGCGAGCAGTTGCGCGCGATATCCCAGATGCAGTCTGTCGCGGTTAGGGCCATGCGGGCAGCGGCGGCAATAATCGGCGAGAGCCGGGTCGGCCAACGTAACCGCCTGTACTGGCGGGGGAGAACCTTAGGAAGCGAAGAACTTCGTGCGGAAATAGAACGCGTAGTCTTCACACAGTGCGCGGTCGCCGAGGGCACTATTGTAAGCTGCGGCGTCGCGAGCGCGGATCCCCACGAGCCCGGCGTCGGACCACTGTTCGCCGGGCAACCGATCGTAGTGGATATTTTCCCCCGATCACGTGCTTCCGGCTATTGGGGTGATCTGACCCGCACCATGGTAAAAGGAAGGATGAATGGGAAACTGCGGGCGATGTTTTCGGCGGTAAGGCGGGCGCGGGCGGAGGCCTTCCGCAGAATGCGCCACGGGGTCCGCATCCGTTCGGTGTATCGCGCGGCAGCCCGTGCCCTGGAGGCAGCAGGCTTTGCGACGCGGATGGGGCCCAGGGCGGAGGGTTTCATACATAATCTCGGTCATGGGGTGGGATTGGAAATTCACGAGCCTCCTGTACTGGGAGATGTCCCCGGATGTCTGCGCGAAGGTGACGTAGTAACAGTGGAGCCGGGGCTTTACTACCGGAATGTGGGCGGAGTACGGATTGAAGATGTGGTGGTGGTGACCCGGGATGGGTGCCGGTTGTTGTCCCGGTGCCCGTTGTTCGGTGAGATTCCCTGATGGCCGGTTTGGTTGGCAGGGTCAGCATTTGGATGGGACTAGCCGGACTGATCTGGCTGTGGGCCCGGCTGCTTGAATGGAAGACCACTTTCTACCCGTCACGTCATCTTTGGTGTACACCCAGCTATCAGGGTCTGGAGTATGAAGAGATTCACTTCGTGGCTGAGGATGCCTGCCGCCTTCATGGGTGGTGGATCCCAGCTCCCACGAATGCCCGTGGGGCGGTCATTGTGTGCCACGGCAACGCCGGTAACATTGCCGATCGCATCTGGATAGCGCGGGCATTCAGTTCCCTGGGTCTGGATGTGTTTCTTTTTGACTACCGTGGCTACGGCCGCAGTGCGGGCTTCCCGACTGAACGAGGTCTTTACCGGGATGCCCGGGCGGCGTATGAGGTGGTCCGGGCGAGATACGGCGACACCGAGGCTCCGCCGGTGATCGTCTACGGGCGCTCGCTGGGTGGTGCGGTAGCAGTGAATCTGGCCGCAGAGCGTGCCGTGCGGGGCATCATTCTGGAAGGTACCTTTACCAGAGCCCGGGACATGGCCCGGGTCATTTATCCCTGGTTGCCGATAGGCTGGCTGCTCAGCCAGCGATTTGATTCCCTGTCCAAGATCAGGCTCCTGGCGGGGATTCCGAAAATCATTGCCCACAGCCGCGATGATGAGATAGTGCCTTTCGAGCTGGGCCGGACTCTCTTTGATGCCGCGCCGGAACCGAAAAAGTTCTGCGAATTGCGCGGTTCGCACAACGACTGCGGGTGGGATAACACCCCTGCCTACTGGTCGGAGATCTGCCGGCTGGTGGGCAAGGTGCTTGGCAGAGGAGACTGACGGGGAGGCGTCAGCTGCAGTCGCTGCGTTCCTTTCCCGGACAATAAAACCGGCGGGTAGTACGTTGTAGGAGCGTAGTATGCGCCGGATGATCGGCGCAGGAGGGAAACGGAGGTGGTCGGTATGAAGAGGCTGTGGCTGATGTTTGCGGCAATCGCCCTGGTGAGCACAGTATCCGCCCGGGGCGGGCAGGGCCGCATAGAGAGAGTGGTGAGAAGTGTGCTCCGCAATCCGGATGTCGCTGCGCGCGTGGGCATTGAGGAGAAAGCAGTAAATCGCCTCCGGCAGGCCTATTTTGCTCACCGCAAGAAGGTTGCGCGACTCCAGGGGCAGTTGCGTCTGGCGGAGATCGAGCTGCAGGAGGCCAGAACCGCCGCACAGCCGGATCTGGACGAAATCGATGCGCGCATTGAGAAAATCGGCTCGCTGCGCACCGAGCTGCAGAAGAGCCGGGTGCGCTTTGAATTACGCCTCCGCGAGATACTCGGGCCGGAGGCACTGAGCAAGTTGCGGCGCGCGGCCTGCCGGGGTCCGGCAAAGAGGATCCACCGCCGCTGGCGCGGGCATCGCGGCTTCCGGGCGGGAGATGGTCCGCTCGCCGAGAGCATGGGTGATGGGCCGCGTGGGGAAGGTGACATTCCCGAGGATCTGATTGTGCCACCGGAGACCTGAGGGCGCCGATGGCGGTATGGCGGGATGGCGGCCGGCCGGCCGCCTCCCCTCTTTTGGGTTCTCCCAGCGACTTTTTCCATTATTTGGATTTTTTGGGCGGTCGTCGTGGGCAGCGGTCTCGGGGCGTGGTGCGGGTGGACCAACCCGCTGTCTAATGCGTGTTGACGGCGCAAGGGAGATACGGGTAATCTATGAGTTGACCTGGCGGAACCGGCGGATGCCGGAGATGAAGTGCGCTCTAGAGAATAAGGAGCTGGACATGCGAGCCATGAAAGCAATCTTCAGGAAGCGGCGGGCATTCACCCTCATCGAGCTCATGGTGGTGATAACCATTATTGCCATTCTGGCTGGCCTGTTACTTCCGGCCATTGCCAATGCCCGGGAGAGGGCCAACCGGGTCAAGTGCATGAACAATCTCAAGCAGTTCGGCACGGCGCTGTATCTGTACGAAGACAGCACCGGGGCGAACGTCTGGCCCGACGACCTGCGCGATCTGCAGAAGTACGCCAATTCGCCCAAGCTGTTTGTATGTCCGAGTGACCGTAATCGCTCGGTGGCGCCGGATATCAATTCGATCGTGGAGACGAACTGCAGTTATGTCTATCTGGCCGGATACCAGCCGCAGGACAATGGGAACTACGTGGTTGCGTTTGATAAGGACAGCGATCTGATCGCGACTTGGGGGGAAGACACCGTGCTTAACGCAGGTACATATCCCAACGTGGCCGATGGTTGGGGAGATATTCACGGTGAGGGAGGAAATGCGCTGCATGTAGACGGACACGTCGAATGGTACGCCATCGGTGACGGAAACATCAGTAATTTGCTGAACAGTCTGACTTTCCCCAGCAACACTCCTGACCACGTTACGGTGAAGCTCTGCGACTCGACATACAGTCCCTAATCTGTGGGTGGAGATTTTACTGCGACTGACGGTCGTCCTGCGTAGAATGCGGGGGACCGTCAGCTTGTTTCGGGACCGATTGTTTCGGGACCGAAGAACGCCGGTGTTGAAGCCATGTGCGGTATTGTGGGATATGTGGGCCACCGGGATGCGGTGCCCTACCTTCTAGAAGGGCTCCATGCACTGGAATACCGGGGCTATGACAGTGCCGGCGTAGCAGTCCGGGTTGACGGAGCTCTGCGGGTATGTCGGTGTGAGGGGAGGCTTTCGGCCCTCGAATCGCGGATAGCCGCCGAAGGGCTCACCGGTTCTCCGGGAATCGGGCACACGCGTTGGGCCACGCACGGGGAACCCTCCGAAAGGAACGCTCACCCCCACCTGGACTGCAACAGCCGTCTGGCGGTGGTCCACAACGGAATTGTGGAAAACTACGCGGATCTGCGGCGCCGGCTGGTAGCCGACGGCCATCACTTCAGCTCGGAGACCGATACCGAAGTGATTCCCCACCTCATAGAGGAGCGCCTGAGGAGAGGAGTCGCTGCGCGGGACGCCGTGCGTGAGGCGATGCGCGAGTTGGAAGGATCCTTTGCAGTCGGAATTCTGCTGGCGGATGACTCGCAGTGCATCTTCGCCGCACGGCACGGAAGCCCGCTGGTTGTCGGTCTTGGCAAGGAGGGTAACTTCATCGCCAGCGACGCGCTGGCAATAAGTCGCCATGTGGAAAGTGTGATCTATCTGGAGGACGGTCAGGTGGCGGAAGTCACCCCCCAGGCGGTAACCGTGATCGACTTGGAAGGCCGCGAAGTGAAGATCGAGCCGCGGCCGCTGACGGTGAAGGCCGAGGAAGCCGAAAAGGCCGGCTTCGAAACATTCATGCTCAAGGAGATTCACGAGCAGCCGCGGGTGCTGTGGAGTATGATTGAACGTCACGTGGATGAAAATGGTGAGATCAACATCGATTTCGGTGACTTGGATTCCGAGTTTCTCCGCAGGCTGGAGAGAATCATGGTGGTGGCCTGTGGCACCGCCTTCTATGCCGGTCTGTACGGCAAGCTGTTCCTGGAGCACCTCACCGAGATCGCGGTGGAGGCGGACCTGGGTAGCGAGTTCCGTTACCGGGCGCCGAAGTTCGACCAGGATACGCTCATCATTGCGGTATCTCAGTCGGGCGAGACGGCGGATACCCTGGCATCGGTACGGTCAGCGAAAAGCCGGGGTGCTCCGGTCTTCTCGATCTGCAATGTGCCCATGAGTACCCTGGCAAGGGAAAGTGATGCAGTCTTCTACACTCAAGCCGGGCCGGAGATCGGCGTGGCATCCACCAAGGCCTTTACGGCGCAACTGGCTGCATTGGCACTCTTTTCCCTGCGCGTAGCGGAGGTCCGCGGGGAGCTGACAGCGGAAGACAAGAACCAACTCCTGACTGACCTGCGGCGCGTGCCGCAGGCGATCCACCGGGTACTGCTTGCCAAGGAGCACATTGCCGAGATCGCGGAAAAGCACCATTCCGGTCCCAGTGCCCTTTATCTGGGGCGGCGGTTCAATTATCCCGTCGCGCTGGAAGGAGCACTGAAGAACAAGGAGATCAGCTACCAGCATGCGGAGGGATATGCAGCCGGGGAGATGAAGCATGGGCCCATTGCGCTGATCAGTGAGTATATGCCGGTAGTTTGTATCTGTACGCGCACCGCCGACAACTTATATGAGAAGATGATATCCAACATTAAAGAAGTGCAGGCCCGTCACGGCCGCATCATCGCTGTGGCCACTGAGGGGGATCGTCGCGTAGCCGAGCTGGCGGAGGATGTTATTTATGTACCGGAGGTCCGCGAGGAGTTTTCGCCGATGGTCAATGTGGTTGCACTCCAGCTTTTGGCCTACTATGCGGCGCACGCTCGCGGTAATGATATTGACAAGCCCCGGAATCTCGCCAAGAGCGTCACCGTTGAGTAGCAATCATTCGGCAGGAGGCCCGGAATGGCGCGTTTCATCGTCAGGGGAGGCGAGATACTTCAAGGCTCAATCCGGGTGGCGGGAAATAAGAACGCCGCGTTGGCGATGCATGCCGCCGCTCTTCTCACCGATGAACCGCTTGTTCTCGAAAATGTTCCTGATATCGCAGACGTACGCGCGATGGAAGAAATCCTGGCCGGGTTGGGCGTCAGCGTCACCCGGCGCGGTTCCACCGTGACTCTGAAGGCGGCTTCGCTGAAGACCACCACAGTTCCTGCCGCCAGTTGCGCACGCCTGCGCGGCTCTATACTCATGGCCGGTCCATTGGCCGCTCGTCACGGCGGCGCGGTGCTCGGCCCTCCCGGAGGCGATCTCATCGGCCGCCGACGCCTGGATACCCATCTGGAGGCACTTCAGCAGCTGGGCGTCGAGGTGTCGGTGGGCCCGCGGATTCGTCTCCGCGCGGGGTGCTTGCAGGCCCGCGAGATCCTTCTGGACGAGGCCAGCGTGACAGCCACTGAGGGCGTCATGATGGCCGCCGCCGTGACCCCGGGCCGTACGGTAATCTATCACGCCGCCTGTGAGCCTCATGTGCAGGAGCTGGGCCATCTGCTCAACCGTATGGGCGCGGTGGTCGAGGGACTGGGCACCAACCGGGTGGTTGTCCGTGGCCGGCGGCGGCTGCACGGAGCCCGATTCCGGGTGGGTCCCGACTATGTGGAAGCCGGCAGTTTCCTGGCGGCTTCTATTGCTACTGGGGGCAGGGTTACGGTCACCGGGGTCCGCAGCCGGGTCCCCTTTCTTTCCGTTCTGCAGCGCGGATTCCGGCGCTTCGGCGTGGAGCTGGTACAGGAGGGCGACAAGGTCCGCTGCCGCCATCGCGGGCCGCTCAAGGTGCGACCCGACTTGGGCGGCGCAGTTCCCAAGCTGGAGGACGGCGTATGGCCGGGTTTCCCCTCGGACCTGTTAAGCATCATGCTGGTAGTAGCTACCGCGGCACGCGGCACGATTCTGTTCTTCGAAAAGCTCTTCGAGAGCCGTCTATACTTCGTTGACCGGCTGATAGAGATGGGTGCTCGGATTGTGCAGTGCGATCCTCACCGTGTGCTGGTCAGTGGCCCTTCCCGGCTGCATGCCGCCCACATGGCCAGTCCCGACATCCGCGCAGGCATGGCGCTCATCGCCGCGGCATTGCGCGCACGCGGTACAAGCGTGATAGAAAATGCCGAGATCATAGACCGCGGCTACGAGCGCCTGGACGAGCGGTTACGGACACTGGGCGCTGCGGTATATCGTGATGCGTGATGCTTCGGTTAGGGGAAGGCCCTCCCCTGGTAAGCCGCTTAGCGGCGCCTCCTTCACGATTCAGTACATGGGCGATGCGAGCCAGGATTTCCTGTCGCATGACAGTGATTTCGCGCTCCGACCAGTCCTGGTGATAAGATTCCAGTGACACGATACGGGTAAGTCGCCGGTGTACGATCATCCAGGTCGAGGCGATGTCCCGGGGCAGATAAGCCCGGTTGGCATAGAACCAGTTACACAGCGAGCGCATATAGTTGTATGCTGCGCGGCAGGTGTCACATTCCACCATTTCGGCAACGTCTGAGAGTACCTGCTGGGGATCGATTTCCCACTCATGCATCAGGTTTCTGCGGTATCGTGAGACGATCACGTCCGTCGGACGGCCGTGCCATACGGAAGCCACGGCCAGAAACAGCAGGCCGCAAATCGTCAGCATGACCATGAGGATCACATCGGCTGCTGTAGCCAGTACGGGCATGGCCGTCCGTTAATGGGTTGCCGCTCAGTGAAGAGTACCTTTACAGTTGAGCGTCTGGACCGGCAAGGACAAATGAGTGGAATCACTCACAGACCAGCGCAATGGGTGATCGCCGGGTACTTCCTGATCGCGTGCATCCAGCCGGTGATCGGCGGGATGCTTCTGGATTTTGATGGCTTGAGCGCGGATTTCAGGACTTGGACGCGGGGATCTGCATCTGCGCAGGCGGAGCGCGTGAAGGAAGGGTTCGCCGGAAGAGGACTACGGTTCCGGTATACGATCCGACCCGCAGGCGAGGGGCGGGGGACTGTGTCGGAATGCGGGCTATGGCTGACCTTCCCGCAGGGTGATCTGAGCAGATTCGAGTGGCTGGAAATGTATCTCAAGGGGGATCCGGAAGGACTGCAGCTGGGTCTGAAGGACGCGCTCTGGTTTGAGCAGTTTCTGCCCCTGGAAGAATTCGCCGCTGCCCCACAGAACGGCTGGAGGCCCGTGCGCATCCCTCTTGCGCGGTTTGACGGGATTTCCGACTGGTATGCGGTGACCGGAATGAGTCTGGTCGTACGCAGCCGGACAGCGGCTAGGGGCGAGGTAGTGGTGGACAGCATCGCAGTCGGAGGCGAGCGCCGGCCGCCGCCTCGTCCCCGCCGCATCAGGGCACCCTACCGCCCACCTGCCACACTGGACGAAGATACTTTCCTGCAGGAGGTGGAAAAGCGGGCCTGCCTTTACTTCTGGTACGAGGCGGATCCCTCCACCGGCCTGGTGAAAGATCGTTGTAAGGCGTTCTACCGGGATGGCTTCCCGGTAGCGAGCATCGCTGCAGTGGGGTTCGGTCTGAGCTGTCTCTGTATTGCGGATGCGCGCGGCTGGCTTCCGCGCGAAGATGTATATCGCAGGGTCAGGAACACCCTGCGCTTTTTTCGCGATGGTGCCGAAGGATTCCGCGGCTTCTTCTATCACTTTCTGGAGATGAAGACCGGGCGGCGTGCCTGGAACTGTGAACTCTCTTCCATCGACACGGCCCTATTCCTGGCAGGAGCGCTGTTCGCCGGGGAATACTTCGCCGGGACGGAGGTTGCGCATCTGGCCGATGAGCTGTATCGGCGCGTAGACTGGCAGTGGATGCTTAACGGAGGGATTCATCCCAGCATGGGCTGGACACCCGAAGGCGGCTTTCTCGCTTCCCGCTGGAGCGGGTATAACGAGGGCCTTCTGCTCCTCATCCTGGCTTGTGGATCGCCGACCCACCCCATAGACCCGCGGGCCTGGTGGGAACTGGACCGCACCTTCCGCCATTACGGCCCCTTCACCTTCGCCGGCCCGGGGGCTCTCTTTGTCCACCAGTATCCTCACCTGTTTATTGATTTCCGGTTCCTGGAAGACGGGCTGATGGACTACTATCTCAACTCTGTGCAGGCAACCCTGGCGGCGCGTCGCTGGGCGATTGTCAACGCCCTGCAGTGCCGCAGCTACGGGGAGAACTCGTGGGGTCTGACTGCCTGTGATGGACCCGAGGGATATCGGGCCTACGGCTCTCCGTTCGGGCAGGCAGACGGGACGGTAGCCCCCTGCGGAGCGGGAGGATCTCTGATATTTATGCCGGACGAATGTCTGGCCGCCCTGAGCAACTATTACCGTCTGCGCGGCGGCGCCCTCTGGGGGCGGTACGGTTTTGTTGATTCTTTCAATGCCGAGCGCGAGTGGATTTCGGATGTGCATATCGCTATTGATCAGGGCGCCATTGCTCTGGCGGCCGAGAACTATCGGTCGGGTCTGATCTGGAACTACTTCATGCGCAACCCGCACGTGCGCCGGGGATTGCAGCGCTGCGGATTCCGGCCGCGTACTATCACGCTGGACGAGCTCGACCTCCGTGGAATATGGGAGATAGGGATGGGGAAAGCCCCCTCGAAGTGGAGCCGCATTCGCGTCCCGGGATACTGGGAGAAGTGTGGGTTGACGGAGTTCCGGGGATACGATGGATACGCCGTATACCGACGCGCATTCTACCTGCCGGAGAAGAAGCGGGAGATGTGGACGGGCAGTGAAGTGGTGCTGGAGTTCGGAGGCATTGACGACGCAGACGAAGTCTGGGTGAATGGGATCCAGGCGGGCGGTTGCGGGCAGTTCCCTCCCCGATTCTGCACTGCGTGGAGTCGCCCGCGGCAGTATTCGATTCCCGCAGAGATTCTCCGCTTCGGGGAGACCAACAGTATTATCTTGCGTGTCTACGACGCTATGGGGCAAGGTGGAATATGGAAGGAGCCGGTACGCTTGCGGGTGGTGGAGCGCTACCCGATCTCCGGCTGGAAACAGGAAAGGGAGTCCAGATGAAGAGAATCGCCATCATGGCCGCCGGGTTGCTGGCGGGGGTGCCTGTGTTTTCAGCAGAGCCGATGCCTTCGGGGGATGCCCTGTTGCGCAAAGCATTCGGCTTCCTGGCTCAGCAGACGAACTTTAGGGTCAAGGCGGTCCAGACCATGTCGGTTGAGGGAGAGGGTATGCTCACCCGCTGGGAGACCAGATATGAGATCGCGGTGTCGCGACCGGACAGGGTAGCCTGCCGGGTCACCCGGGGAATCATGGGCGGAACTCTGGTCAGTGACGGGAGTAATGTGACCCTTTATCTGCCGGCTATGAAGGCCTATTCAGTCAAACCTGCTCCCTCCTCTCTGGATGAGCTCGCGGCGGAAGCCGGCAGCGAGGGCCCCATGGGGGCCGCTTTCGCGCTGCTGGAAGTATTTCTTTCGTCAAAACCCTATGAGGTGTTTTCCGAGGGGCTCGAATCGGTTCAGGTTGTCGGTAGCGAAAGACTGGACGGGACCGATGTCTACAAGGTGACCGGTGTGGCGGAGAGTCAGGGCCGGGTGACGGTCTGGATCCAAAAGGGTGACCGGCCTTTGATCCGTAAGGTTCACTACGATCTTTCCGAGCTGCTCAAGGACGAGAGTCTGCCCGTACCGCAGGCCCGGATGGAGATGTCGGTCGAGCTGTCCGGGTGGAAGGCCGGCGGGAAGATTGATCCCGCGGTTTTCCGTTTTTCCCCGCCCGAAGGCTCCCGTCCCATGGAAGACGTATTCGCCGAGGCCTCCGAGCCGGAGACTCATCCCATGGTGGGCAAGGCCGCCCCGGAGTTCCAGTTGTCCTCGCTGGACGGGAAGCCTGTGAAGTTGTCCGATTACCTTGGAACCAACGTGGTAGTCCTGGATTTCTGGGCGACGTGGTGTGCACCGTGTCGGCGCGGATTGCCCATGGAATCGCGCATAGCCGCGGAGAAAGCTTCAAGCGGTGTGGTCTTCTTTGCGGTGAATCAGGGCGAAGACGCCGAAAGGGTGAGAAGATTCATGGAGAAAAACCGGCTCCAATTCACCGTTCTGATGGACCGGGATCAAAAGGTGGCTGAGGAATACGGGGTGAAGGGCATTCCGCAGACCGTGATCATCGGACGGGATGGAAAGATCAGTGCGGTTCATGTAGGCTACGGTCCGGGCAGTGAAGAGAAACTGCGCCGGGATATCGAGAGGGCGATTGCCGGTACCGCGGCGGCGGGACCCGCAGGTCAGGAGACCGCGCCCTAGCCCGACTTTCGCAGAT
>Ga0164318_10005086_pt1 | contig 12709 bp, 23 predicted proteins | sample GuaBasSedimGuay9_FD_113734 | JGI IMG/M metagenome (GOLD analysis project Ga0164318, IMG submission 113734) | Subseafloor sediment microbial communities from Guaymas Basin, Gulf of California, Mexico - Guay9, Core 4571-4, 0-3 cm | ecosystem: Environmental > Aquatic > Marine > Hydrothermal vents... | reverse complement strand
CGATCCTATGATTTCTTTTATTCTTTTTCTTCTATCTTCTGACATGGCTCACCCCCTTAACTACGAAGCTAATTTTATCAATCGTAGTATTCGGCCTGGAGAAAGTTCTTGCTCTTCTTCCTGTACTTCTTCGGCAAGAAGGACCACTAACTCGGCCTTTTTAGAAGGAGGTAAATGGACCTTCTCCCTTTCTAAAAGCTCTTCCAGAGTCTCTATGACATCTTTTACGACCTGAGGGTTCAGGCCCTGATGTGCAAATAAGTGATCACCTTCCTTGAGCATGGGCCCTTTACCAGTTAGGAGCCAGTAGGGGTTTATATCCGTATTCCTAACAATAGAAGAAAGCGTATCGGCAGAAGGTTTGGTTTTTTCGTTCTCGATATCGGACAAGGATCCCTGGGAGATACCTATGATCTGGGCTAACTCCTTTACTTTCAGCCCCTTCTCCTTCCTATAGCTCCTTATCCTCTTTCCTATCCCCATATCAATTTTCCTCTTGACATTTAATCGGAATACGGATACACTCCCTCCTAACTAGAGCTAACCTAACAAGGAGGCTTGGACAGGGCAATGGCCGGGACAACGGAAATTTTGGACATGCCTCTGTTCGCTGTCCGGGAGAAGATTAGCGAAGTGAATTTCGACGGCCGGGTGAGGAGCTGGATTTCCCGGGCAATACGGGAGACAGGGCTGTCCAGGAAAGAAGTGGCCCGGCGGTTGTCCGCCATGCTGGGCGTTAGGATTACCGAGAGCATGATCAATGCCTGGTGTGCAGAGAGCAAAGGACACCGGTTCCCCGCCGCCTACATCCCCGCTTTGGCAATCATCACCGAAGACGATTCCCTAATTAAAGAGATGGCGGAGTTTTGTGGGATCTATGTGGTTACCAGAAACCAATTCGTGATGCTGAAACTGGCGGAAGTGAGAGAAGAAAAGAGGCGGTTGGGAGAGATTGAAAGGGAGTTGTTGAAGGTTTTGAGGAGGGAGAAATGAGGAGAGTAGGCAAATTACCGAAAAGCGAAGATGCAAAGTTTTTGTATAAAAGATTGATAGACTTGGATCTTACGGTGAGGGAGTTAGCAAAAGAAGCAGGCATTACAGAGATGTGCATGAGCAAGATATTGAGCTTCAAGATAACATCTAGAAGGGTGGCTAAATTGCTGGAGCAGAGATTGGGGCTTGAAGATGGATGGTTTGAGAAGAGGTGGAGGGAGAGGAAAGATGAGTATAAAGCTTGAGACTAAAGGCTTGGGCGAAGCAGGGAAACGTCTGGAAGAGATAATTAATAGGAACCTAAAGGAACAGAGTGAAAGGGAAGATAACTATTGGATTGGGTTCAGTATAAGTAAGGATGGAAAGCAAATCGTAATAGCAGGAGTTACGAAGAGCGGGAAAATAATTCAGATGGCTGAGATTCACAATAATCGTTTTGATTCTTGGAAGATTTTGTTGAAAGGACACTTCTCCCATTCAAAAGAAACGGAGTCAGGAGAATGATGAAGATGCTTAATTTCAAGAAGCTAATACTCATGCCAGGGTTCTCTTTTCCCCTTAGACACTGCCATAACAGGCCCTGCAGATGGCTTCATGACTTCAAAAGAACAGTTAGAACAAGCATAATAGATGCCTTTATCTTTGTGCTTACGAAGTTGGAGAAAGGATATTCTTTTCTCTTGAAAACAGTTTGGACAAAGCCTGGGTCCTTTTTGATCTTTGTCCTTAGGAGAATACACCCATACACCGGGAAAGAGCTCACACGGCTCGTAAAGCTTGCTCTCTTCTTTCCACTTCTCAGCGCTCTCTATGTTGTTTTTAAGCTGCGCATTTTCTTTTTGCAGGGCTTCTATTTCCTCCTGAAGACTAAGCAGCTTCTTTTGAAGAGAAAGTATGTAGCCCTGGAAGGAAATTACGGAAGTGCTGAGGTCCATTATGAGGAATAGCAGCTTATTGAAACGCTCTGTTAAAGCTGAATCGGCACGTTCTTTAACCTTAGAGGCGATTTCTTCTATGAGGTCTTTTGCGTTTTTAAGAGCAGTTGTTATGGCGGAGATTTCTGGAAGCACGCTTCTAATCCTCCTTGCAAGAGAGATGCCATGAGGAAGGACTGCCTGTCAACTAAACGGCTGATGTCCACGGCGGAAGTGGCCCAGAGGTTGGGGGTTAGCGAGAGGACGATCCAGCGGTGGATCAGCCAGGGACGCATGAGGGCAAGGGAGATGACAGGGACAAGGGGAGGCAAGAAAGGCACCACTTTTATGGTTCCAGAAGAGGAGCTAGCCAGGTTTATGGGGTTCGAAGGCACAGGTGTTCAAGGGCGTTCAAGAATAGTTCAAAAATCCAACCAAACGATTGGCGACACGGGCTATTCAGACAACACCTGTGGTTTCAATAGGTTAGGCAGTATTGGCGACACGATTGACGACATTGGCGACACGATTTCTGGCAGGGAAAATGGCGGTAACGGCAACAAAGCCAATGGCTTAGATGGGGCTAACGACACGGGACAGAAGGATTGGGGAACCGATTGGGGAACTTTGGGGAACCAGGGGGAAGACCCCTCTTTTGGCGATAACGCAAATAACATTAATGAGTTACCCTCAATTTTCTGGCTTTCGGTGACAGATGCCAAAAATCTCCTTGGAATCACTGAAAGGGGCATTCGAAAGCGGTGTTCTAAAGGCAAATTGAGATACCGTTTGACAAACGGAAAAGGGGGTAACGGCGGGCAGGTTTATGAGATTGATCTGACCTCTTTGCCTCCCGAGTGTCAGATCAGATGGCTGAGGGAAAACAGGGAAAGGCTGGACGAGATCACCGAGACAGCCAAAGAGCTGCTGCACCCTGAGGCCAGGGTGGAGCTGGAGCTGCTCACCACCGACGCCGAAGAGGCCACGGTGAGGGCCCTGCAGGATGAGCATGTGGCCCAGCGCCTGGCAGCGGTGGAAGCAGTGCTGGCGGTGCCTCGTGGCAATGGCCGGAACCAAGTGGCCAGTGAGTGGGCCAAGAAACTGGGGGTGAACAGGGCCACGGTTTACCGCTGGGTGAAGGCCTACGAGAAAGGCGGCATGGCAGCCCTGGCGGCCCACAAGCGGGCCCGCTCCCGGACCAGGTGGGACCAGGAGGCGGTGGATTACTTCACCGGCCTGGTGCTGCGCCATGCCAGGCCAAATAAGCGGGTCAATGTGAAGGCCCTGTACGCCAAGTTGACGGAAAGGGCCCGGAGCCAGGGCTGGCAGGTGGGTTCCCTGGATTCGGCCTACAAGATAGCAAGAAGCATCTCGAAGCTCTTGCTGGCCTACGGCACTGGCGGGCGGCGGATGGTGGAGACGCTACTGCCGCCCATTTTGCGTGACTACAGCGATCTGGCACCGTTTGAAATCATCGTTGGCGACCAGCACAGGTTTGATTTCTGGGTGGTGTTTGGCTTCTTAGTGGTGGATGACGAGACAGGAGAGGTTTTCAGGCCAGAAGGCTACTTCTTCCAGGATCTGAGGACCAGGATCATCTATGGTTTCCACATTGACAAGCACTATTCGTCCACTACCGTGGCCCTGGCCCTGCGCATGGGGCTGATGACCTGGGGGAAGTTTTCCTGCATCTACACGGACAACGGCAAGCCCGAGACCAGCCACTTCATCAGCGGCAGGGGCAAGTGGCTGGTCAACCTGGGGATGAAGGCAAAAGACATGGCGGAGCTGTACCGGGTGGAGACGGAGGAGTTCACCAGCTATGCCCTCCCTAACGAAGAAGGCGATCCCCTGGCCCTGGTGGCCAGGCTGGGCGCCACCCACCGCAGGGCCCTGGTGAGAAACGCCAAGGCCAAGCTGATAGAGCGCACCTTCGAGGCCCTGGAGGAGATTCTCCTTTCCGTCTTCAAGGTGCCGGGGCGAGTGGTGAACAAAAAGGCCCTGGCCGAAGAGCAGGCGGCGGTCCAGGCGGATCTGGACAGGCTGGTGGCCCAGGGAGGTCTCCTCACCTACTCGGAATTCGTGAAGAAGGTGGCCGAAGCAGTGCGATATTACAACGTGGAGCGGGTCCACAGGTCTTTAGGCCATCCCCCCATCCAGGAGCTCCTCAAGGCCGTGGAAGAAGAGGGCTTTGTCTTAAGACGCATAGACGACAAGACTCTGGACCTGGTGCTTTTGCCATCCACCACCAGAGTGGTGGACAGGGGACGGGTGGTGCTCTTCAAGCGGCATTACGAGGCCCCGGAGCTGCTGGAGCTGCACGGCAGGCGCATAGAAGTGCGCTACGATCCTCAGGACGATTCCCGGGTGTGGGCCATCATCGAGGACGAGGCCATTCCTCTGGAGCCCGTGGTGCGGGTGAGTATGAAGGACAGAGAGGCCACGGCCCAGGCCATTGCCAAGAAGCGTGCCCTGCACAGGCAGATTGCCGAGACCTTCAGGGAGCTCACCAGGGGCATTCCAGACCTCATTGAGTATTCCCAGGAGACCCGCCGGGCGGCCGCTGGCCGGGAGATTTTGCGAAGGCGCCGCAGGGAGATGGAGCCCGAATTCAACATGACTCCTGAAGAGATAGAGGCAGAGATGGCCAGGCGGGAGGCCTACATCCGACAGCTGAGACGACCCAGGGCACCGGAAAGACCTGAGCATTTCCAGGACGAGATCGAGAGGCTCGAGTGGTGTCTACAAGCCCAGGCCTGGGGGCTGGAGCTGACGGAGGAGGATCGGGCGTTTTTCGATGCCTACTGGAGCAGCCTCAATACAGACGAGCTGGAATACTGGCTCAGGGGCTTGGCCATGTACAAACGCGAGGCAGAGGAGGCAATGGCGGAGATGGAGGTGGCAGATGGAGAAACTGCGGGAGCTGATGGAGAGGAAGGACTTATCCATCGGTGAGGTGGCCCGGCTTACCGGGGAGCCAAAGAGCAAGATCTCGGGGATCCTGCGGGGCAACTACCCGGGGCGCATGGAGGAGCAGGAGCGGCTCATCGTGGAGAAGCTCCTGGAGGCCCTGGGAGAAGGCGGCAGCGACATGGAGGCTACCCCGGGAAAGCTCAAGGTTAGGCCGGTCTTTATCCAGACCCGGAACGTCCAGCGGTTCGAGAAGCTGTGCAGTGAGCTCATGGACCCTGAAGCGGTGCTGGGGCCCTCATTGGCGGCGGTGATTGGTCGGGCAGGCCGGGGCAAGACGGAAGCGGCCAGACACCACGCAGTGATGAATGACGCCATTTATATTCGGTTCATGGGGATGTTCTCGGCGGTGGACCTGCTGAGAGAGGTGGCCCACGAGCTGGACGGGGTGAGGCCCAGGACCACCCGGGCATGTCTCAATGTCATCGAGAAGGAAATGGGACGGGGGCGGCGTCTCATCATCGTGGACGAGGCCGATAGGATGCCTATTTCGTACATCCATGTCTTTCGGGATCTGAACGAGCGCTGTGCCTGTCCGGTGATCTTCATTGGGGAGGAGGGGCTCAAGGCTAAGCTGGCCAGTCAGCGGCGCATCTCTAGCAGGACCCGGGCCGAGCTGGAGTTTGCCCCTGTTACATCTCTGGATGTGAGCACTTATTGGAAGCAGGCCGTGGGGATAGCCCTGGCTCCCGAAGTGACCAAGGCCCTACACAAGCGCTCGGGCGGCGATTTTCGTCTGGTGGTGAAGGATGCCCTGGCCCTGGTGAGGGTGCTCAACGCCAACGAGACCACTCAGGTGACGATGGCGATGGTGAAGGGGCTGGAAGGTGGCTCATAGCTCATGGCTCATGGCTGATAGCTCATGGCTGATAGCTGATGGCTCATGGCGAATGGCCGATAGCTAAAGGAGGATTAAGGGGTAAGGATTAAGGGGTAAGGATTAAGGGGTAGCCAAATGAACCAAATAAACCAAACAAACGAAAAGAACCAAACAAACCAAATAAACGAGATGAACGAGACAAACCAGACAAACCAGATGAGCTTGGCGGCAAGGGTGAGGGAGGCCCTAAAGGAAAGGGGCATGTTCAAGGACTCCAGGGACATAGCCTTTGAGCTGGGGGTGGAGTCCAAGCGGGTGCGGTGGGCCCTCAAGGACATGAAACGCCGTGGGGAGGTGGTAAAGAAGGATGGATGGTGGGTCTTCGTGGAGAAACCCTTACGGGCCAGAACCCGGGAAGTAGCCCGCAGGATCTGGAGGGCAATGAGGCTTTCGGCCATGTGGACCATTCGGGATGTCGTGAGGTTGGCAGAAACCAAAGAAGGGACGGTGGAGCGCTACCTCAAGGCATGGAGGAAGGCCGGGCACATCGAGCGGGTGGCCTTGAGGAGGGAAGGGAGCTGGACGGTGGCGGTGTATCGGCTGAGAGACAGGGACAGGAGAGAGCCGCCACCCACTAAGTAGCGAGGTGGGAGATGGAAAGAGGAGCCATGAAGGTGATCAGGGGCCAGGGTAAAGACACCAGGCGCAAGCTTCTGGCCCTGATCCACATGGGCAAGAAGGCGATGGGGCTGGACGAGGCGGCTTACCGTCGGATGCTGCGCCATCTCACGGGGAAGAACTCGTGCAAGGACATGGATATCCGGGAACTGAATCATGTCCTCAACTACATGGTGGTGGTGGGCGGGTTCAAGCCCGGAGAGAAGTACAAGAATTTTGAAGCTACGATGGCGGAGCGGCTCAAGGGAGACGCCAGGGAGATCCTGGGCGAAAACTGGGAGAAGCGCCTCAGGGGCCTGTGTCGAAGGCTTACGGGCATCGAGGCCGTGGAGTGGCTGCACCACCAACAACTGCGCCAGGTGTGGGGAGCCCTGAGGCGCATAGAGCAGCAGGAGAAGAAAAATGGTCGTAGACCTCGCCGATGATGTGTTGTTGGTGCTCACCAGGGATGCCCAGGGGCGGGAAAACGCCATTGGGGTGGATAAGCTCTACGAGGCTGTTTTTGGCGTGCCGCCCCGGGACAAGATCAACTCCACCCGGGTGATCCGGGGGGCCATAACGGCTCTGCGGCGCAGGGGAGTTCCCGTTTGCTCGTGCTCCTTGGGCTACTACCTGGCCGAAACAGCCGAGGAGTTGGAAGAGGCCTGCGCTTTTTTGAGGCGCCGGGCGCTGCATTCCCTGGTGCTGGAAGCCAAGATCCGCAAGGTGAATCTGGAAGAGCTTTTGGGGCAGCTAAGGCTCAAGCTGGAAGAAGAGATGGCAGAAGACGGAAGACAGAAGACGGGAGACAGGAACCTCGGTCGCCCGTCTCCGGTCACTGGCTAAGGAGGACGGAATGCTGGAGCACCTATCAGACCATTTCGTCAGGCGATACAGGCAGCGGTTGGGCAAGAAACCCAGCCTGGCCGAAGTGAAACGGATCATCCAGGAATCGGTGAGGGTCCAGGGGACCCGGGTGGTAAGATATAAGGGCAAACCTTTTTTGGTGCCCTCCATCTATGTGCACCCCAGGGGGATCATTCTGAAGGTGGACGAGATGGACGGCACGGCCATCACCATATTGGTGAGCGACAAAAACGGAAACGGAAGGAGGACGACATGAGCACAGTGGCAGAAAGAGTGGTGGAGATCCAGGTAGAGGGCAGGACCCTGGGTTTGGCCAGGGAAGACCTGGCGGGGGCCGTGGTGAGGGCCCTGGAGATCAAGCGGCAGATCAAGGCCCTTGAGACTGAGCTGGACAAGGCCCTGGCCGATGTGCGCTTTGGCGTAGACCAGGCGGGGTTGAAGGACAGGCCCCTGCACCTGGCAGCCGAGGGACTGGGCAAGGTGAGCATCAGTGAGACCCAGAGCGTGAGGATAGACGACCTGAAAGGACTGGTGGAGGTGGCGGGGATGCCTGTGCTGGACATGGTGTCCGCCAGGCCCCGGAAGGAGATGCTGGAGCTGCTCCTGTCTGCCGATAGTCCTTTGGGCAACAAAATGAGGGACTTTTGCTCCATAGAGAGAAGAGAGAGCGTGAGCGTGCGGGTGAAGATGTGAGGGGTGAGGCGTGAGGCGTGAGGCGAAAAGGGAGCGATGAGTAACCGTGCGCTGATATGGATGTTGCTGGCTGGATTTGGGGGTTTAGGGGCAGCGATGCCAAAGGGCCCTATCCCCAAAAAGCCGAGGAAGTGCCTGCTACCTGGCTGCGATAATCTGACGACGCACAATGGAGGCTATTGCTGTGCGGAACATTGCCGAGAGCACAGAAGGTTGTTGCGTGAGGCCAGGTTAAGAACCAGACAAACCAGATGAACCAAATAAACCAGATGAACCAAAGGAACCCGAGCAACCAGAAAGGGGGAAAGCATGGAGAGGGAGCTTTACAAGGGAGCCATAGAGCTCAGGGATAAGCTGACCCGGGCTCTTTTGAAGATGGACCTGGAAGATAGTCAGATTCTAATGGACCTGGCTTGTGCCAGCGCTGACTTTGAGACCCGTTGCCTCAAGTTTTTGCGGGAGAAAGGTCAGCGAGAGAGAGCCGAAGCCTACCATCGGGAGCTGGAGGCCCTGGGCGTTCGGGGAGCCGAGGTGACGGGGTAACGGCGGGGCCCTTACGGCCCCGCCATTGTTGAGGGCAGGCTTTAATAAAGCGCCAGGGGGTGGCCTTGTTAAAGGCAGGCGATAACAAAGAGATCATCTTTGAGCTGGAGGCCATTGAAGAGGCGGTGCCCAATAAGCCCTTCTTCACGGTGGAGGAAGCGGCCCGGGTGATGAGGAAGTCTGTGTGGAGTGTTTACCGGATGATCAAAATGGGCTGCATCGAGGCCACCAAGCCCCTGGGAGAATGGCGCATCCCTAGGGGCACTCTAGTGAGATACCTGCAGGAGAGGAATAATTATAACTTGGACTGAGGGCTAGGAATCCAGTTGAAGTTCACCTTGCCCTATTACAAAGGGAATCTCAATTACTCTTGGGCAACCAGGGTAAAAATTTGCCAATTTATGGAGCAAAGGGTCATGCGAGACTATTAAAGAAGCGCCTCCAACTATGGCCGTTGCCATAATCATGAAATCTGCTTTAATATGCCTTTTATAACTATTCTTCTGCTCATTTGATAACTCTGATTCAGGGATCTCAGATAGGGGTTTGCGCTTCTCCCATTCGTACCAAATATGGCTATATTCCAAGGCAGCTTCTGCATCGAAAGGATGAGCCACAAAGCATTCGCCCATCCGGCCCATTATTACTGGATGGGACTCCAAAGGGACTTTAGCAAGAACTTCTGCTAGCACTACAGCTGGAACCATTATGGTTGCTCCTTCACTCTCAAGGTTTTCAAGATATCGCTCGGCACGTGGTATCATAGCTTCCTGTCCTGGAGAAGCCTCTTTTTTGATGCCCCAGATGAGCACGTGTGTATCTACACAAACCAAAGAGTTGCTCACAGAAATTCTCCCTTCCTGAGCCTAGTGACAAAATCAACAACATCATCCACATCGTCAAAATAATGGCCTATCTGATTGGAAATTTCTTTGAGAGCTACCGTGAACTTTTTGTCCCCAAAGGGTTTGATGTCTTCTATTTTGAAAGACGCTATCTTTCGTGTATGATAATCCCAAGTTGCCAATCCTTTAAGAGAAACCATCTTATAAAGCCTAGAGGCTAGTTCCCTAGCTTGTTCCTGTGTAACATCGCAGAAAAAAGTCCTTCCGTCCAAGGTTTCAATCATTAAAGTTGGCTTCGTCTTTCCTCCTACTCGAAGAATTCTGCCATACACGGTGGTCTTTCCTCTAATTATAGGACCATCCTTTAATTGGTCCGAAGACGGAAGCTCAACAACGGGTCTTTGCGGGTCGTCTGACATTATGAAGCTTTGAGCGTTATATTTTCTGGAGAAGTCGGCTATCTCTTTAAGCGATTTCATAGAGCTTGGTGGGAGTCTTCGATAGTCTTTGTTTTCTATCACCAAAGCTAGAAAGCTATAGGCCGCCAAAAGAACAGATGTAAATGGACTTCGCAGAGGGACCTTCACGGAACCCTTTGATACTTCTGTAAGGCTGATGAGTACTCTTTCCTCTTTCTTTCGAAGATCTGGATAGTCTCTGTATATAATGGGCAAAAAGAGCCTTTCTATATTTGCCAAAAGCTCGGCCAAATCTTTGAGACGCACAAATTCGGGAAGGATTTCTCCTTTGAGTTCAAACACAAGGGCGGTGCCCTTCTCAGCCATCTTGAAGTTTCACCTCCCCCCTAATTCCCTTATGACACGAGCCTTCCCCATGAGTCAATTTCTTTTCTTTGGCAGGTTTGGCGGGTGGGGTGCTGGGGTGGGTGTATATTGGCCTTATGAAGGTTTTTAGCAAAAGTGACTTTGCCTGTCCCTGCTGTGGGGAGAACAAGATCCGCCCCGAGGTGGTGAACGGTCTGAGTTTGGCCCTGATGCTGTTTCGCGAGGCATTCTGGGAGGATGTGTCTATCCAGATCACATCCGGTTATCGCTGCCCCCGCCACAATCGAGCCGTGGGCGGTGCTCCGCGCTCCATGCATGTAAGTGGCCTAGCAGTGGACTCTTATCCCGTTTTGCCTCCTGAGGCGGGCGAGACAGCCCAGAACCACGCCCTGAGGTGGTGGTTCATCTGTCTGGTAAAGGCAGGGTTCACTGGATTGGGACAAACCCGGCGAGGCACGGAAGGCGTGGTAGCCATGCACGCCGACATGAGACATATTCTTAAGCGCCCTCCTCAGATATGGGCACCTCCCGGGAATTACAAACGTTGTGGGCCTTACCTCTATTTCTTCAAGTGGTGAAGAGATGGAGTTGAACAGACAACAGGCCGAGAAGCTGTTGGAGAACATCGCTCTCATCCGGGCCGGCAGGAAGCCCGGTTTTAAGGTAAGCGGAGAAACCCTGAGCCAGTGGGAGAAGCTGGCCCAGAAATACTCACAAGGAGGGAACTATGACTACGGCAGTAGTGGTGAGCTTTGGACTGGGCATGGTGGTCGGCGGGGCCGTGATCTATGTGGCCACATATCTGGGCATCGTTAGGCCAAAGAGATTTTAAGCGATGGGACCTTTGCTGCTTGAGATAGCGCCTGTGGTGGGAGGGCTCGTGAAAGAGGTCCTCAAGCGGGTCCTTCCGCCTGAGAAGATGAGCGAAGAGGAGCGGAAAAAACTGGAAATGGAGGCTGCAGCCCAGGCGACGCAATTATTCCTTGAGCGGTATTCCAAAGAGATGGAAGATGTTATGAACGCTCGCTCATTGGCGATGGTCGAAGCTCAGAATGCGCCCTGGCTGGTACGCTTGCTGCGAGGCTTGGTAAGACCAATTATAGGGTTTGGCTGTGCCACAATCTGGGGATATAATGTCCTAGCACCACAATTCCTTAACCAGCCTAGAATCCCGTTGAACCAGTGGGATTATTTCGTAATCATGTCCGTTCTTTCATTTTACTTTGGGTTGCGTACATTTGAAAAAACGAAGGGGTCTCAGGCGAGGTTTTGAACATGAAAATAGACCTAGTAGGGTGCCAATTTAGAGCCCAAGCTGCTGACGATATAGTCTTGGACCCCAACGTAGGGGCATTATTGGTGATCAACGTGGTGTCTGAAGGCCACAAAGTGTGTGAGATATACCTGTGCGTCAGGGAGGCCCAGAACCTGAAAGAGGCCTTGGAGAGGTTGCTCACTTGTCCATAAAACAATTTATGGAGCTGATGAATCTGGTCTTGGGCTATGGGACGGCCCCGGCCCTTATTTTTATCGCGTATCTTCTCTGGTCGTGGAGGAAGAGTATGGATATCCAATTGGAGCAGTTGAATCAGAAGATTGCAGGACAGGGTCAGAAGCTGGATACCCTGGAGAAAGAACAGGAGAAGTTCAAGGAAGAAGCTATGATGACCTTTGCCAAGCAGGGGGAGGTATTGGAGATGTTCTCGGGCTGGCGTGGTGAGATTCAGCAATTATCCAGCAAGGTAGATAAGCTGCTGGAGGAGTTTCACTACCTGAGGGGACGATACGATGAGCAGAGGAAAGCTACTTAGGGGATATCTGCTCCAGTTTCTGCAACGGGCATATCCCCACGGCATCTATGCCCAGGACATCATAGATGTGTTCAAGCATGACTTTCATATTCGCACTATCATGGCCAACGTGGCCTACCTGGTGGAAAAGGGCTACGTGGCAGAGGAAGAGAAGTCTCATCCTGCCTATCGCACCAAAAAGGTGATTATCTACCGGCTTACCCCCAAGGGTGTGGATCTGGTAGAGCAGACCATCAATGATGATGGGGTGACCTTCGACGAGGTGGACCGGCTGGAGGAGGAGCTGGAACTATGAGGCGCACCAAGGTGGAGCTCCTGGGTCTGGTGGAGCGGGTGATAGAGCTCTACGAGGGCAAGAGGCTAACCATTCGCCAGATCGAGGAGATCCTCCGATCCGAAGGCTACGATATCTCCCGGGAGTCCATAAGGAAGAGCATCAAAAAATCCAGGGAACTGGCCGAGGTGTACAAACGCTCTCTGGATGAGGCCAAGGTATTGCTGGAGACAGTGAAGAACTCGCCCAACACCGATGTGATAGAGGTGACTACGTCGCTTTTGGCCCACAGGATCTTCGAGTTTGTCAAGAGCATAGACAGCATAGACTTTGACGATCCCGGGGAACTGGTGAGGGCCCTGAAACGCATGGCCGACGCCCAGGTGAAAGTGGCCCAGATGAGGCTCTCTTACCAGAAGGGATTTGAGGAAGCCCGGGAGCAGTTCATGGGCGAGTTGCTGAAGGAGCTGGAGGCCTACCCCGAAGTGACGGCCAGGATCGTGGAGATCGCCCAGAGGGTTAGGCCGGAAGGATGAT
>Ga0164318_10005085_pt1 | contig 12710 bp, 8 predicted proteins | sample GuaBasSedimGuay9_FD_113734 | JGI IMG/M metagenome (GOLD analysis project Ga0164318, IMG submission 113734) | Subseafloor sediment microbial communities from Guaymas Basin, Gulf of California, Mexico - Guay9, Core 4571-4, 0-3 cm | ecosystem: Environmental > Aquatic > Marine > Hydrothermal vents >... | reverse complement strand
CCAATCATCCAAGCGCTAAAAACACATACCACTGTTTCTTTAATTTGCTATAAGTATTTGACCAGTTTTCATCTTGTCTCCTACCTTCATTTTATAAATGTATGTTCCCATCAGCAGGGATTGCACATCCCACGCTAATTTTTGCAAACCCACAGTTTGCTTATTATCTACAAGTTCAACAACTAATCGTCCCTGCATATCATAAATTGACAGCTGAACGTCTGCATCCTTTGCAAGCTTGTATTGAAAACTTAGGGTTGTATGTGCAGGGCAAGGGTAAACGAGCATTTCCATGCTTGCATTAATATGCATTTTCTTTTCTTCCTGAGCAGGTGGTAATGGTTGCTCAAAAACATATTCGTAACATCCCATGTCAATGGCATCATTAAAAATACGGGAATTACCGACTAAGTCTTCATTCGGAATAACCCAATTCAGTGGAAAAAAACTGTTATCGATTATTCCTGCATCAATACATGGTGATCCGGTTAATGGCATATAAGGATGATCCCCAAAACCCATAAAATTTGGCACTTCGTCAATATTCCCTATTTGTTTGTTGGTCACCGGATGCAATACTATTGCTTCAACACCTCCTTCAATATTGCAATATGAAAATGCTATCCCCCTATTTTCGTCACGGATATTTACCTGATCCATCACACGTCCTGCCTGGTTTCCCCAAAGAATACAATTGATTATATCAGCCCGAACATGCGGGAACATATCAAGTGCCCCACCTCCAAATTCAGCATAATTATCAGCAAAAGTACAATTGATAAAAACGGGACGGGACAGCTCCATGACTTCAACAGCTCCCCCAAACTGCAAAGCAGTATTCCTTACAAACAGACAATTATCGATGGCTGGATTTGAGCCCGCAACTACCACCAATGCGCCACCAAATACCGAAGTATTGTCCTGAAAAGTGCAATGCGACACCCTGGCATCACTATTTACCAAAGCCATAGCTCCTCCCTTTGCCTCGGCTTCTCCCCAGGTCAGTGCTTCACAGTCTTCAAAAAGACAATGACTTATTATGACATTATTGGTATTCATTATACCTATGGCTCCACCATAATTCATTGGAAAGCGTCCCCTGGATTTTGCGTAAGAGAATTTGCAGTATTCAAGTTTTGAAAACACATCACGCTCAAATACACCCAGGTTTAACCATCGAATACCGGCCCAGCCCACTTCCTTTCTGTCAGCTGTAAAAATAATGCTGTCCGCTTCGTTCCCAATTGCCAGCAACTGCCCGTTTATTTTCATGGATGAATTTGTATGAAAAATAATTTCAACACCTGCTTCGATGGTGAGGAAATTGTTCTCCGGAACATAAATATCACACTGGATAAGATAAGGAGAGTATTCTAAACTCCAATTCCCACTTACACTTCCTTCTGTAATAACTGTTTGCGCCGAAGCTACAACTGCAACAAACAGAAAGCTGATTGTGAGTATTCTATATATAGTTTTCATGACAAGTCTCTTTTAAATCCAATTAAACAAAAGCTGATTTTGATTTATTATCTTGCAAGCAGCATTTTCCCTTTTTGAATCTCGGACCCTGCATTCAATACATAAATGTAAATACCATTTGGCAATGCATCAGCCTTAAAATCAACAGTGTGCATTCCTTCAGGCTGGGTTTCATTCAGTAAGCTAGCCACCAATTGCCCATTGGTTGAGTAAATATGGAGTACAATGTGTTGACTTCTGCTTAGTGTATATGCGATGGTTGTTTGGTAATTAAAAGGATTGGGGAAATTAACAACTTCGTTTGCCAAGATATTCTTTGCATCTTCAGAATTCATTTCCTGATCACTGACTACAAATAGTCCATCAATCTGTGCACTGCCTTTGTGAAGAATTGAACCACAATTACCAACAACCCATCCATTATTACTATCAGCTAAACAGATATCGTGCAAATTATTTTTCGTTCCACTTGCTTTCACTTGCCACAGGCTTTTTCCTCTTTTGTAAAGAATGACACCATCATCGCCAACCGCCCAGGTTTCATTGTGACCAATAAAACCTACAGCATTAAGATTTTTACCAGGTACCACAAATTCACTAAACCAGGATATGCCACCATTTACTGTTTCAAGTACTAATCCGTCATCACCAACAGCCCATCCGTGGAAATAGTCGATCATTTTTAAATCGTTGATTTTGTTCATTGTCCGGCTGGCCATTTGAATCCATGATTTTCCAGCATCATTGGTTTTAAAAATAACACCCTCATCACCGGCAACCCAACCCGTATTGAGATCAATAAAAGTTACTGTATTAAGGTCTACGTGCGTTGGACTCGTTTTTTCTATCCAGTTATTGCCACCATCAGAAGTATACAAAATTGTTCCGCTCTCTCCAACTACCCATCCAACTCTCGGGACTAAAAAGTAAACGGCATTCAAATCTTCAACCGTTCCCCTGTTCTGGGCATGCCATTCTTCGCCATGATTTTTTGTATGTAGAATCAATCCTTTCTCACCCACTATCCATCCAGAACGCGGGTTGGCAAAAAACACATCACGAAAATGGTCTTCTGAACTTATAAATTCTTTTTCACTCCAACTCATTCCGCCATCATTTGTTTGTAAGACACTCTCTCCAACAGCCCATCCATTTCGCTCATCAACAAAACATGCTGCTTTGATGTCTTTGGTAGAACCCCGACTTAAGATTTCCCAATTGTTGCTGCTTTGCGCAACATGCAAAATTTCTCCATGACTTCCGACAGCCCAATTACCTGATTTAGCATTTACGCACAGTGATTTAATCTCACTGTCATTTAAAGTGAATGCTATTTTCCAGTACTGTCCATCAAGTGTCCTTAATATAATTCCTGACTCTTCGGATCCTATTCCGATTTTTCCGCTGGCCATTGCTTTTTCATCATTTATACAGCGAATTTTTGAAAGGTACATTGTTTCATTTCCTTCAAATTGCACATGCCAGTTTAAGCCACCATCAGTAGTTTGCAGAATGACAGGATTCTCAGTTGGACCTGTTTCTTTTCTTGCAGACATCCATCCATTGTTCCTGTCAGAAAAGCAAATTGAGTTAATTGAAATTAAAGTTACGCTCACATACATTCTTTCCCAACTTTCCCCACCATCTGTGGTGTGTAAAACGGTTCCAGAAGTAACCGACCCATTGCTCGAACTTCCAACTGCCCAACCATTTTCAGGTGAAGTAAAAAATACTGAATGAAGTTTCATTGATGCTTTACCTTTGTATTGCAAACTCCAATTGCGTCCACCATCTTCGGTATAATAAATAACTCCGGTTTTAATGGGGCCAATGTCCATTTTACCAACAGCCCATCCTACCTTTTTATTGACAAACTGTACCGAATAGAAATTGCAGCTGAAACCTTTGAATTGAGAAGTCCAGGTTTTGCCTCCATTTCTGCTATGAAGAATTTCTCCGGATTCACTAACAATCCAACCGTTTATTTCATCAACAAAACTAACCGCTGTTAAATCTGTATTTAAGTTGCTCTTTTGCAAATACCAGTTTACACCGGCATCCTCAGTAAATAAGATAGTACCAGACGAGCCTACAGCCCATCCCGTATTTGCATCGACAAAAGCGATATCTTCAAGTTGATTTCCGACAGGATAAGGATTCTGCCAATTCCATTGCGCCTGACTTGTAATTATCAAAGCCAGCAAGATTGTTGTAAGATTAAAAGTTTTCATGGTATTTGTTTTTAGTTAATAAATAGTTCTGCGATTAATTCAGTTGTAAAATTACTTCGAGATCAAAGATTTGGCTAACAGCCAAGTTTCTTTCTGTAACAACTTTGTTACAAGCACTAACAGACAGGTTTCTTTTCTTAACACGAGTGTTACATGCCAGAAATGTGTTATACAGAAGAACCCTAATAGTTTGATTTAAACCACTGTGTTTGTGGCATATAAGCATAGTTTTTGAAAGAATAAGTATTTTCTATAAAAAAAATCGATCGACAGATGCAGGTGAGGAAAGTATGTGTTTTTTTTAGAAGGCATAAAGCCATTTACACCATATTAAAATACATGGTTTTATTCAATGGAATATGAAAAAAGCTATTATATAACAGCTCAGAAGAATAAGCCTAAAAAGCCTTATTCACAATCTGTTGCCATTCATCGGTAATTTTACTGGCTGTATTTTCAGGCATTTCAGGGAAAAACTCTTTTTCCAATGACCATTGTCCGATAATATCGTCCACATCCTTCCAAAAGCCAATTGCGAGGCCAGCTAAATAGGCAACTCCCAATGCGGTGGTATCTAATACTAATGGGCGTTCGACCTTCATTCGTAAAATATCAGATTGGAATTGCATCAATAAATTATTAACGGCAGCACCGCCATCAACCCGTAGGTTTTGGATGTGTAATCCAGTGTCTTTTTCCATGGCATCCATCACTACATAACTCTGAAAAGCAATAGATTCCAATGCTGCACGTGCAATATGGGCTTTGGTAGTCCCACGGGTTAGTCCGTAAATTAGCCCCTTGGCATGTTGTTGCCACCAGGGCGCACCCAATCCGGTAAAGGCCGGAATAAAATAAACACCTCCATTATCTTTTACAGTAGATGCTAGTTGTTCAACACCTTTCGAACTACTAAAAAGCTCCAATCCATCGCGTAACCATTGCACGACTGCGCCACCAACAAATACACTTCCTTCAAGTGCATATTCTGTTTTACCATCTAACTGCCAGGCTATAGTTGTCAATAGTTTGTGTTTAGAAAGAATTGGCTTTTGGCCGATATTCATCATCAGAAAACAACCTGTTCCATATGTATTTTTCACCATTCCTTTTTCAAAACACATCTGACCAAATAAGGAAGCCTGTTGATCACCGGCAACACCGCATATGGGAATTTTTGAATGCAAAATATTTCCAGAAGTCTTTGCAAAAACCGTACTATTGGATTTTACTTTAGGAAGTAATTTTCTTGGAATATTGAATAACCGCAATAATTCGCTGTCCCACTTTAAAGTATTGATATTGAAAAGTAATGTCCGAGACGCATTGGAAATGTCTGTAAGATGACTTTTTCCATGTGTCAGATTCCAGATCAACCAGCTATCAACTGTACCAAAAGCCAATTCTCCGGCCTCTGCTTTCTTTCTTGCCCCGGGAACATTGTCTAACAACCACTTGATTTTTGTTGCTGAAAAATAGGCGTCAATTTCAAGGCCTGTTTTTTCTTTGATATTTGCTGCATGACCATCTTTTATCAATTGGTCACAAAAGTCAGCTGTTCTGTGATCTTGCCAAACTATGGCGTTGTATATGGGTTTTCCGGTTTTTCGATTCCATATTATTGTTGTTTCCCGCTGATTACAGATTCCGATTCCTGCAATTGAAGCAGGTTGTATACCAAGTTTGGCAACTACTTCAGAAGCAACTGCTATTTGCGATGACCAAATATCAAGTGGATTATGTTCAACCCAGCCGGGTTTCGGATAGATTTGTTTGTATTCCTTTAGTGCTTTTGCACAAATATTTCCCTTACGGTCAAATAAAAATGCTTTCGAACTCGTCGTTCCCTGATCTAGTGAGAGTATGTATTTTTCGGTCATCTTGATTTTATTTTATTTCTTCAAAAATAAACATTCTATTAAGTTCCCAAGGCATAGGAAATTAGGACTCATTTTATGGTACAAATTCTAATTACACTGCATCAATATTAATTGTTGTTAATAAATAATATTATTATTTTTTGGAAACTCTTGACTTTGGATGTTTCTTTCGTATATTTGCATCGCTTGTTTTGTTTGTTTTTCATAATTGGGCCCACCCTATATGACCGCTCGGTCAGGGGTGGGTTTTTCCATTACAGATATTTTCATCAAAAAAATACTTCTACCTCTAAGATTATTATTGTGTATAAAAATCTTTGATTCCAAACAATTACACAATCTGATAGGTTTCCCCTTCCTGGCAAATGATTGTGTTTTCGAAAACTACTTTCGCTTCTTTCAACAATAGCTCATAATTGTTATGGCGGCTAGAAAAATGACCGATCAGCAATTTCTTTGCATCAGATTGCTTGGCAATCATTGCTGCTTCCGCAGCAGTTGAATGTAACCACTCATGTGCTTTGGACTGAAGGGAATTATCAAAAGTGGCTTCGTGATAGAGAAGGTTCACACCAGAAATGAATTTGGAAATAAAAGGCTCATAAGCTGTGTCTGAACAATAAGCATAAGACCTTCCCTGTGGCGGATCGTGTGTGATGGCCCCATTTTCAAGGAAGGTTCCGTCTTTTGTCAGAAAACCTTTTCCATCTAATATGAGGCTGATTTCATTCACAGCAGGTTTGTACTGCTTTATAAAAGATTTGTCGATACGTCGTTTTGTTTCCTTCTCTTTAATAAGAAACCCCCAAGTTGGTGTACTGTGCTTCAGAGGAAAAGACCTTACGATTAAGTAATCATCTTCATAAATATTGCGTTCTCCGAAATCCTCAAGGGCATTAAAAAGCAATGGAAATGAAAGTTTTGTAGCAGTTGTTTGAAGCTGATGATCAAGTAATGTTTGTAATTTTCGAGGTGCATAAATGTGCAATGCAGATTTACGTCCGGTGAGGTGGAAGGTAGAAATAAGACCAATCAATCCATAAAAATGATCACCATGTAAATGACTGATTAATACATGGTCGAGATTCCGATGCCTGACACTATATTTAAGCATCTGCATTTGCGTACCCTCTCCACAATCAATTAAAAACTGTTTGTTGCGATAGCTAATTAATTGGCTGGAAGGATTTGACATTTTCGATGGTACTGCCGAACCACAACCTAAAACTGTCACATTAAAATCAATCATATTATTCTGTTATTCCTCATTCAAAAATAAAAAAAATCCCCTTTTGGGAAACAGCCAAAAGGGGATTAGAATTTATCTCAAAAACGGAATTACTTTTCCCCTTTTTCTTTCTTCTCAATCTCTGATTTCAGGTTGGCAAGAACACCAAGATCACCAAATGTAGTTTTCTCAACTTTCTCATTTACCTTCTTCACAGCTTGTTTAGCAGACCTTGCTGTTTTCTTCTCTTTATTCACTTCTTTCTCCTTTGCAGCGCGAGGATCTTCTTCAAACAAACGGGTGTGCGAAAGAATGATTTTCTTATTGTCTTTCGAAAACTCAATTACTTTGAAGTCGATTGCTTCATCAGCTTTGATCGTGCTTCCATCTTCTTTTTTCAAATGACGCGAAGGAGCAAAACCTTCAACACCATAAGGTAGCGAAACAATCGCACCTTTTTCATTTACAGTAGTTACTGTACCAGAATGGACGGAATCGACAGTGAAAACAGTTTCAAAAACATCCCATGGATTCTCTTCCAATTGTTTGTGACCTAAGCTCAAACGACGGTTTTCTTCGTCAACATCAAGAACAATAACTTCAATGTCCTCCCCGGTTTTTGTAAACTCGGCAGGATGTTTAATCCGTTTTGACCAAGAGAGGTCGCTGATGTGAATCAATCCATCAACACCTTCTTCAATTTCAACAAAAATTCCGAAGTTGGTGAAGTTGCGAACTTTGGCTGTATGCTTGGATCCAACCGGATATTTTTCGCGAATACTGGTCCATGGATCTGGCAATAATTGCTTCATTCCCAACGACATTCTTCTTTCTTCACGATCAAGTGTAAGGATTACAGCTTTAACGACATCACCTTTCTTTAGGAAATCCTGAGCTGTACGCAAATGTTGCGACCATGACATTTCTGAAACATGTATCAGTCCTTCAACACCGGGTGCGATCTCGATAAAAGCACCGTAATCAGCAATAACAACAACCTTACCATCAACAGCATCACCAACTTTTAGCTTTTCGTCAAGTGCATCCCATGGATGAGGTGTAAGCTGTTTAAGACCAAGTGCAATCCGTTTTTTGTTTTCATTAAAGTCAAGGATAACAACTTTCAGTTTCTGGTCAAGTTCAACAATCTCGTCCGGGTGGTTAATGCGTCCCCAGGAAAGATCGGTAATGTGAATTAATCCGTCAACACCACCTAAATCAATAAATACGCCATATGAAGTAATATTTTTAACAGTACCTTCCAGCACTTGTCCTTTTTCAAGTTTGGCGATGATTTCAGCTCTTTGAACTTCCAGCTCATCTTCGATAAGCGCTTTGTGGGAAACAACAACGTTTTTGTATTCGTGATTGATTTTAACCACTTTGAATTCCATTGTTTTATCTACAAATGCATCGTAATCGCGAATAGGCTTAACATCAATTTGTGAACCGGGAAGGAAAGCCTCGATGCCAAATACATCAACAATAAGACCTCCTTTTGTACGGCATTTCACATAACCATTAATAATTTCATCTTTACTAAAGGCATCATTTATGCGATCCCATGATTTAAGAATACGCGCTTTTTTATGTGACAAAATCATTTGTCCACTGGCGTCTTCCTGGTTTTCAACATAAATATCAACTACATCACCAACTTTTAAATCAGGATTGTATCTGAATTCGTTGAAGGCAAGGATACCATCTGATTTATACCCAATGTTTACAACCACCTCACGGCTTGTAATTCCAACAATTGTTCCTTCAATTACTTCGTGTTCAACAATGGAGCTGAGTGTGTTTTCGTAAAGGTCCTCAAGTTTGCTTCTTTCATCAACCGTATAAGGGTCTTGTTTTTTTCCCAACGCATCCCAATCAAATTCAGGAGGTTCATTAGTCTTAGCAACTGTTTCCGTAGCTTCTTCTGGAGCTGCAGTTGCTTCTTCAGCAACAACTTCTGTTTTTGGTTCTTCTTTAGTTTCTTCTGTCACTGTTTCAGTCTCAACTTCAGCAGTTTTTTCTTCAGCAGTTTCGGGAGTTTTTGTTTCTTCAGCTTCAGTTGCTTCGGGTGAAGGCTCTTCGGCTTTAACTTCTTCTGTTTGTTTTTCAGCAGCTACTACTTCTTCAGAAGTTTTAACAGCTTCCTTTTCAGGTGTGATGTTTTTTTCGTTTTCTGACATCAAAATAAAATTTATGTGTTTTAAACTAACCGCCCGGTTCTTGTAATTTTAAAACTGATTAGACAAAATATTTATGATTTCAAGAATTTGGTTTGTAATTGCTTACCACAAATCCGGGCCTCTTAAAATCGGGCTGCAAAAGTAGATAAATTATCTGAGATCGAAAAGCATTTTTTTAACAAAGAAAACATGAATGTTGACTTGGCTGTTTATTACTTCTTGCAAGCATTTATATCTATGAATCAAGTATTTAATTTGTTGTATCCCTTGCAGAATATGATCATAAACAAATAAAAGATTTTATTGTTATTTTATTAACAATAGCTTGCATAGCAAAATAATCTATTTACTTTTGTACTGTTATTTATTTAACAGTATTTAAATGGATGCAACACACGCATTTGAGCATTTGCCTCATAAGACAATAGAAAGATTAAGCCAGTATAGAAGGGCACTTCTTATTTGTCTTGAGAATAAAAAAACACATATTTTTTCACATGAAATTGCGAAGATTCAACACATCACATCTGTACAAGTGAGACGCGATCTCATGCTTATTGGTTATTCGGGAACCTTACGGCAAGGCTATAACATACAGGAATTAATTGATTTGATCGGAGAGATTATTGATAGTGAAGAGCTCACAAAAGTGGCAGTAATGGGATTGGGTGACTTAGGCAGGGCACTTGTAAACTATTTTCACGACAAAAGGTCGAAACTTGACATAGTTGCCATTTTTGATATAAACCCCGATAAAACCGGAACACTCTTTAATGGTGTACCCTGTTATTCTGTTGAAGAAATTCCAACAATTATCCAAGAGGAAAACATCAGTATTGGAATTATTACTGTACCTGCAGTTCAGGCTCCAGTTACCGCAGGTCGGTTAGTTAAAGCAGGGATTAAAGGGATTTTAAATTATACCCCAACTCCAATACAAGTTCCGAATGATGTTTACCTTGAAGAACTGGACATGATTACCACGCTCGAAAAAATTGCTTTTTATGTTAAATTGAGCGATGAAAAAAATGCATTGAAACAATAAACAAAGTTTCTTTTATACTGTTTATCTAGACAATCGTCACCCTTGTTCCTCCATTGTCAACTCCCAATAAAGTAGTATCGGTTATAATTGCATCTTTTCCACTGCGTTCGACAAAACTAATGGCAGCACGGATTTTGGGTGCCATGCTCCCTTCAGCAAATTGCCCATCTTTTAAATGACGCCTTGCTTCTGCAATATTCATCCTGTCAATTGTTTTTTGCTGTGGGGTGTTGAAATTCAAACACACCTTTGGAATATCGGTAAGTATGAATAATTTATCAGCCCGTATTTGCGTAGCCAGCAATGCCGATGCCAGGTCTTTATCAATAACTGCATCAATACCTTGTATTTTATTTTCTTCTTTAAAGTAGCAAGGAATTCCTCCGCCTCCAACAGCAATAACAATGTGACCCTCACGGGCAATTCTCTCAATAGATACCCTGTTGAAAATCATCATGGGTTCTGGCGATGCCACTACTTTTCGCCATCCTCTGCCGGCAGCGTCCTCTTTAAAAACAGCATCGGTTATTTTTTGATGTGCCTCGGCCTCCTCCTTCGTATAATAGGGTCCAACGGGCTTTGTCGGCTTGGAAAAAGCAGGGTCGTCTTTATTCACCAATACTTGTGTAATAATGGAAATAATGTCACGATCAAGGTCTTCGGCCATGAGTACATTGCGCAACTGTTGTTCCAAAACATATCCGATAAGTCCCTGGGAATAAGCAACACTCACATCCAACGGCATATCAGGAATACCATACATTCTAAATCCCGCATTATTGGCCAAAGAAATATTTCCAACCTGCGGGCCATTGCCGTGTGTAACAACAAGGTTATAATCCTTGGTTATTAGCTTTACCAGATTCTTGGTTGCAGCATAAGCATTGCCTTCCTGCTCTTGAATTGTTCCTTTTTGTCCTGCTCTCAGCAGCGCATTTCCGCCAAACGCAACAACAGCTAACTTGCTCATATTCGATTATTTTAATATTAAAAAAAGGAGTGTAAAATTAGTTTATTAATTGAGTTTAATAAATGGCCCTATTCAATGACCAATTACAAATACATCCGGTCTCTTTGGGCTTGTATCTTTTCGTCAGAAATATAGTCATCGTATTCCATCTTCTTATCGATCATTCCTGTTGGGGTAAGTTCGATAATCCGGTTAGCAACACTTTGAATAAATGCATGGTCGTGTGAAGAAAAAAGCAGGTTCCCTTTAAAATTCACCAGTGTATTATTGAATGCCTGAATCGATTCTAAGTCCAAATGATTTGTTGGTGTATCGAGTACCATAACATTCGCATTTTTTAACATCATGCGCGATATCATGCAGCGCATTTTTTCGCCACCGGAAAGCACATTGGCTTTTTTGAACACATCCTCGCCAGAGAATAACATTTTACCAAGATAACCACGTAAGTAAATTTCTGTTGTATCGTTTGAATATTGTGCCAGCCAATCCAAAAGATTCAAATTGGTTTGAAAGAACTCAGTATTCTCTAACGGCAGGTATGCATTTGAAATTGTTTGTCCCCATTCAAAATTTCCAGTATCCGCTTTATCATCGCCCATTAGTATTTCAAAAAAAGCCGTCATGGCTAAGGGGTTGTGGGAAAGGAATACAATTCTGTCACCCTTATCCAGTGCAAAATTTATATCCTGAAAAAGAAAATTACCATCAATACTCTTACTCAGATTATTTACTTCTAACACTTTATTTCCCGGTTCACGCTCGGGCGTAAAAATAATGGCAGGGTATTTTCTGGTTGAAGGCTGGATGTCATCTACATTGAGTTTCTCCAGCATCTTTTTACGGCTTGTTGCCTGTTTCGATTTTTTGACATTGGCAGCAAAACGAGAAATAAACTCCTGCAACTCTTTTCGTTTATCCGACGTTTTTTTGTTTTGCATTTGCTGCTGTTTCAAGGCCAACTGACTCGATCCATACCAAAATGTATAGTTACCTGCAAATTGCTGTACACGTTGAAAATCAATATCTACCGTATGGGTGCAAATGGCGTCCAAAAAGTGACGGTCGTGGGATACAACAAGTACTGTGTTTTCGAAATTAGCCAAATAATGTTCGAGCCAATTTACCGTATCAAGGTCCAGATCGTTGGTAGGCTCGTCGAGCAGTAAATTGTCAGGCTTACCAAATAAAGCACGTGCAAGCAGCACTTTAACTTTCTGTTTACCGCTCAAATCCTTCATCATTTTATGATGAAATTCTTCTTTAACCCCTAAACCACTCAGCAAACTTGCTGCATCACTTTCGGCATTCCACCCATCCATTTCTACAAAACGACCTTCAAGTTCCGAAACTTTTACACCATCGGCATCTGAAAAATCAGGTTTTGCATAAAGCTCATCTTTTTCGTGCATCACTTCCCAAAGTTCATCATGACCCATCATTACTGTATTCAATACAGTGAAGTCATTAAACTCGGAACGATCCTGTTTTAAAACAGAAAGTCGTTCCCCCGGGTTCATGGAAATATTGCCTTTGGTCGATTCAAGATCGCCACTCAATATTTTTATCAAGGTCGATTTACCGGCACCATTGGCACCAATTACACCATAACAATTACCGGGAGTAAATATCATATTTACATCCTGAAAAAGGACACTCTTTCCAAATTGCATGCTCAGGTTCGAAACAGTTAT
>Ga0164318_10005084_pt1 | contig 12711 bp, 12 predicted proteins | sample GuaBasSedimGuay9_FD_113734 | JGI IMG/M metagenome (GOLD analysis project Ga0164318, IMG submission 113734) | Subseafloor sediment microbial communities from Guaymas Basin, Gulf of California, Mexico - Guay9, Core 4571-4, 0-3 cm | ecosystem: Environmental > Aquatic > Marine > Hydrothermal vents... | reverse complement strand
TTTTATTTTTGTATTAAGTACTTTTTTAATTGTATTACATAGCTCTTCAAATGTAATATCCCAACTAATAGGCTTTATTGGGTAGCCTTGTAATTTTGCTACACCACTATTTTTAAAAGTATTTCCATCAAAAGCTAAGTAAGGTACATTATAAATATACGCAAAAATATTTGGATGCTGTCTGCCACCTGCTAAAAATATAGAATTAGAAAATATAGCGATAGCATCATAATAACTAACGATTGTAGATTCTATAATAATCAAATCAAATTTCTTTTGTAGTTTATTAGCTAAATACAAATCTGTCTTAGCATTTGCCATAAAAACTATAGGTATACCCTCGCATGTAACTTTTATAGCTTCTAGTAGGTTGTTTAATTTGTGAAAAGAATCATTATCCCTTTTTAAAGCAGAAGAACCTGTCACAGTTATATATTTTTGAGGTAGAGAATTCTTTTTTATTATTTGTGTAATCTCATCATCATTTATAATCGGTAAACCATAAACTGCATCGGGGATTAATTTACATTTTTTGATTCCTATTTTTTGTGCTAAATCAAATGAAATAGGTTCTCTAACTGAAACAAAATCACATGAATTATATATTTTTGATATAAGATTTTCAAGTTTTATATTGTTATTTAAATCTACAGTTTGATTGATTGATGCTACATATTTTCCTTTAAGTTTTGCCAAGTATAAAAGTCCCATAAATCTTATAAGATGTCCAGATTTGTAGTGTACAGCACCTTCTCCATTAAAACATATATGAGTATAATTCTCAAAAAAGTTTTCAGGTATATTCATTTTTTTTAGTATTTTGATTATCTTTTTATCATCATCTCTTAATAGAGCATTTAATAGTGCTTTATCATAATAGATTCTAAGAATTTTTATTTTTTTAAAAGGTAAGTCGGGTAAGTCTAAGGGAAGAAAATCAGCATTAGGATACTCTTTTGATAATAGATATTTTACTCCAGTAGAAGTTGCCTGTCCACCCCAGTTTGTAGATTTAAATGTATTTATAAAGTATGCTATTTTCATTTTTTTATTCATTTTTAAGCCCTTTCTCAATTTGTAGAGCTAATAGGTTTATATATTCCTCATTTGGAATATTAAAGTTGATATCTAGGTTCACTTTTTCTGGTAATTTTATTCTTTTTATTTTTTTATGATGTTCAAATTTATTTAAAATTTTATTATAATTCTTATCTTTTGTCTCTTTGTTATATATTGTAAAAACTGCTTTTCTAGACGTTATCGCTTCACTTATCATAGACGAGCTATCCTCTGTAACAAAAATCTTTTTACTAATTCCTAAAAAAGAAGTCAATACTTTTTGAGGTTTTGAATTATATGCTACAAAATATGAACAAACCTCATTTAACTCGTTTTGAAGAGTGTTTTCTATGTTTATAGGAGTTCTTCTCGATGTCGTAATAAGCCATTTTACATTATCTTTTTGAGCTATAGTTTTAACAAACTTTATAAGTGTACTATAAAAATCATCATCATACTCGTATCCTGCACCATTCCCTCCTATTAAAAGAGTATAGTAGTTTTTATCGAGATTGTGTTTTTCTGAAAATGTATTTGCACCATTTTCTAAGCTCTCTTTCGTGATAATAGAAGGAGCTACATCAATAACTATTTCATTTTTGTATCCAAGTGGAATGACAGTCGTTATACATGTAAATAGAGTCTCTTTTTGTCCTCGAAGCCTTCCGTTAAATAAGTTTTTTGTTTTATATGTATTAGCAAACCAAGCATTTATATTGGCAGTATTACCACCTGTAGAGATTATCAAATCAGGTCTGTTTTTTGGGATTGAAAATTTTGAAAAAAAGTATTTTAAGTATTTTAGATTTTTTTTATTTGCACTAAAAGATTTACAATAATTTAAAATATATTTTAAAGCTGTTCTCATGAATTTATTTTTTATTTCTACTTCTATATATTCTACTTGTAGGTTATTATAAAGATGTTGCAACGATAAAGCAATTCCCTCTGACTGGTTGTAATGACCTGGTTTATTATCTTTAATTACGAGAAGATTCATGTAAAACCTCATTATATATTTTTATAGTTTTTTTTATCATACTGTCGATTAAAAACTCTTTTTTTAGATTAAATATATTTTCCTTAAAATCAACTACTATTTTTTTATAGTTAATTTTAACATAATTTATTATTTCTGATATCTCTTTAGGATTGCTAAAGGGCACTATATATTTAGCACCTATAAACTTTTTTATATCAGCAACATCAGTTGAAATCAAAGGGGTATTGAGCACTAAAGATTCAGCGAAGAAGTAAGAAAATCCTTCTCTTTGCGAGGTTATTACAGATAAATGACTAGCTTGTATTATCTCTTTTGTTTCATTATTTGTTATTTCTCCTGTAAAGGTTACTTGATTTTTTATTTTTAGTTTTTTTGATAAATCAATTAAATCTTTTTTCTTTACTCCATCACCAATTAGTATGATATGAATATCAGTATTTTTTATACTTTTAAGTAAGACGTCAAATTTTTTGACTTCAACAAGTCTACCAACAGCACATATTATAAATTTATCTTTTTTTATATCATATTTTTCATATAAATTTATTTGTTTTATCTCTTCTTTTTTTATTCCATTATAAATTGTTATTTTATTTTTATTTTTTATTTTTTTACCAATTTTGTTTGAAACAGTAATAACAAAATCAGCTTTTTCAAAACTTTTTATATTTTTTTTGTAGCTGTGCAGTGTTGAAATAATCTTAGATTTTAAAAATGGTTTCAATTTTATAGCCATATCAGTAGCTTTATTTGCTTGCGTATGTATAATGTCAAAATTTTCTTTTTTTAATATTTTATATAATTTATAAAGTATGATTGGATTGTTTCTTCCTTTACTTAAATCAAGTTCTATAAAATTAACATTTGTAAACTCATTTTTAAATTTTTTATGCGCTATTACACTGATATCTAGGTTACTCTTTTTTAATTCTTTGGCAAGTTCGATGACATGCTTTTCTAGTCCACCATCTTCAGCACCACCTAAGATTTGAACTATTTTCATATTTTTTTCAATTTACGTATAAATTTATAATATTCATTTTTCACATTTAGTCTTGGAAGCAAAAAAAGACTATCTTTTTCTAAATCAACTTTCCTAGTTTGTGTACTTACTGCCCCAATGAAACCTATATCTTCTACAATTTTTTTATCTGTACTCTCATAAATACCAAATGGATAAGAAAAAGTTTTACACTCAATATCAAATTTTTTCTCAAGTATAGTTTTAGATTTACTAATCTCTTCAATTTTTTCTTTGTCTGAAATTTTAGAAAAGTTTTTATGATTTAGTGTATGAGCGCCTATTTCAATCAAATTACTTTTAAGTAAAGTCTCTATATCAGCATCTGTTAACTTCTCAATATGATTAACTATATTGGCATTTTTCTTTTTTCTATAAAGTGCCCAATCGTTGTTAAATCTGTTAATTACGATAAATATAGTTGCTTTAAAATTATATTTTTTAAGGATAGGTAAAGCATTTGCCAAGTTATCTTTGTACCCATCATCAAAGGTAATAACTACACTTTTTTTGGGTAGATTATCTTTTTCTTCAATCATTTGCGCTAGTGTAAAACTACGATAACCATTATCTGATAGATATTTAATCTGTTTTTCAAAAGTTCTTAAAGGTACTCTTATCCCTCTCAATCTTTTTAGTTTTTGGTTGTCTACAGAGTGATACATTAAAATAATAGGGTTGTTTTTAAAGCTTTTATAAATACCAATAGTTTTTTCTACCATTTGTTCTAACGAAAAGTTTTCTTTGACATAATCATATCCATCAAATTTTAACTCTTTTGCTTGTAAGATTTTTTTTGCAAACTCTTTTTCATCACCAATTTCTACAAAGTATCCATTTATATTTTCTTTTATTATATCTAAAACTCCACCATGATTTGTTGCAATTACTGGAGTATTTAGTGCCAAAGCTTCGGCAACACTTCTTCCAAAACTTTCAGGTTTTTTTGAGCTACTTGTCACAACATCACTCAAAGAATAAATTTCCGCTACATTTGCTTGACTTCCTGTAAAAAGAACCTCTACATGTAAAGACTTAATAAGGCTTTTGAGAGATTCAAAATAGTTTTGTTTATCTTCACGAACTCCACCAACTATAAGACCTATAGCATTTGGTAAACTTTTTTGAACTATAGCTATAGTTTTTATAAAAGTTTCCAAATCTTTAAGCTGAGTTATTCGTCCAACTGTCGTAACAACAAACCTTTTTTCTAAGTTATACTCTTTTTTAAATTTAGTTATAAAATAAGCATCAAGATTAGCAGGATTAAACTTTTCTAAATCAATCCCCCGAGGGATAATAGTGATTTTGTTTTCAGGCGCATCATAGTGTTTTTGTATATAGTTTTTTATAGACCCACTCACACATATGATTTTATCAGCTTTTGTCATTATACGACTATAGCTACTTACAGAATTAAATCCATGAACAGTAGCAACAACTGGTATGCCAAGAGTTTTATTTGCAAAGTAAACAAGCCAAGCAGGTACTCTACTTCTTACATGTAAAACATCAGCATCTAGTTTTTTTAAAATTTTTCGCAATCCCAAAACTCTATTTACAGCACTTAAAGGGTTTTTACTACACACATCAAACTTTACATGTAGACTACCCTCAGACTCTAATTGCTTTACTAATTTCCCGCCATTACTAATAACTACAGATTCAAATCCTTGTTTGACAAGTTCTCTTCCAAGCTCAACAGTACCTCGCTCAACTCCACCTTCATTTAATTCTGGTAAAAGTTGAACTATTTTCACGATAGAACCTTTTTAGCATATCTTTGAAAATCTATTTTTTTATTGTTATTTGATACTTTGCCATCAAAGATATGAACAAATTCACTGTTTTCTAAAGTTTTTGTCATCTTATAAAACTTATTATTTTTATTCTCATCTATTAGTAAAACTTCAACAAAAGAATCACCATAACTAATAGCCTCACTTATCATAGAAGTCGAATCAATAGTTATAAAAACATAGCTACATGTAGATAAAAAATCAGGTATTGGATTGACTCTATTTTTTGAAAAAATAACACTATATTCAAACTCATAACTCTCTATTAGTTCTTCAATTTTCTTACTTGTTCTAGGTGATGAAGTTATAGCTATTTCGTAATCTTTAAATTGGTTTTTTATATAATCTAATTGGTTTTTTAAGATTTTAGTGTTCATTGTAAATATAGAGTTATTTCCACCAACGACAATGCCTATAGATTTTTTTTGAGGTTTATATATTTGCTTAGGTTTTATAAAACTAAAATTTGCTGGTATTTCTATGATATTGTCTTGCTTTAGAGGATTATCGTGAGATTGTGCAAAGATATAATCAAAATCAAATCTATAATTTTTTGGAAGCATTAAAACTATAGATTTGGTTTTTTTTTCTCTACTTAAAGTTTTATTTGCATAATAAGTGCTCGATCCTGTTGAAACTATAAAGTCATATTTGTTACTAACTTCTTTACATGTAAAGAGACTTTTAGTATAAATATATAAAAAATCAAGTAAATAAGAAAACAGTTTAAAAACCTTATTTTTGAAGTCTACATGTAGTATTTCAAACTCTGTATTTAAGTGCTTGGCAAATGCTATAGATTGGTTTTCATGTCCAGCTCTTTTATCACTTAGTATTAGAATTTTCAATGAAGTCTCCATCTGTTGTGCATCCAAAACCATTGCTCAGGATAAGTTCTTATCACTTCTTCAAAAATGTCATTATATCTTTGAGTCATTAATTCTATTTTTTTTGCTTTATCTGTCTCTTCATCAGCTATATACTCAACAGGCTCAAGTACAAGAGGTGTGTACTTTCCATGCTCATCTCTTGGCATAAAAATAGGAAGTATAATAGGGTTGTATTTTAGTTTTAGAGTTGCTATTGAAGTTGTAGTATCAGCATCTTCACCAAAGAATTTTGCTTTCATACTACTTTTGCCACCAGATTTTTGGTCTATAAGAAGTCCGATATTTTTAGAACTTCTCAACCCTTTGACAATATTTATCATAGCATCTTTTTTATATATGTTTTTATTGCCAAATCTCTCTCTAAAAGGAGTTGTAAAGTTTTTTTCTATAAGCTTATTGTTGCCTGCTCTTCCTATCGCAATCATAGGATAACCATTACGTGGTAAAAATTGAGCTCCATATTCCCAGTTTGAAAAGTGAGCGGTTATGGCAATTAGACCATTTTTAGCATTTTTTGTATACAGTTTTAGTTTTTCTAGAGCTTCTTCTTTGTTGTTCATCATCTCTTCATAATCAAGATTGTCATTTATCATTAGAATTATTTCAGCAATAGTTATAGCTATACTCTCATATGCTTTTTTTGCAAGATTTTCAATTTCTTCACTACTCTTTTCAGGAAATGCTAACTTGAGATTTCTTTTAGTAAGAGTACTTCGTCTTTTTTCATATTTAAAGAAAAGTTTAGCTATGAATTTTAGAGTTTTATATACAATTTTATTTGGTAAAAAGCCAACAACCCAAACAAAGATTTTAACTATATAGTATTCAATTTTTTCTCTCATATATATATTATATCTCATAGTAGATAAAGAGATGATTAGATATAATAATAAAATTTATAATTTTTGGGGTATTAATGAACAATATTTTTAGAGAGTACGATATACGAGGCATCTACGAAAAAGAATTGAATGAACAAATCACAAAACTAATTGGTTATTTTTTAGGTCTACATGTAAAGAAATCTGGAGGTATAGTTGCTCTTGGCTATGACGCTAGAAGTCACTCTCCTATCCTTTGTGATTATCTTACGAGTGGATTTAACAAAGCAGGATGTCAAGTTCTAAACATGGGACTCGTAGCAACTCCAGTAAACTACTTTTCAAACTACAATGAGTGGGACGGCATAACTCCAAATGCTTCAGTGATGATAACAGGTTCACATAATCCAAGTGAATATAATGGTTTTAAGATAACTATAGATAAAAAACCATTTTTTGGCGAGGATATTTATGCTCTAGGACGAGAGATAATGTCAAATCTAGCTCTACATGTAGAAGATAATGTCACATGTAAAAATATAAATGCAAAAGATAGATATATTGACTTTTTAGTAAAAGAATTTGAACACTTAAAAGGGTTTGGTAAGAGTTTTGTATATGACTGTGGAAATGGTGTAGCAGGGGTTGTTGTTCCGCAAATCTTTGAGAAACTTGGCTTTACATGTAAAGGACTTTTTGTAGAACCAGATGGCTCATTTCCAAATCATCACCCCGACCCAACTGTAGAGAAAAACTTAGTAGATATCAAAAAAGAGATAGAGGGTGAGTTTGAATATGGATTTGCTTATGATGGAGATGCCGATAGGATTGCATTTTTGACAAAAAACAACAATGTCAAAGGCGATATTATGGCGATACTTTTTAGTGAAGCTATGGAAAATCCAATCGTAGTAGGCGAAGTAAAATGCTCACAAGTGATGTACGATACCATCAATGAGTATGGGAAAGCTTACATGTACAAAACAGGACATAGCAATCTAAAAGTAAAAATTGCAGAAGTAAATGCAGACTTTGCAGCAGAAGTGAGCGGACACTTGTTTTTCAACGATCGATATTTTGGTTACGATGATGCTATCTACGCAACTCTTCGTATGATTGAGCTTGTGAAAAATGGTCTTCAAGTAGATGAGCGAATAGCAAAACTTCCTCTGGTTTACTCAACCCAAGAGATAAAAGTAGAAACTACTGATGAAGAAAAGTTTGAACTTGTAGCAAAAGTTAAAGAGTTACTTAAAAATCCTCCAAGTGATTTTCCTCATATAAAAAAAATTATCGATGTAGATGGAGTAAGAGTTATCTTTGATGAAGGTTGGGGATTAGTTCGAGCTAGTAATACTACACCAGTTTTAGTAACTCGTTTTGAGTCTACTAGTAAGACAAAAGCAATAGAATATGAAACAAAACTAAATGAGCTGATTTTAAAGGCAAAACATTATAACAAATAGGTGCAAATAATCAGTCTTTTACCATTGCTTAGAAGAAGCTTTTTAAAAGAAATATTTAGGTAATATTTTAAATAAATATAAAAGAGTATTCAATGAAAAATAAGATAGCAATTATAGGTTTAGGATATGTAGGCTTACCACTAGCAGTAGAGTTTGCAAAGAAATATAAAGTTGTAGGTTTTGATATATATGAAGCAAGAATTAATGAGCTAGAAAATGCATACGATAGGACATTAGAAACTACTAAAGAGCAACTCAAAATTGCTATTTCTAATGATATAATCTTTACATGTAAACTAGAAGACATCTCTACATGTAACATATTTATAGTGACCGTTCCTACTCCCATAGATAAAAATAGAAGACCAGATTTGACTCCACTCATAAAAGCAAGTCAGGGCATAGGAAAGGTACTTAAAAAAGGTGATATTGTTATATATGAAAGCACAGTTTATCCTGGTGTTACGGAAGATGATTGTGTTCCTGTTTTGGAGCAAGTTTCAAATCTAAAATTCAATAAAGATTTCTTTTGTGGGTATTCACCAGAAAGAATCAACCCAGGAGATAAAGATCGGACACTTACTAAGATTTTAAAAGTGACAAGTGGAAGTACTCCTGAGATAGCTGAGCAAGTAGATGAGTTATATGCTAGCATCATCACAGCAGGAACACATAAAGCACCAAGTATAAAAGTAGCTGAAGCTGCAAAAGTTATAGAAAATTCTCAAAGAGATATAAACATAGCGTTTATAAACGAACTTGCCATGATATTTAATAAACTAGATATTGATACAAATGACGTACTAAAAGCAGCAGGAACTAAATGGAATTTTTTACCTTTTAAACCAGGTCTTGTAGGTGGGCATTGTATAGGAGTTGATCCGTATTATCTAACACATAAAGCACAAGAGATAGGATTTAACCCAGAAATCATTTTGGCAGGTCGTCGTATAAACGATAACATGGGTATCTATGTAGCAAATCAAATAGTAAAACTAATGATAAAAAAAGGCTATAAAGTTCAAGGTGCAAAGATACTTGTACTAGGAATCACATTTAAAGAAAACTGTCCAGATATAAGAAATTCAAGGGTAATAGATGTCATAAATGAACTAAAAGATTTTGAATGTAACATAGATATATACGACCCATGGGCAGATGAAAAAGAGGTAAAAAAAGAGTACAATATGGACTTAATTGAAAAGTCAACATTAGATATTCAAAATTATGATTCTATCGTGTTGGCTGTTGCTCATGAAGAGTTCAAATCTTTAAATGTAAAGAAAAACGAAAAACAAGTGATTTATGATATAAAAGCTACTTTAGATGATGTTGATGGAAGGTTATAAATGAAAAAAGATAGTAAAATTTTTGTAGCAGGTGGGACAGGTCTTGTAGGAACTGCAATCATAAACAACCTTTTAGAAAAAGGATATACAAATGTTATTTCAAACTATCATATTCGTCAAAACTGTATTGATGGTGCAACATACTATCCTCTAGATTTGACTCATCAACAAAATGTAGAATATTTTTTTGAAACCTTTAAGCCAGAGTATGTTTTTTTTGCAGCTGCAAGAGTTGGTGGTATAGTTGCAAATAACACTTATAGAGCAGAGTTTATATATAGTAATCTAGTCATTCAAAACAATCTCATAGACATAAGTTATAAAAACGACGTCAAAAAACTTCTTTTTTTAGGTTCAACTTGTATATATCCAAAAGATTGTCCTCAACCCATGAAAGAAGAGCATCTTTTAAGCTCAGGGCTTGAGTATACAAATGAGCCTTATGCTATAGCAAAGATAGCAGGCATAAAGATGTGTGAAAGTTATAATTTGCAGTATGGAACAAACTTTATAAGTGTAATGCCAACAAATCTTTATGGACCAAATGATAACTTTGATTTGGAGACTTCACATGTATTGCCTGCTCTTCTTAGAAAGATGCATGAAGCAAAAGTGAATGGTGAAAAAGTAGTAGAGATATGGGGAAGTGGAAAACCAAGACGTGAGTTTTTGTGGAGTGAAGATATGGCAGATGCTTGTGTCTTTTTGATGGAAAATAGAGATTTTAAAGATACTTATGAGCCTACATGCAAAGAGATAAAAAATACTCACATAAACATAGGAACAGGAAAAGATATATCTATAAAAGACTTAGCATTAACGATAAAAAAGATAGTTGGCTTTGAAGGTGAGCTTCACTTTAATTCTGATAAACCAGATGGAACTTTGCTAAAACTAACAGACCCATCAAAACTTCATGCGCTTGGATGGAAACACAAGGTAGAGTTGGAAGATGGCATAAAGATGATGTATGAGTGGTACTTGAATAGATGAAGATAACTGTTGTAGGTTTAGGCTATGTTGGTCTTGCAAATGTCGTACTTTTAGCACAACATAATGAAATAACAGCATTGGATGTTATTCCTGAAAAAGTAAATATGCTAAACAAGAAAATTTCTCCAATAGATGACAAAGAGATAACCGAATATCTTCAAAATAAGGATTTAAATTTTAAAGCAACTTTAGATAAAAATGAAGCTTATAAAGGGGCTGATTTTATTATCATTGCTACTCCTACCAACTATGATCCTGATACGAACTATTTTGATACATCGCTTGTAGAAGTTGTTATAAGCGATGCTATAAGTATCAATCCTGATGCAGTTATGGTTATAAAATCAACTGTACCAGTAGGTTATACAAAAAGTATTAAAGAAAAATTTGATATAAAAAATATATTTTTTGTTCCAGAATTTTTAAGAGAAGGAAAAGCTCTTTATGACAATCTTTATCCAAGCAGAATAGTAGTAGGTGAGAAAAGTAAAAGAGCAGAAATATTTGCAAATCTTTTAGTTCAAGGAGCTTTGAAAAAAGATATAGATGTACTATTTACAGGCTCTTGCGAAGCTGAAGCCATAAAACTTTTTTCAAACACCTACCTTGCTATGAGAGTAGCATACTTCAATGAGCTAGACTCTTATGCACAGTCTGTTGGCTTAAGTACCAAAGAGATTATTAAAGGTGTAGGACTTGATCCACGCATAGGTGACCACTACAATAACCCATCTTTTGGGTATGGTGGATACTGCTTGCCAAAAGATACTAAACAGCTATTAGCTAACTATAAAGATATTCCAAATAACATAATAGAAGCTATTGTAAAAGCAAACTCAACAAGAAAAGATTTTATAGCAGATTGTATTTAAAAAACAAATTCGAAAGTAGTAGGGATTTATAGACTTGTGATGAAAGAAAACTCAGACAACTTTAGAAGTTCAGCTATACAAGGTATCATGAAACGGATAAAAGCAAAAGGCATAGAAGTAGTAGTATATGAACCAGCGTTGAAAGAAGATACTTTTTTCAACTCAAAAGTTATAAAAGAGTTAGAAGAGTTTAAACAAATAAGTAACGTTATAGTAGCCAATAGGCTATCAGCAGAGCTAAAAGATGTGGAGCAAAAAATCTATACTCGTGATTTATTCGGAAGTGATGATTAGCAAAGGATAAAAATGATACTGATTAGATACTTGATGATTTTGATGTTACCACTTTTATTGTGGGCTGATAAGCCAGATTTGCTTTTGTTGAAAACATATAAAGATGGTCTACATGTAAACGGTTGGGTTATGAGTGAAAAGCTTGATGGTGTTAGAGCTTTTTGGGATGGAGAAAAACTTATCTCAAGAGGTGGCAAAGTTTTTAAAGCTCCCAAGTGGTTTATAAAAGATTTTCCTCCATTTGCTATAGATGGTGAGCTTTGGAGTAAAAGAGGAAATTTTGAAAATATTTTAAGCATAGTAAAAAAACAAAAAACTCACAAAGGCTGGGAACAACTGACTTACAATATCTTTGAAGTACCAAATCAAAAAGGTGGTTTATTTTCAAGGCTAAGTGTTTTAAAAAGCTACCTAGATAAATCCCCAAACCAATATATAAAAGTTATAAAACAGTCTACATGTAAAGATAAAAATCACTTAAAAACATTTTTAAAAGAGATAGAAAATAAGGGTGGAGAAGGTGTTGTAGTAAGAAATCCTGATACACCATATATAGCAAAAAGAACTTCACAAGCTCTAAAAGTTAAAAGTTTTGATGATGCAGAATGTAAAGTCACAGGATATAACGAAGGAAAAGGTAAATATCAAGGTCTTTTAGGCTCACTAAAGTGCAAAATGAGAGATAAAAAAATATTAACTATAGGTAGTGGTTTTAGTGATCAAGAGAGAATAAATCCACCTAAACTTGGAACAATTATAACTTTTAAATATCAAGGCTTAACCAAAAAAGGAAAACCAAGATTTCCTGTATTTGTGAGGGTAAGATATGAAAGCAAGTAAGTATTGCTTGTGTTTAAATCTTTACAAAAGCTAATATATAAGCTATAGTAGATAAAATAATACATTAAGAGATAATATGTTAGATATAAATATATACTCTCCATCTTTTATAATGGAGCGGTTAAAGATAAAACTTAAACAAAGAAGATTGTTTTTAAACCTTACTCAAGAAGGACTTTCAAAACGAAGTGGCGTGAGCAAGGTTTATCGTCTAGCTTGTTTCAATCTTTTTTACTCGATAGAAAGTATAATTGGAAGTTTGCTTCTGCATATGATTTAACTTTTTCTTATGGACCAGGAGGAG
>Ga0164318_10005083_pt1 | contig 12711 bp, 13 predicted proteins | sample GuaBasSedimGuay9_FD_113734 | JGI IMG/M metagenome (GOLD analysis project Ga0164318, IMG submission 113734) | Subseafloor sediment microbial communities from Guaymas Basin, Gulf of California, Mexico - Guay9, Core 4571-4, 0-3 cm | ecosystem: Environmental > Aquatic > Marine > Hydrothermal vents... | reverse complement strand
CACCAGATACAGAAAAGGGAGCATGAGAGCAAAACATTCAATCGCCATGGCTCTGGTTCATAACATAAATACCTACATGGCAATAATATGTTTATTCATTCTGATTTTTTCGACAAACTCGTTCGTATAAGAATTCTATAGAAGCAAAAGGAAGGTAGCGAACTCTTTTCTATTTGGTAATCATAGACAAAACAAGATGTTTTCTAGAAAAAAATTTATCGAAAAACCCTAATAAGGCTTTCTATTTTTCACTTCTTTTCTTCTAATGCAAACAATGGTTTAAGATGTTCTTCAAAGGCAGGCATGGTCTCAACAGTATCCATATCTAGATTAAACCTATGCATAAAAAACGCCAGTTCCTCACTCAGTGAATCCGGATCCTTCCTATCTAGAAACATACGGCTTATTTCCATTTCCTCTTCCAAATCAACTATTTTGTCTCCCATAAACTCTCCTACAATGTAGCCACTTAGTTCCTTATAAACTTTTCCCATAATTTCGATGGGATTCAGCACAATCAAAACATTTTTATAACAACAAAATATTAAAATACTTTGTAGGGGGAATAAACCAATACATGTTTAAAAAAACATTGATACACACACTTTTACTACTACTCATACAGACTATGCTGCTCTCATCTACAACAGTTGGACATATATCTCATACAAACAACGACGAAACAACAAAAGAACAGAATATTTATTCTATAGAAATCCATAAATATTTTTCCACTCCAAAAATAAAAAATAATAGTAAAATGGCAGAGTACATAAATGTGCATCTAAAGGAGGCAAATTTTTTTCTTATGAAACCTGGTAAGCCTATACTACCTTTTTTCTCAAAAACATTTGAACTACCATTTGGCACAAAGATCTTGGACACACAATGTATACTATGTTCAGACAACAAGGAAATACGTGTCTCCAAAAAAGTTGTTCCAGCAGCTAAACCTATTATCTGCAGTGATGAAAAACAAAAAACATGTTTACACACCACCATAAACCCTGAACTCTACAACAATAATAACAATCTATATCCAGATAGATGGTATAGTATTAAATTAGGATCAGGGCTAAATAGGAACAATAAACACGTATTGTTTGTGACAATAAACATGTATCCCATCAGATATGATCCTCTAAATGATGAAATATTTTATGTGAACTCTATAAAAGTAAAACTGACATACAAGACACCTGACACAACCATGTTTTCTGGAACTGCAGACTATGATCTACTAATAATAGCCTATCCTACATATGCATCATTTCTTAGACCTCTTGTGCACCATAAAAACAGTTATGGTATACATACAAAACTTGTTACACTCAAAGAAATATATGATGGCACATATTTCCCATCACAAGGTAGAGACAAACCAGAGCAGATCAAATACTTCATCAAAGATGCCATAGAAAACTGGGAAATAAAATATGTTATGCTAGTCGGAAATTTCAGAAAAATACCTGTTAGATATAGCCATCTCGAAACTGATAAAGGTAATTTTTATGAAGAACTTGAATTCATAAGCGATCTCTACTATGCTGACATATATGATCCCAATGGAAATTTTTCCACATGGGATTCTGACAACGACAGTATCTTTGCGGAATGGCCATGGCCTGAATCTCAGCCAATGGAAGACATGATTGATCTCTACCCAGATGTATATGTTGGACGATTGGCATGTCAAAATGTTTTCGAAGTAATAGCTATAACTCAGAAGATAATTGACTATGAAAAAAACACAAAGGGATCTACATGGTATAATACCATGATAGTATGCGGCGGAGATACCTTCGACAAAGCATGGGAAGGAGGAACCGACTATAATGAGGGAGAGGTTGCAAATGAAAAAGCATTGGAATACATGCAGGGTTTTACTCCAGTGCGTCTATGGGCCTCCCTAGGAAATCTGACTAGGGACAATATTAGCAGCACATTAAACAATGGCGCAGGCTTTATCTACTTCGCAGGTCATGGCAACCCAAGAATGTGGGCCACACATAAAAATGGTGACTACAAAAACTGGACTGAAGGCTGGAGAAACAGAGAAATACTACAGCTTAAAAACCATCATAAATATCCTATTTTAATGGTTGGTGGATGTCATAACAGCCAGTTTGATGTAACACCTCTCAATCTCATTAAAGATCCAAAAAAATCATGGATATTCTCAACATGGGTCCCAGAATGCTGGAGCTGGGTTTTTGTAAAAAAAACTAATGGAGGAGCAATAGCATCCATAGGAAGCACTGGATACGGTGGTGTAAACATAGGAGATTTCAATGACAATGGGATACCAGACTGCATCGAGGGAGCCGATGGCTGGTTTGAAACAGAGTTTTTTAGACTATATGCCCAAGAAAACATAGATATTCTTGGAGAAACCTATGGGCAGATAGTAACAGAATATGTACAAAACTTTTCATGCTATTCAAACAGATATGACTGCAAGATTGTAGAAACACATGCTCTGCTCGGCGACCCCAGTCTCAAGATAGGAGGATACTTAGATCACAAAAAAAATATTTTTGAAAGGAAGAAGGCACCATTTTTTGTAAACCATAAATCAACATTTTTTAGGTTGTATAAGAATGTACCAGCCATGCACTCTCCGGCAACCTATGATATATCCTGTACTCATCCTCCTTATGCTCCCTGTATGCCTCCTCTCTAATAGCTTCATAGTTAAAAGACCAATAATACTTCCTAATATATTTGCCTTTTTTTTTGTATTCCTCTCTACGAAGTTTAAGCAGTCTTTCTCTATGCAGCTCATAGAACAGGGAACGCACATGTTTATCAATGCTCATATCCTCCACCTCTTCTTTTCCATCAAAAACATTTTCAACAGTTCTAGCAACAGCGACAGCATCTTCCTTATCCATGCCAAACACGTTTATCAACGCCTTCACAAACAGTTTTTTCATAGCTTCCTTCACCACAATAACTATTTTTGTCAATTGATTTTATAAAGGACTTGTTGTACAACTGTTACCTGTTGTCTTTACGTTTCTTACCCCTGTCATCACTCTCTTCCTCGTTAACATTTATTATAAGGTCGAAAAAGAGACACATAGTTGGAGAATATCCCCTCTATTGTATCCCTCCAAAAAAATCAAAAACTTTTTTTAGAAAAAAAATTGTTTTTTTAATTTTAACAGGTTCTTTTAGCCTAAGAGTTTGGATGATAAAACTTTTAGACGTCTTGTTGCCTCTAATTCTGCTTGTTTTGATGTGTATCCCTTGTGTATAAAATGTAGATATAGCGCATCGTGGTGTAATTGTTTTATGTAGAGATGTCTTATTTCTCTCTGCGTGTATCTCATATCCAGTTTTCTCCCCATTATTTGTCTCTTTATCACTATTTTTTGTTTTTATGTTTATAAAGGACTTATTGTACAAGTGTTATCAGATATCTTTACATTTCTTATCCAAAAAAGTTAAAATGAGAGGTTGGAAGTAACCGATCATCCTGCATTTTTTTGTTTTTTAACTTCAAAAAAAATTTATAGACTTTTTTGGTGGAAGATGTGTCTTAGAAAAGATTTTTCGAGGAGGAGGTTGGAAAGACTTAAATTGTTTTGGATAATAAACATTTTTTTGACAGGTGGCATGGTTTTTTATGGTATGCTATGTTTTTAAAAATTTTGATAAACATGTTAGGGTAGGGAAGCTTGTTTGTCTTGCACGTACTTATAGAGAGCATGCTGCGGAGATGAACTCTCTAGTTCCGAGTAAACCACTGGTTTTTCTAAAGCCTGAAAGTGCCGTTATTTTTAACAATGACTCTATAATAATACCGCGGATGTCTAAATGTTTGCATCATGAGGTTGAGATGGGGGTTGTTGTGGGCAAGAGGTGTAAAAATGCTACATGTGATGAGGCATTGGATTATGTGCTGGGTTATTTGGTTGCTTTGGATATAACAGCGCGAGATATTCAGTCTGAGGCGAAGAAGCATGGGTGGCCGTGGAGTGTTGCCAAGGGTTTTGATACCTTCGCCCCAATTAGTGATGTTGTTTTAAAGGATAAGGTTTTGGATCCAAATAACCTCGATATTTCTCTGAAGGTTAATGGTGAGATGAGACAGAGTTCCAATACCAGATATATGTCTTATTCTGTTGAGCAGATTATTGAGTTTGTATCTAGTATTATGACTCTTAAGAGGGGTGATTTGATATTGACTGGTACACCTAGTGGTGTGGGGGAGATTGTTGATGGTGATATTCTTGAGGCTAATCTGGGTGACATATGTTTTTTAAAAGTTTATGTTAGGAAACAAGAATAACAATTTATTTGTGAGGATAAGACGTATTTGTATCAAAAAGAAGAAGGTATTTCTTTGGATGTATTCTGCATCTTCTAAAAATGTGTTGTTTGCTTGGCCGGGAGCTCCTCCTCTTTTTTATCTGTTTATTCTCCGTATTCTTTCTAGTAAGAAACATGTTTTGCAGGTTTCCTGCGATGTTGGCTCTCCACATTTTTTGCATTGATTTAGCTCTACAGATGGATATTTTTGTGTTAAAACATCTTTGATGTTTTCATATGTGCTCAATATACTATGTCTTGTCCCAGGGTTTATGTATTCCAGCTTGTCTATGATCTCTCTATAGATTCCTCTTGAGGCATCTACAGCGTAGGGGCATTCTCCATTGTAGAAATCTATTTCTTGTATAAACGCGTAGAGCATCACCTCTTTTTCAGGAATAGTTCGTAGAGGTAATATACGTGGGATCAGCCCTGGATGGATTTTTTTGTGTGGACCTAGTCGTATTAGTTTTTGTATGTCGCCGTTGACAAAATTCATTAGAATAGATTGTGCCACATCGTCTAGGTTGTGTCCTGTCGCTAGTTTGTCTATATGGAGTTCCTTTGCTTTTTTGTTGAGACATGCCCGTCTGAATACTCCACAGTAGCTGCATTCATGTAGATCCCGATCCCGTAATGCAGCTATTTCATCTAAGGTTTTTCCAATGGATTGTTTGAAGGATATTATATGATGTTCTATTCCAAGTTTTTTACAGTTTTTAACAGCAAATTGTATGCTTTTGTCTCTATAGTTTTTTATCCCCTCATCCACTATTATTGCATGTAGTTCAATGTTTGGTCTTTTAGAAAAAATATTGTTTATGAGATGAAGAGTTACAGTGCTGTCTTTTCCGCCAGATAATGCTATTCCGATTCTACTTTTATCAGGTGTTTTACCCTGTTTTTTTATATCTCTTTTTACTCTTCGTTCTAGGTATTGGATGAAATGGTTTTTACATAGATGAGTTCCATTGTAGCGTATAAATGTTATAGCTGGTTTTTTACATTTGCTACATATTTTTGTCATAATTTTTAAGCCAATTTTTTAAAAGGATAAAAATATTTTTTCTCTAATGTAGGGTTTTGATGATATGGTTGGTTCTTATTTCAAATGCTATGATTGGATGTGATAGGTTAAAGGCTGTAATTGTTTCTGGATGTATCTCACCGAAGAAACCTATTTCTCTTCCATTTTTTATGATCGCTGCGCATCTGCCTATGATGAATGCTGGATGTTTTTTTTCTCTTATATCACAGCTTTTTTTTACTCCTATGTCTCTTAGCAGTGCTTCTACTAGGGATTTACATTCACTGAAGTTTGCTTTGGCATCTATTTTGACAGCAGCTAGACTGTAATGGTTTTTTGCTTTTTCATCTACCACTATACCTAACTCAAAGATTTGCTGTGGCAGAGGATGATGACGGTTTTCACTGAGTATTTTGAGTAGAGAAGGTATGAGACCTGTTCTTAGACAGGAATATTCCTCTCCTATCGGGTTTTTTATCTGAACATGCGGAAGTGTTTTTAACCGCATTTTTGTGAATTCATCTCTTTTGTTTGATATTGTGAAGGTTGTGATCTCGTTGAAACCAAGTCCTATCATTATACGTCTGAGGTTTTCATGTATATCATGATGTGGAAGTGTTTTTCCAAAGGTTGGTTCCCGTGGGAAGTCTGTTTTGAATCTTTCAAACCCATATCCGATGGCTACATCTTCCACTAAGTCGATTTCATGTAGTATATCTGATCGCCAGGGTGGTATTTCAACCGTTATCTGCTTTTTATTTTTTCTTACTGTAGCGTTGTACCCCATTTTTCTGAGTGAGTCTATGATCTCTTTTTCTCTCATCTGCATCCCTAATATCTTGTTTACATATGTTGTTGACAATATTTTTTTCTTCGGTGTTAGATCTGGAAAAACATATGATTCTCTATCATATCTGACAATGGTGTTATATATGTCTCCACCTCTCTCAGCAAGAGCTGTTATGATGATATTCAACGCATATTCTATGGATCTCCTATCTGTGCCAGTTACATCTATAAAAACATTTTTTGTATAAGGTGTAACCTCGGTTAGGCTTCCGTTTATTATCGGTGGGAATGAGAGCACATTGTTGTTGGCATCAACGATAAGTGGGTATTTATCCGCCTTTTTTAGTAGATGCGCATACTCTACACCCTTTTCGTGTCTCTCAAGTATCTCTCTTAATGTCATAGACTCTGTTTTTGCAAGTGGGACAAACTCAACTGAGTCAGGATCAACTGCTTTGTATTTGAACGGAGGTTGAATTGGTTCGAAATCATGAACTCCAATAGCTACTTTCTTTCTGTTTCTACCTAGTCCAAAATGAAGTTTCTCCTGAAGATCCATGAGAGATGCTATTAGTCTGTCTGTCATAACTAGGTTTTTTACAAGAGCAGTGGCTACAAAAGGCCGTATACTTTTCACAGAATAGTCAACATCTACTGATATGCTGGATTTTTTGACATCATATTTTCTTAGACCAGGTTTAAAACTAAAAAAAGCTCGCGCTGCCCTTGCGATACCCTCAACAGATGCAAGATCAGGTCTATTTGGAAAAAACTCTATACTTATTTCATCTCCATCTATTCTATCAAAATCAGCTCCGATCATAGGTATTTTTTCTATAAGCTCATCCTTAGAAACATGGTATCCAAGCAGATTGATGAAATCATTGTAGTCAAATGTTACAACGGGCATAAAACATCCAAGTAGGTGAAATACGTTTTTGGTATATTTGATTTTGGTGAAGAGAAAACGTAAATGATTCTGGAAAATAGTAGATTGGGTAATAAAATTTTATATACAATAACTGTTAATGGTTATTTTGAAAAATGCTATGAAAACCCTGATATTAAATGTTGATCGTGATGATGATTTTGGAAGAAAAGCCAAGGTAAAATCTCCTATAGTAGGAGTACAGGACAATATCGAGGCGGCAAACAAACTCGGGCAGAGCGATCCAGAGGACTCAGATCTCAACGCCATCTTCTTGGCTATAGCCACCTATAATTCTTTGAAAAAAAAAGGAAAAGATGTAGACATTGCCACCATATGCGGTGACATAAATGTGGGTATCAAGTCAGATCAGATACTTGCAGAACAGCTGGAGAAGGTTCTCAAAAAAACAAATGCAGACGATGTTATACTGATAAGCGATGGATCTGAGGATGAATACATCTTACCTATGATTCAGTCTAGAATAAAGATAACATCTGTTAAAAGGGTAAGTGTTAAACAAAGCAAGGATCTGGAGGATGCATATTATCGTATAATAAAACTACTGGATGATGATAAGGTAAAAAAACAGTTTTTCCTACCTGTGGCGCTTATATTGATTGTATGGGCCGTGTTTGCTCTTCTAGACATGACAGCAAGCGGGTTTGGCGCCATATTGTTCACACTTGGTGTATACCTACTTATACGTGTCTTCAACTGGGAGAGAAACGTGGTGATCATATGGGAGGACATAAAATCAGGTCTATTAACAGGAAAACTGTCATTCTATACATATATCATAGCAGCAGTGGTGATAGCTGTTAGCATATTCTATGCATACAACCATACAGATTCTAACTCTGATATATGGGTAATACCGATTTTATCCTTCTTAAGCCACATAATCTGGGGCATAGTGGCAGCAGGACTCATAGCAGCATTTGGAAGAGTAACCGACATATATGTTAGAGAAAAACAGGTGCAGTGGTCCTACTGGATAATTCCTTTCTCCCTATTTGCATTTGGATTCATAGGCTCAGCCATCTCCCGATCCCTATACGACTCAATATACAACCATTTTTCAATCCAGCCGTTTCTAACATTCTATTTTGTCGGATACACTGGTGTTGGAATACTCATAGCATTTGTAGGAGCAATAACATATCACTATATCCGAGAGATGTATCTCACAGAGATGCAGAATCCAGACATAGAAGAAAAGACAGCTAGTCTGATAGAAAAAAACTAAAGAAACACTCGTATGCCATCAAAAAAGTTTTTTCTTTAAACCAATTTTTTACATAGCTTTGGAGATTTTGCCATCATTCTTATACCAGTTACATGTCAGTTACCTTAATTAAATAGTTATGTATACTTCATTTCCAGCCAGCCATATGTCACTATTTGAAAACATTTTGATCTTCCTTGTCATCCTCAACTTATATTTCCTATTAGTCCTAACACTAAAAAAAAGAGGTGTTTTGAAAAAATACAACATCTCTCTATGGGGCCCTGCTTTGATGTGGCGTACAGAGAGAGGAAAAAGACTGATAGAAAAAATCGCTCAGAAAAAAAGAAGATTTTGGATATACTATGCTAACATCGGCATCGGAATATGTTTTGTACTCATGATACTCATGCTGTGGCTTCTAATTAGCATTCTACCTGTAACCCTACAAACAAGAGATACAATCGCTTCTTCTCATCCTCAGATCATCATCGGCATACCAGTTATAAACCCAATCATTCCACTGGGATATGGAATCCTAGGACTATTAGTAGCGCTTATTGTACATGAGTTTTCCCATGGAATACTTTCAAGAGCAGGCAAATTGAAGATAAAATCTCTTGGTATATTATATTTTATTGTCCCCATAGGGGCATTCTGCGAACCAGATGAGGAGGAGCTAAAAAAAACCAGGACAATGAACCGCATCAGAATATATGCAGCTGGGCCAACATCCAACATAGTAACAGCGCTCATATGCATGGCTTTAATCTCCATTATGATCACCACCATGGTGCAACCAGCTGCTAATGGAGTTGGTATATACTCTGTCGCATCAGACACACCCGCTGAAGAAATAGATCTAAAACAGGGAATGATAATCACATACATAAATGGAACACAAATACACGATGTAGAAGATTTCTATAAGGCCATGAACAATACCATGGCAAACCAGAGCATAAAGATCACCCTGATATACAGGCATACTGTTTTTACAAAAAATGTTACACTAATCGACAAATATGATGTATACATGAAACACTATGATATCAAAAACACTTCTCTGATAGAACAGTTTAAAGGAAAAGGCTATTTAGGTGTTGGAACATCAACTTTTTTTAAAAGAGACTTAGTTTTTCTAAAAAACCCATTCATATCCATGCCTATCAGCTTTTTATACTACTTAAGCCTTCCACTGATAGGCTTCTTAGAGGGATATAATCCTATCAACACACCTTTTTCAGATTTTTATATAATCAACGGTTTTGTTCCAGAAAATCTTTTTTGGATCATCATAAACTCATTGTACTGGATATTCTGGATCAACTTCATGGCTGCAACATTCAATGTTCTACCCATGATACCACTAGATGGAGGATACATGTTCAGGGACACTTTGGACTCTTTCATAAAAAGAATCAAAAAAGATATATCTCATGAAAAAAGAGAGAAGATAACGAGAGGTATATCCACAATTGTTTCTCTTTTGATACTGATACTGGTATTATCTCCAATTCTTATACCAAATCTACGTGGTTTGTTCTAAAAAAACAATTTTGCTCAACAGTTTTTTTATTTTTTATCAACTTACTTGATTTTTTTATTGTATTAACTCTGCCCCTCGCTCTATACCGATTTTAAATGGTGAAGATATCTTCATACCGGCTCTTCTAAGCGCATTCTTTGCGTGTACAAAAAACTGTTTTGTTGTGTCAATTGTCATAATCACCTGCCCTGGCTTCACACGTGCAACAGTTCCAACAGCCTTTCCATAGGATGCCCTCATACCTTGAGATACACGATCTGCACCTGCTCCTGTCGCTTGCTTGTTTTCTCTTATTACATTATGCGGGTATACCTTTATCCTAAGCCTATAGTTTGATGAACCCGCCTGTTTTTCCATAACCCGATTTGCAGATATACGTGCTGCCTCTAACGCATTATGCCTTATCTGGCATGCCTCCTCTGTAATCAATGATAACTGAATTGGAAAATCTGCTTTTTTGTTTCCAATATCAAACTGTGTTATACGAGGGGCTGGAACACCACCCATATACTCTCTTCTAGTGGTAGCCATGCTTTTAATATACCTGTACATCTTAGCAGGTTTACGTGCCATATCTCTTACACCAGCAATTACTACTTTTTATTAAGGTCATATAAAGTAGGGGAATACGAAATAGGTAACTCATTTATAATCCTTTTTACAACAACAGTACTTCCGAAACGAAAAATTCATGATCTCATCTCATAGAAATAGGAATTATATAAGATACAATGTACCATCATCTAAATCAAAAACAGCTATAAAAAGAAACCAATAAATTTTATCAAAAATTTAAATTTACGAGTAAATAAATGAAAAATAATGCCATAATGCTATTCCATACAGGTAGAGGCTTTGTCAATATTTAATAAATCCAAGTTAACTATATTTCTCATAGCAGCTGAGACCCAATGTCACTTCTGCTGACCTTCCTTTGTAACCTTCTTTCTACTTTGTACCTTTCTAAATAGATAACAAAAACAAAAAGGTTTAAGGTTTATGCTAGGATGATTCTTTTTTCAAGTTACATTGTTTCTTCCTTTTTGATAGAGATAAAATATGATATCATGATCAGCCGATTCTTATTGGACAAGGCTCTGCACATTCTTGACACCCTTTAACCCAGCTGGAGCCCCACCATCTATTTTCAACGAGAATGTAAGGTTGAATGCCAACTGTATAATTGCCTGGAGTGACCTTGAAAGTTTCGTTCAGCCAGATCGTGTGATAATACATTACATCCAATGTTATTTTCCGGCTATCCACTGTCATATCTTTTAGATGATTACCCTCGTTTCTAAGTTTCTCAAAATCTATTTTATTGAGGTACTTCGTCAATTTCACTCTTACTATGGTAGGAAGTTTTTCTCTACCATCCACCATGAAGGGCCAACTATAATTTATGCCAGCGGTAACATATAATGTATAGTTTCCGTTTTGATTTTCTACGCATTCTACTCTTGGATCTTCAATAAATATCCATGGAACATATGCATATTTTGGCTGGTTGAAGTAGTTTATAATAACAAATGAAGCAAATAAAATGATTACAATCATTACAATTATAATCTTGGTTTTTTTATCCATTTTTATCCTCCCACTGTAACAGGGCCTAAAACGATTCTTTTATAACCAGTTAACACCCACCATTTTCCCCACCATCTCCCCTCCTTTAAAGCAAAGACGGTTATCTTAGCTCTATATTGGCCACTTGGGACAGAGAAATTTTCCATGATACTAAGGGTTTTGTGAAAAGGTATGTCTATAAAAATTTCTCTGTACTCTACTCTTTCCTTATAGTGGCTTTTGTTTGAGTAGGTTTCGATCTCTATTAAAATCTTTAGTGGTAGTTTATCTTTTCCATCTACTTTGTATGGGCAACTGTAATTTATTGCGGCATTTACTTTCAAAATCCAATTCTCGTTTTCTCTTCCTGTACATTTTATATCCGCATTTTCCACTTTTGTCCAATGATATGCAGAACCAGAAATCGGGCTATTCAAAATCGATAGGATGCCAATGATTATAATCACAACAATAATCACAATGCTTGCAATTACTGTCCATTCCAAAAAAGTTCTTTTCTTCATTGCTAATTTTCCATTTTATAATTCGTTACTAGATAAAAATATGATAAGGAGGAGGTTACCATACGATATCTACCCGCTTTTGTTCCTTCTACGATGGCTACTCCACTTGCATAAATGAAGAAAGTGTAATCGTCATGTTCGTTTCCTACCACCGACCACATTCCAATAGAGGCAAACATAAAAATAGCTCCTATCACAATAAATATTCTATGTTTCATTTTTTTCTCCCCCATAACTAAATGTGCTTTTCAGTTAAAAATATTTGTCTCAAATTTCAGTAGTTCCAGCAGATTAAAAATTAAATTGTGCATAGAAACTAGAAGAGTAATGTTTTGGATGAGATATCATTCAATGCATTAATTGTCAATTGTACACAGAAAGATATAGGCAAACTGCTTAAAAAGAACGAAATTATAAAGGCGATAGTAAGGTAACCTATACAACATAAGCTAGGTTGGAAATTGTTGTCATATGTGCTTTTTGATAATGATTTTGATAATGAAACTCTGATTGAGTTAGGAGAGATTCCTTTGATTATCCCAGTTGAATTGATTCTTTTATATGTTTGTTTGCCTAACTACTAGAAACAAAAAAATGGAAGGAAATAAAGAGGAGGCAACATTTTATTCTCCCAAATATCATCCCCATGGTATTGTATAGTAGTAAAGGACTTTAGTTTCTGGACAAATTGATATAGTTGAATTCTATTCTCTTTTTGGATGGGATGTATGAAACCAGGGAAATCAGCTAAAATAAAAGAACGGGAATTAATTATCAAGCTGT
>Ga0164318_10005080_pt1 | contig 12714 bp, 10 predicted proteins | sample GuaBasSedimGuay9_FD_113734 | JGI IMG/M metagenome (GOLD analysis project Ga0164318, IMG submission 113734) | Subseafloor sediment microbial communities from Guaymas Basin, Gulf of California, Mexico - Guay9, Core 4571-4, 0-3 cm | ecosystem: Environmental > Aquatic > Marine > Hydrothermal vents... | reverse complement strand
TGTCCTTTAATGACAGACTTTATGCCTCCGCCAGGGGTCATGCCGATGATATGCTTGAAAAGAATTACTTTTCGTATGAATCATTAGACGGCCGGTCTATTGAAGACAGAATTATCGAAAAAGGTTACGATCCTCTGGTTTCAGGTGAGATCATCGGATCTGTGCTGACGGTTTCCGGTCTGGATCCTTTTGACATTGGAAAATTGATTATATTTAACCATTTCAGAAACGAGCTGGATTTATCAAATGATTATCCGTCTGTTATACTCAACCCTGAGTTTAAAGAGATCGGACTTGCTTTTATTTCCGTGGATAGTGAAGAGCAGGAAAAGGATGATCAACTGACCAGCAAATACAATCTTTTTGTATGTGATTTTGGCGATAGAATGTAGATTTAAGGCAGTCTTGAGATGATTTATACTTGATCAGGCGAAAGGGGGGATGCCGGAAATAAAAGATAGGTCTTAAAAAAATGGATTTTAAGCTGGATCTGTTTTAAGGAATTGTTTTTTTGAAAACCCTAAGCAAAGATTAACAGAAAGGAATTTACAATAATGAAAAAAATTTCATTGGTTTTTACAGTAATGCTTATTGCCGTATTTGCGGCTGCATCGGCCATGGCCTACACGCTGAACTCACGCAGTGAGGAGATGACCGCAAACAGCATATGCGACCATGCCGGTACGATTACGCTGACTTTTACAGAAGAAGATTATGACACAATTACTAACTACCTGCTCACCAACAACTATGTTCTGCTCCGCGTAACCCTTGGCGGCCAGAACATCGATCCGGGAGCAGACGTGCCGATTCTCTGCAGGGACATACAGGGCACAGATACTGCCAACGGGGCGCTGGGAACACCTTTGCCCAACGATGGTGATCTTGTGGAACTTGATGCAATAAACGTTGAGGTCAGCGATGTTTCAACTGTTGATGGCACTCCAGATGTCACCGCCCATGTTTACGGAGATACGGGAGACCAGTATTTTGAAATTTATATAACAGGCATCCAGCCATCTGGTACTTGGACTGAAGCAAATACCTTCCCCTGGATCAAGATAGGTCTTTATGACGAGCTTATCGCTGTTTCCGATACTGATACAGCGATCTGCGCGGATGTTCATGACTTCGGCGGGCTCAGCCTTCTTACCGTTTCCATCGACAATACCCCCCAGTCTCTTACGACAACCACATCAGATAACCAGATCGGACATTTTCTGGTTGAAGATGTAACGCTTCGGGATTGTGACAAAACAGAAGATGACTATTGTCCTTCAACCACTTCAATTGAGCTCTGCCCCCTTGAAACTGTCGGTCAGGGAGTGGAATGTCCGACATATCGTTACTGTTTTGTCGCAGAGGGCGATTTTCCGGATGACGGTGACATAAGTGTTGTCATAAGAACAAACGGAGCTACAAACAGCGCAAACGACCAGGAGGGCGTATACTTTACAAGCATTAGTCTTTTAAACGAAGATGACGATACAGTTCCCATGAGCAGTCTTGATTACTATGAAGCGGATGGAATAACAGAGGCAACCGTGGCCTGTGAATGGGAGGCTGAAAATGTTCAGTTTACTGTCAATGCAGCCGATATCAGCGGAGCCGGCAATGAACTCCGATTCTGCATCTCTTATACGGTCAATCCTGATGAGGCTGCAGCCGGCACGGATGTAAGGTTCTGGGTTGATGCATCTACAATACCGTGCGGGTCACTCTTCAGCGGCGTGATGACAGCGGCCTCTCTGTTTGAATGCGGAACCATACCTTCATGCATGTATTTTCCGTATGTGCTTACACAAACTTCCTTTGCAACAGGGATCGTTATAACCAATCTTACCGATGTGGCCCCTGCTGATATGGAAGCGATCTTAACCCTTACGGATTCAACCGGTGCTGTCTTTACCTATACAAAGACTGATTTTACTTCAAAAGTATGGTCATTTGTCCTGGACAGTGTTCTGGCTGAATACGGATGGACTCCAGCGCCAGGAAACGCGTGGCTCCATGTCCAGACCAATTTTACGGTTGACGGGTATTCATTTGTGACAGATGGCTCTTTCGGCGCAGGGACCCTGCCGAGGGTACTGGTAAATTGCGGCGATTATTCCAGTTTTAAATAGTTAAGCAAGTTACATGAAATTTTAAGATCTTAAGATAATGATAATGGGCGGAATCATCAAAAATTCCGCCCATTATTTTTTATTGAGTATTTAAGTTAATTATGAATAAGGAATCACCTAATGGGTGGATATACTTGCCGTTTATTATATTTGGCTCTCTTGCTGTTTTTTACATGCACCTTTAATGCAGCCGGAGAAGATTCATCTGATTTTGAATGGAAAGTCGGCGATATATGGCTGATCAAGGCCGTTTATCATTCGGATCTTGATGAAGACAAATGGTCGCCTCCGCTTCTGTGGGAATATAAGGTCGCCGGATTGACCCTGCATGAGAATGAAAATTGTTATCTTGTAGAGGTAAGGCGGCATAACAGGGGAAAGGAGCCTTGTGCAAGGCTGCTGTACAGACAGTCCGGCCGCTCCCTTGCCTCTGTCGAGATTATAAAGACCCGGAGAAATATAAAAACATCAAGGGTAATCAACTATAATAAAGGTGTCCCTGTACAGACGGAGCAGTCCCTGATTCCCTTTGATACTCCTGTCTTTCCCTTGGTCCCTGGCCTGTCTGTCGGTTATCGTGTCAGAAAAAAGGTAACGGAAAGTTTATATGCCCTAAAGAGAATCAAGCAAACAGTCAGCAGGGCAGGACGGATGGATGACGATCTGATCGGTCTTGAAATCGATGCGGATTTAATTGAAGTCAAATGCATCTCGGAAAATGGAAGTACTTTTTTTACGCAGTACTGGGATACAAACAGACCATGGCCTCTTTATGGTGAAAATTCAAACATGAAATACTGGCTGGTGAAAGATTGAAAAGATATTGTTTTATTATTTTAGTTACATCTTTGCTTGTTTTATTTTTTAATCATTCCGAACCAAGGTGTGCTGTTTACGAGGCTGGTTATATGCCATGGTCCGGATACTGGTGGCCGTTTACATCGGGCGGACTTGTGACCGGTCTGGGCTACAGGGGGAGTCCTTCGCCGCTTTCCAAGTATGATTATGTTACAACGGGAACATATTATGGCCCTGCCAGAAACTATGGAATGGCGCATTATTATGATAAAAATGCTCTATCCTGGGAAGGGATGTGCTTCTGCTGGGCAGCCGCCTCCATACTTGAACCGGAGCCTGTACACGGCGGCGTATACAACAGAACAGTCTTTCATGTCGGCGACAAGAAGGGAATCCTTACAGCAGCATACCACGGAACATTGTACAATAAATATTCTGTTAGCACGCCTGAGGCGTTTCACGCTATTCTTAGAGAATTTATTAATGGTCAAAAAATGCCGATCATCATTGATCTCGGTTTTGATGGCGAGATTTGGAATTACCCTGTTTTTAAATATGAGACCGATTTTATTCAAGCAGGGAATATAAGGCATTATACGACAACAATATATTATCCGGCAAACTCCGTCTCTCCCGACTACGTTGGGACCCATGTTTCAAATTGTACCTATTATTACTATTTTGAGCTTGATGGAAACAATAATATCATAAAAAGCGGCTGGGAAGACAGCAGTGTTTCAAATCATCCTGTCAATGCATTTGAACCGTTCGGCACTGAACCGCAAAATCCTGGGATGGATTATGAAACAGTAAAAAGGATTGTATCAGCAGATGATGATCCTTTTGAGGAGAATGATGCCTTTGAGACAGCCGAATCCATATCAAGCGGCGGATATGCTCTTATGGCGATAGACCGGGATTTTTTTAAATTTGAAGCTGAAAATGGCGACAATCTGAATATCCGTTTCAATGCCGGGGAAGATTCAAATATAATTGTCCGGTCGTACACACCTGAACGTATGCTGATTCAAGAGATTTCAGGCAGATCGTCACAAGTTATAGATGTATTGCGAGCCGGTGAGTACTTTTTGGAAATCATACCTGATGACCCGGCAAAAGAGTATGATTATGAGCTGTATATACAGCATGTTTTGCCGAATCGCTCGATATTTCCTTTAAATCCTCCAGGGCTCTGGGTAAATGGAATCGCTCTGTTAAGCCCGGATGATACCGGCAGAACCATTATTACCCAGATTGATGCCGGTGGATATCCTGATCTCAGTTATCAAAGCAGAGGGATAAAACACCAGCTTGGCATTTTGGAATACGATTTTAACCTTTTATCCACCAATGCCGGCGGTTATGTGAGAATCGATTCGGATCATCTGATTTCAGGGCTCCAATCCATTACCGACGGAAACCTGTTAATGGCTGGATCGAATCTGCTTTCCATGGATACGGCCGCATCGGAAATATATTATCCTTATTTTATCAGGACAGATAATTGGGAAACAATTTTCGGTCTGATTAATACAGGGGATGATACGGAAGAGATATTACGTTCCTCTTATGATGCAGAGGGTAAAATTGTCGGGTCTGAAACAATTGAACTTGCGCCGGGACAGAAGCTTGAAAACAATACATTTTATATGGGTATTCTCAAAGCCGGTGCCAAGAGTGTGAGCGCCTCTACCTTGAGCGGCAGAGCCTCTTTGCTTGGGTACATTAAATTTGCAAATTCAATATTTTTCCCGAAGGGAAGGGCCGTTGTGCCGATGTCTGCTGAAGGAAAAACAGAGCTGATAGTGCCTCATGTGGCTTCAGGCAGTGGCTGGTCTACTTTTTTAGCTGTGATGAATACCGGGGCTGAAACAGCAGCAGTCGATTTTATCGCTTATGACCGGCAGGGAAATCAGACAGGAAATGTGTCCCGAGTGCTTAAAGCAAATCAGAATTTTGTCGGCAAGATATCTGATATTTTTGATCTGGATTCAGAGATCGCTTCCATGAAAATTAAGTCGGATAACAACCAGCCTATATGCGGTCTCTTCCTTTATGAGACCGGTGACCGGCTTGCAGGCATCTCCATGCAGCCGGCCGATGCTTCAAGATTATATCTTCCGCACCTTGCCAGTTCAATGAACTGGTCCACCGGCATCGGTTTGATGAATGCAGGAAACATGAAAGCCGATCTCTTTTTTACCCTTTATGATGATAATGGAGAGACCCTTGCTGTTGAAACCCGCGGACTGGGTCCTAACCAGAGACTTGCATTTACGCTGAAAAATTTTTTTGGTGCGGAGACCGTACGGGATGGGAGATACCTTAAGATTGAATCATTGGAAGGTCTGCCGATTTGCGGAATCTACCTGATTGCTTCAGCCGATGGTCTAAAGCTTATGGGTGATGTTATCGGTAATTAATCTGTGTGCCCTTTGCGCGGAAACCATGCGAAGAACAAACATCAAAGTTTGTTGTATATTTATAACATCTGAGGCTCTTGCAGAAATAAGCTAACCGCCTGAGATTATCAGTAACCATCGAAAGAGCTAATTTGATGAGCCATTTTTATTTAGATACCGGAAACCCTATATGGTGTTCAAGAAACCACTCTCCGTTTTCTTTAAGCCATTTTTCCTTAGTTGTAAAATCAAAATCAAAACCGCGCTGCTTTAGCCTGTATTTAATTCTTGCTGTAGCCTTCGCACATGATTCATCTATTGTAATATCTTCAACTGAAAATGATTGAACATTGACATTTGCTCCTCTAATAAAGGAATTTTTACTTATTTTCTTCTTTACCCCATCGGTAAAAAGATTATAAACAGCTTCCCAGTCATGATTTATTTTGGACTCCCATTCCTTGTTTATTCTTTTCAATAAAGCTTTTTCACTGCATGGCTCTGTTCTTAAATGGGCGCAGGATGAAATCATCAGCAAAACGATTGCCGGCAGCAAAAATATGCCGGCTCTGTAAATATTCATTCTTCTTTAATCTCCTTTTTGGGTCTTTTGCTTTGGTATTCTTTTTTCTTTTGCATCTCTATGTATTCACTTGGGGACAATTTCCATAATTCTTTTATCTCCTTATCTATTTCCCTTTGCTTTTTTTCAAGCCACTTTCTTTTTTTTTCCTTGTACATGGCATAATAAGCTTTATCTATCATTTTCCTGATCTGTTCATCCGCAGGGATTGAACTGTCAAGTTCGATTAATCTTTTTTGAGCCATGACCATTTTTCCTGATTTATCAGCGGCAAATTTTATGAAACCTAATTTTTCCCCCCTAAATACGGAATAAAGAATCCTGCCGCCTGTTTTTAAAGGTTCTGATTCTTTTCTTTTTCCCAATATTACCAAGTCTATACCGTCAATAGTTTTGACAAGTCCGGATGTTGTTTCATAATCAGATTGCGACAGCAGGATAATAATATCTGTCTTTTTTTTTATTTCGGGAAGTAATGACCTTAGTTCATTTTCAGGGTCAAGTATTTGCAGGTCCGCCGTTTGTTTTTGATCTTGGAGATTATCAAAGGCATTTTTGGAAATTATTCCCAATACGCCTATCCTTGCACTACCTGCATTCAGGATAGCATATTTTTTACCAAACGGTCTTTTGCTGTTTTTGTATACCAGGTTTGAAGTTATTATCGGAATGTTATTATCGGAAGCCGTCTGTTTGAGAAAATCAGGACCGAAACGAAAATCGTTATTTCCTGTGTTTATGGCTGAATAAGCCATCATGTTCATCGCCTTGAGGCAGATCCTTGTTTTAAGTTTCTGCGAGCTTCCCCGCACCGGTGTAAAATTTCCGTTGTCTAAAATAAGCATATTACCGGTTGAACTTTTTATTAATCCAACCATGGCAGCGAGACGGGCAAGACCGCCCGAAGAAGAGGGCTTCTTTCCTCAAAAGCGAACCGGTCTTATTTGACCTGATATATCTCCTGTATAAAGGATTGTAACCTCTTTGCCGGTATCCGCGGCAGTGGAAAAAGAAAGAAATACTGAAAAAATAAAATAAAAAAAACCGGTGAGAAATATCTGTTTCAAAATGCTCCTCCATTATTGATATTATATCCAGGATGCCGATTCCACTATTATAAATAAAATAAAAAGGCAATCATAAAATGCAAAATGATATTGCCGCCTGCTGATTTTTATGATAATTTTTTTTAATTATTGAGATCGTCAGACAGTTGAGCAGTCTTTTCTTGAGAGCCTCCTTGGAAACCTTTAATTTTACTCAAAGTGTTAGTCGGCGAAAAGTAACTTCTCAATAAGTCCAGGCATCCATGTGCTTTCCCCTTTGAAAAAGAGGTATTGAGGGATTTTTCCCATCGTTGCCCGATCTTTTTGAAAAGTTACGGCAAAAATATAGTATGGCCGGTTAATTTTCATCACATAGGAGCCTGTCCGGGAATGGCTATTTCCCGCAATCTCTGTGCCTGCCTGTGCATGTCCGCACCTGCCTGCACCGCGGACGCGGCAGGTGCAGACAGATCAGGCGAAGATTTTAATCCTCAAAATACGCGGGTGTATTCCCGCGGTTAAAATCTTCGCCTTCCTTGACCTTGTAAAAAATTTCTAATTCCCTGACAGCCTCCTATAGAAACAAGGTAAATATTATGCTTAAGATTTTTAAAAAATTCCCTCTGGTTTTCTTTTGCACTCTTTGTATTTGTATATTTTACGGAAATCTTGTTCATTGCGCAGAGATTTATATTGATTATTCTTCCATGGCAAGGAAAATGGAAAAATTGAACAGGGAAAAAAAATATCAGCAGGTTATTGATAAATACGAACGTTATGCAACGGAAAGCAATAAAAATTATTCTTTTTTCAATTATCTTGGCGTTGCCCATGCAAAAGTTGAAATTTCCCGTCTTGATGCAAAGAAAAATGGGAATTGGAAGAAGGCCGAAAAATATCTTTTGCGTGCGCATGAATTAAACAACAAAAATCCGGCAGTTATGCTGAATTTGGCAACGCTCTATACCTGGACTAAAGATTACATGAGCGCTTGCAGGTTTGCCAGGATGTATCTTGAAAATAATGGCCTGGATAAAAAGACTGCAAATACGATATTGGAAAAATATAAGCCGAATATTATTGAAAAAAAGGTCAGGCTTGAAAAGGGAGGAGATGGTAAATATATATTTGTCGACGAGTAGATATATGCTTTATGAAAAGTATTATAGATAAATATCTCAAACAGATACATGGAGCTGTCTGGAAAAAGGGATTTTTCCAAAAGCCTTTGCGGAAAAAAGAGTATGATAAAAGGTATAATATCTCCTTGCGCCGGTGGCTTCTTTATCACCAGGAGAAGGTCGTTTTCCATAAGGTCAGGTGGATGGGTGTTCCAATGTTTAAAAATGTTTTGGATGCATGGATCTACCAGGAAATAGTTTATGAGGTTTCTCCTGATGTGGTTATCGAGATAGGGAGCAAATACGGTGGGAGTACTAAATATTTTGCAAACCTGCTCGATCTGTTAGGTAAGGGTATTGTTATATCCATAGACATTGACCGGTCTCTTTACAAATTGAACCACAACCGGGTTAAAATATTTACCGGCAGCAGTTCGGAACCGGAAATTATTTCCGAGGTTGCAAAATTGTGCGAAAACAAAAAGGTTCTTGTGGTACAGGATGGAGATCACAAAAAGAAGCAGGTCTTGGAAGATTTAAACAATTATTCAAGGTTTGTCAGCACCGGGAGTTATTTTATCGTCGAAGACGGAATAGTAGATCTGTTCCACCATGGAGACGGCCTTGGGTTTCAAGATAAAGGGCCGCTGTCGGCAGTTGAAGAATTTTTAAAACAGAACACTCATTTTGCCGTTGATTCCATGCAGGAACGATATCTGCTGACATATAATCCAAAAGGTTTTTTAAAACGTATTATCTAAGATGCGGTAAAGTCCGTATTTCTGGAAACAATTGTTCGGGCTTATTTACACATATCTATTCCTGCCATAACCGATGTTATTTAATTCATATGTATTCATTCTTTTTTTTATAATTGTCTTATTCCTTCATAATTTACCCCTTAAATGGCATCTGAAAAAAACCAATCTTCTTTGCGCAAGCTATTTCTTTTATTCTGCCTGGAATCCTCCATTTGTATTTATATTGTGGACTTCTACTGTTGTTGACTGGTTTGTCGGTCTTTATTTATATCGCGTTCGGAATAATCTCGCCAGAAATCTTCTTCTTGCAGTCAGTCTCTGTGTAAATTTAGGTCTGCTCTGTTTTTTTAAATATGCCGGATTTCTTTTGGAAGGTTTTGCGGCATTGATGAAATTTTATCATCTGGATTTTAAACCTTGTTCTCCGGATATTATTTTGCCGGTTGGAATATCATTTTACACGTTTCAAACATTATCTTATACTCTGGATATTTATCAAAGGCGGATAAAACCCTGGCATTCGTTTTTAGATTATGCCCTTTATGTAACTTTTTTTCCTCAACTGGTTGCCGGGCCGATTGTTCGGGCATCCGATTTCCTGCCGCAATGCATAAGAGTTTGCAAGGCGACATGGAATCAAATGGCATGGGGTATTAGCCTTTTTGTTCTGGGTCTGTTTGAGAAAATCGTTGTTGCCGATGGATTGCTGGCACCGGTTTCCGATGCAATCTATAATACTTGCGGGTATCCTGATTTTGTCAGCTCCTGGTGCGCGACTTTTGCCTTTTCCGGCCAGATATTTTGCGATTTTGCGGGGTATTCGACCTGTGCCATCGGTGTTGCTATGTGTCTCGGCTTCAGCCTTCCTGATAATTTTAATTACCCGTATGCGTCGGTCGGGTTTTCCGATTTTTGGCAGAGATGGCATATCTCATTATCAAGCTGGCTGCGTGATTACCTATATTTTCCCCTTGGCGGGAACCGATGCGGAATTTTACGCAACAATTATAATCTTATGATGACTATGCTGCTTTGCGGCTTATGGCATGGTGCTTCATGGACATTTGTTGCCTGGGGCGGACTGCACGGATTATATCTGGTTGCTCAGCGGGCTTTAAAAACAACAGTACCTGACTTTTCTATATGGCGGACGACTTTATCTAAAATTATTTTCGCCTTTTTAACATATCTTCTCGTATCTTTTGCCTGGGTTTTTTTCCGCTCAAAAACTTTTGACCAGGCTTTTTTGATGATTCAAACAATGCTTGGGATGGGCAGCAAAACCCCGGGATTATATCTTTGTCCCATGGATGTTTATGTTACAGTTTTACTGACATCTTTAATTTTTGTAATTCACTGGAGTATGAAGGACAGATCTTTAGAGAAAATAGCAGAAAGAGTGCCCGCCTGGTTAATATCGGTTATTGTCGCCGGAATGCTGGTTCTTATCGTCACTCTTGCCGGAGAGGATCGTGCTTTTATCTATTTCAGGTTTTAAGCTGGGTTCAAATTCTAAATCGGTTTTCAAGCGATCTGTACCTGATGGTTCATGGAAACGGATATTGATAACAGGCATAATAATATTTTTGCTGGTTTTTGGGGGGCTGGAACTGTTCTGGAGAGTAAATGGGCATCTGCCGTCTGTTGTTGATGATTATGATCTCTGGTCATATTACAGGCATCGAGTATATGATAATGGGGTAAAGACAGTGGTCTTGTTAGGTGCTTCAAGAATTCAGCTTGATATTTCAACCGGTATGCTGAAAAAAATATTTCCGGACTATTTGATAATTCAACTTGCAGTTGACGGCAGACAGCCGATAGCTGTTTTGAAAGACCTTGCGAATGATAAGTGTTTTAAAGGGATTGTGATATGCTCCATGTTTGCCGGATGGGTCGGAAAAGAGAATCTTTACAGCCAGCAGGATTATGTAAAATATTACCATGAAAACTCAAATCCGTTCAAGAGATTGAATCGCTTAATTATGTCATATGTTCAGGAATATTTTGTTATTGTCGATCCTTACCTTCAATTAAAGAGAATCCTTTTAAAATATAAAGAATCAGGAAAGTTGCCCGGACCTCGATATTTGATTACAAAACGCGATAGATCCCGCATGGCGGACTATTCTCTGATAAATGTTTCTGAACAGCAAAAGTATCGGATAAAAAGGATAGGGGAGCTGTATAAAAAAAATCCGCCTATGGCTCCTAAAGAATGGCTGAAACATGCGGCAAAAATAGGCCGATATGTAAAGAGAATCACAGAGCGCGGAGGAAAGGTTGTCTTTATACGTTTGCCCTCAACAGGGAAACACTGGGAGCTGGATAACAAGTTTTATCCAAAAAAAGAGTATTGGGATAAGATCGCCTCTGTCACTGGAGCTTGTACTATACACTTTCAGGATATTTCAGGTATGAAACAGTTGGTTTGTCCCGACACCTCGCATCTCGATTATCGACAGGCCCCGCTTTTTACCAGGGTAATGGCTGAAGAATTTTTAAAACAGCATATAATCGAGGTGCTGACAAAGTCAGCGCCGCGATTCCCGGCGGCAAAGCCGCGGGGCATTGGCGCTCCGCGAATCGGAGCGCCAAGCCGAAAAGCGACCTCGTGAAGTGCTGGGAAAAATGATCTTTTCTCTTCAACCTAAATCTTGCATTCAGTTTTTCGAAATGATTATATCTTGCCTTCTGATATGAATGACATTCATCTTCCCCATTCAGCTTCCCATTGATGAATCAGATATATTTCGCAAGAACTGAACCCTGCAGGAGCACCGTTTTTACCTGATCTACTGCGTTATCAAACGCTTGCATTATACATATACGACTGAGCGTTTGATGCCCTGCATCTCAGGCAAAAGCAACGTTTGCAGGATTTAGGCTCAATTAATAATTATCAATTGGCAACCCAGTACCACGGATGTTCCCACAAGATACCAGCCTGGTTTGGATCCGTATTGTAGATGAGTACGCCGCATCCGAAATCCTGGATAGTACTCCACAATATGGACCAACCATTTTCATTCCCAAGACCTAATTGGTTGAGATCAATATATTTGACTTCATAAGGATTGAGCCATATATCAACCACCAGTTCACTGCCTGGATTGACACCTTTGGGAACAACATATCCTTGAATATGATTTCTGACCATAGAGCTGTAGTTTGTCAATACAAATACACTGCCCCATCCACCACTGGAGGCATTTGTAACCAGATCGACCAAATAGGTATAGGTTGCCTGGGGTGCAGCTTCGCCCTGCCTATCATAATAGTTTTTGATAAGCTGATCTGCTGCCGGTCTATCGCTGCCGGCCCAAACAGGTAAAGCAAAGGCTCCAACAAATGCTACCAGGGTTAGTATAAGTGATAATCTTTTCATAATTATAAGCTCCTTCATGTTAATAGTTTAAAGTTTAAACCGTTCTTTAAAATAATCCAAAAAATAATTAAAGGCGCAGCCTGCCAAGGTGTCGATTACTTTTTTCACCTCCTTTCTTTCGTAATTTCTTAAAAAATTAAGCTCCTTATTTATTTCAGGTTGGCAAACAGGGTTTTAAATTTTTATCAACTTCTGAAGGCCGACAGTATTGACGCACTCACAAAGCTGAAGCGATTGGGCTCCTGTAGTTGTGCAGAGATCGTCTGCATGGAAATATCTATGCTTATTGACCGGACGAAATTTTCAATTAGCGCAAACATCTATTGTTCTGGATCGGAATCCATAAGAATAAGAATCAGAAAATTAAACTTTATTTTTTACGCTGACGGCCGGGAGCGGTATTCGTCTCTTTACGGCTCTCAGGAAACAGAGGTTTTGTTTTTTTAAGAACTATATGCCAGTCACCATCTGTAAAAATCCATTGATCTG
>Ga0164318_10005079_pt1 | contig 12715 bp, 9 predicted proteins | sample GuaBasSedimGuay9_FD_113734 | JGI IMG/M metagenome (GOLD analysis project Ga0164318, IMG submission 113734) | Subseafloor sediment microbial communities from Guaymas Basin, Gulf of California, Mexico - Guay9, Core 4571-4, 0-3 cm | ecosystem: Environmental > Aquatic > Marine > Hydrothermal vents >... | reverse complement strand
TGCCGGATAGGAGGTATCGACTACAACCTGATGGACACGGGAATGGCCCTCTCCCAGCTCCTTCTCAGTGCCGTTGACCTTGGACTTTCGGTCCATCCCGTTGCCGGTTTCGATCGGGGAAAAGCGAAGGAGGTGCTTGGCGTTCCGGAGGATCATCAGCTCCCTGCCCTTGTCATCGTCGGGAAGAGGTCCGGCGACCTGACACTGCTGAGGAAGGAATGGCAGATAGAAGCCGAGGAAAAGGTCTCCGAAAGGAAACCCCTTGAAGGGATAATGTCGACTGACAGGTTCGATTTCAGGGATGATTGAGGGGAGTTTGTCATTTTCGGGATCTGTCCCGGATCCTCTCCAGCCTCTTTCTTGCAGGGAAGCTTCCCTCAAGCACCGAGGCGCACCCCATCTTCACAAGCTCCCCGTTGACGTAGATCCTGTTCCTGAGGAACACCAGATGGCCGTTCGCGCCCTCCGCTTCCTCCACGGACACCTCCTTTCCCCTAACCCGGGCGTTCAGGTATTCCAGGGCACCCGGGATGTCCACGATATCTATTCCTCCCAGAGTTATCCGCCTCCCGCCATTCAGGATGAGTGAGGCATCCCCGGAGATATCCTTGACCCTGAACAGGGTCCTTTCGGGACCCCCCGCTTCCGGAGGTTTTGCGTTCGAGATCACGGGAACATATAAAGCGCGATCGTCCGGAAGGTTCTGTTCCTTCAGCTCCATTATTTCGAGCTCCCCGTCCCCGAACCTCTCCCGGATTAGGGGCAGGAACTCCCTGTTCAGCTCGAATCCCACACCGGACCTCCCGAGATCCCGTGCGGCTTCCAGGGTTGTCCCGCTTCCGAGGAACGGGTCGAGAACGGTCTCCCCCCTGAACGAGAACATCCTTACGAGCCTCGATGGGAGCTCCAGGGGGAACATGGCCTCGTGGGAGACCTGCCTTGCTCCCTTGAAGTTCCAGTGGCCCGTGTGAAGGGCCTTCCACTCCTCCTTCGAGAGCCTGGAAGCTTCCTTTATATCCTTCGGGAGCTTCTTCGATCTTCCGGGCTTCCGGAATATCATTATGAACTCGTAATCGATCTCCACGATGCCGTTGGGAGGATACGGGTAGGAGCCCATGATCACGGCTCCACCGGTAGTGTTCATTGTTGTCCTCTTGTTCCATATGATGGACCCCATGTAATCCATACCGAGGAGCTCCATCTGGGAGATGATCTCCGCATGCAGGGGAATGACCCGGTACCTGCCGTATACGGAGGACCTTGCGAACTGGTCCCCGATGTTTACGCAGATCCTCCTCCCCTCGGAGAGGACCCTCACGCATTCCCTCCAGACAAGAAAGAGGTCCCCGAGATAGGAATGGAGGTCCTGCCCGTGTCCTATCTGATCCCCGATGCCGTAATCCTTTATATGCCAGTAGGGGGGCGATGTGACCACAAGGTCCACGGAGGAATCCGGAAGGACCGACAGGTCCCTGGAATCACCAATGTACACACGGAGAGCTCCCATAGCTCCCTTCCAGGAGCTCCGGATTTTTAAAACTGTCGTAGGATGCAATAATTTCAGAAAGACAGGGATGACGAGGGTTCAATGCAAGGCCTTCTTTTATTCTATTTTCCACTTCTTAACATTTTCCTCAGGTTTTGAATATAATTCCTGGTAGTTACTATCGAACAAATCTTTACCTCTTCTTAAGAGTATCCGAAATCCCATCTTTAAGTTCTTCAAATTAATCGCAATGAGTATCGAACAACTTATTCCTCCTGACCTTCCTCCTCTGCAATACTCCTTCTCGGATTATAAGCAGGTGAAAAGATCCGAACAGCCTCTTTCATCACTTCCTTACTATTCTTTTCACAATGTATTCGGCATCGGCAAGAATAACTTCCAGTGGTCCTGGATAATGATGTTTGTATACGAAAATCATTTATCGATGGGAAGAAATCAGTAAAGTGATGGGGAAGAGATAATGTCCGAACGATCCCGTGAAATATTGGGTAGAGTCAATAAATGGATCATGAAGATGGGGGTTCTGATATATTTCATATCATTATTTCTCGGGTCCATCATCTCCTATATGGGGATATATAGAAGGAATTATTATCTGAACCTAGTCCTTGAATGGATAGGTTTTTACGATCCTAGCAATGAAAAGTACACGATTCCCTTCGGTCTTTTATTCGTGATCACCTTTTTTGTATCATATCTTCTCCTATTCTCTTCGAATATTATAAACCGGAAGAGAAACGATCTGAAATTGAAACTCGCGGTTGTTACCTGGATTTTTCTTCCAATCATATTGTCTGCATTGTTTTTCTCTTTTTTTTTCATAGGTATACTTTATGAATATCCCCATATGGATGGTGAAAACTTTGCTCATGTTCCCATTCTTTTCATGATATTATCTTTCTACAGCTTAATTATGATGATCCCGTTGATATTGATAAGATGCTTTGATCCAGAAATGAAGAAGAAAAGGTCTCCGGGATTGAAGAGAGTTATCTTCTCAATGGTTTTCATAATCGTTGTCCAGCTCATCATCGAATTCATGACAGATACAGACAATTATGAATACGTGACAGACGAAGCTGAGGCGATCGGATTCATTGCATACATCGTTCTTTTCTATAACATATATGATTTTCTTGGAAATTATCTGAATGAAATGAAAACTGAACCTTCGACTATTCTCAAGGAGAAGCGCAAGAAGTCAGAATTGGTCTTTGTTTTTTCATATATATTGAACATCATTTTGAATATTTGTCTGATACTGCCTGTCTTTGTGATCATGCTCGTAGTTGCACTTGACTATTTAGGTTTCAGTATAATTTTTTTCTCCCCGGTCGATTTTGATTTTAGTATTTCGTTCTATATTGCATTAATCTCAATATTCCTGGTTTTGAAAAATGTAAGCTATATTAGTATGATATTTGTGGCATATTCGTATGAAGGCAAACCTGTTTCACCTGATGATAAGAAATTGGCCCGCAAGTTTTTCTTCAAGTTTTTCATTATCTCGGTGATATTGATAACTACATATATTGTTATCAATTTGATCTCGGGAATATTTGATGTCGAGAGTTATTTCGTGAATATTATTAGTGCTTCATTATTGTTAATTCTTATAACGGGATTCATCGGATTTGGTATCTATATCCAGAGTATCTATATGCGGGTCCTTAGCCATGCCAGATTTCCTTTAATTCCTCAAGGGAGAAAGGACAGCATCAAAGGATTGTATCTTGCATTATATAACCGACTCTGGAATTTCCTTCATGGGCCCAAACTATGGGAGGAGTATTACAATATCTGGCTTAGAAGAGGTTACGTTCTGGTAATTGCATTTATGGCATTCTGGTCAATCGAACCTAGTATTCAATTCTCTACTCTCGTTTATCCTTTCTGGGGAGCACCCAAAGGAAACATAGGATTCATCGGTTGTTTGTTGGTCTCCTTCATGTTCATAATGCCAATGACACTCGGGAGAACTGTCTTCGGAGAGGATAAAGGATTACATAGATACAAGGACCTTATCATCTCGGTTTTTTTCAACGTATTTTTAATTGTATTGATGTTGACAGAAATAGGTCCTTTCGAAATAGAATCACATTATTACAGGGAGGGATTCGATATTGTTGTTAATTACAGGAGGCTGTGGATCCTTTTCTCAGGAATTATCCTTGCTTCTTTCCTTTCGATCCGTTATATGGATTACAAGATCAAGAAGAGGATAATTGTGATCTCTACCATGGTATTCCTGATAATGGTATCTATCGTATGGAATCTGTCTCTGAATTCGGTGATAGGATCAGATGATGACTCTTTCTGGACAAAGAATTATCCGTTTTCCATACCATTTTTCATTCTAGCCATCGGAATCGTTTATACCTATCTATCTTGTAATATAAATAAAAACGAAGTTGAAGAGAAAACCTCCAGGCTTGAATATATAAAAAGAGTGTCAATGGAACCCATCAGAACCGGAATCATTCCTTTTTCGATAATCGTTTTGCTTATACCGATATCATATGTTTCAATTGAAATGGAAACATGGCATGGATATTGTATTGACAGCAATCTCCCTGACAGCGAAGAAGATAGAGAATTTGCTCTGGAAATATTATCAACGGATCTTGGTGTTTTCTTGAATATCTCCCAGGATGATTATCATTACCATCCAAAGTATGTCGATATGAGTGTGATAAATTCCATAGAAGCATTCGTAAAGGATAAGGAGAAGAATTACACATGGGGAAATTATTGGGTTAGCTATTCAATAGCAGTTGCCAGAAATGTAACAATGTATGTTCGATATGATTTTGACGAATACAACATATATCAACATGATCTATATAGAGAGGGTATAATTTATTTAGAAGCAAAAGTAGAAATCGATTCCGAAGAACCGGATTATCTGCCCAGAACTAACTGCTATTATCAATGGATGGACGGCAGTATCTTCAACTCCTTCACCACAAATGAACAGATTCCCACAATCAATATCTCAAGGAGAGATGTTCGTACGGATGTTGTTATAATATCACTTGTTATGGATTTCGGGGAACAAACCGCTCCGCTCGCGGGATATGGTTGTCATCTTTCCCAGTCAATCTGTTTAATTGATAACGAGATCATATATATTGGATTTCACAGTGAAAATTGGATAAGTTGACATTTCGGAAACAATTTGGTCATTGATTTTACGTTTAGGACAAATGGTAATAGTGGGATTCATAATTCCCTCCATCTTCTTCCTTCTTTGATTTACGAACAAAGAAGAATATTGATATGAATAGAACAAGATACGAAATGATCAGAACTAGTATTACTGATATGATTCCAACAATTGACCAGAAATGAACATTTTCTGTTTCCTTGATCTTATCTGATCTTTCTCTCATCGAGGACAGCGGATTATCTTCCGGATCGGTAGGATCTGTACTCCAATTGTATTCCTCTATGTTTGAGTAACCGTCCCCATCATAATCATCTTCCGGACCCTGTAAACAATTACCGAATTGTCTGTTCTCCCAGAAATCAGGCAATGAGTCATTATCGGTCAATGGTGCTGGGTCCCAGTAATCGGTAGGATCACTTCCGGCATAGAATTCCGATCTGTCAGTATGGCCATCCTCATCATAATCAGTAAAATAGCCGGGACTTAGATCTCCGAACCATTCCAATTCCCATTTATCAGATATATCATCGTGATCTCTATCCATATTATACCTTGGATCAAGTGAATTCGTCGGATCGGTGGAAAGCAAGAATTCATCCAGATTCGATAATCCATCATTATCATCGTCTTCAAAAGGCAATACCTCTATATTATCAAAAAAGAAGTTCTCCCAACTGTCTACCAGCAGATCTCTGTCTTCATCAAGAGCGATGTTCCTATATGTATCACCCAATGTAATCTTATTTGTTTGAATTCTGTTAACCTGAGGATAATTGTCGCATGCATTCGCGCTCCCATTTATCTTGTATCCCATGTTCCAGGTTCCATAATTATCTTCGCTTTGAGGATATCTTGTAGCGAAATCACTCCAGTAATTCCCAATTTTCTCGCTATTATTCCATTGGACCGGATCTGCCTCATTTATTGCCTGGTAGAGCCCATAATTGCAGTTTATTAGATTATTGCTGTGTATCATTGCAGCTTTTGATTGATTTACATCGATTCCATATCCTGTACAATTAATTATATCATTATATGCTATCTCCAATCCTTCACTTTTGGCAAAATGGATTGCTGTGTTTCCACCATAAAAAGAATTTTTAAGGATATAACTATCAGAAATTGATTGATAAGAGTTGGTTAGTGAGAAGGAAATTGCGCTTGAGTATAAGATACTTGAACTCTTCCTAATAAAAACATTATTGATTATTTTGATTCCTTCATTTTCATCTGTGGCGTAGAAAACAATCCCATAACTTGAATAATAGAAATGATTGTTCAAAATATTAACATCCTTCGTATCCCGCGAACCAAATCTAATATGATTGCCGGACTTTCCGTAGAATGTACATCCATTAACATATAGATGATCTCCGAGATAATCGATATATATTGAAACCCGTGGATTATTTCTGAATATGCAATTGATAATCTTAATATTGATACCACTCACCCACAAACCACAGTCATATGCGAGGGTCCGACTTTTACCTTTATCATGATTATTTCCAGAATTCTGGATCGTTAAATTCATAATGGTAACATCATCGGAAAGTATCTTTATGGTTGAACCAAAACCTGTACCATTGATGAAAGTTGAGTTATTTCCAAATCCCTTGATAATAACTTTTTTTGTTATGTCCAATGTTTCATTGTAAATTCCCGGGAATACCAATATTATATCTCCTTCCCATGAATCATTTATCGCATCCATTATCTTTGAATACTGTTTACCATTCCCAACTTCCAGTATGGAGTATAACTCTCTACCCGATACTTCATTGGACTCAGCATGAGTTTCGGTAGTCCATGCCGATGTTGAAAAAAGAAAAAAGATTAATATTAACAATGGAAAAATGAAATCAATTCTTCTCCTTGCCATGAATCCATTATGAGAATAAGAATATTTAAGATTATTTGCCACTCTCGTTTTCTATTTTTTTAATAGTATTTCTTATACCGGTTTTCTGCACCGATTATTTATAATATACACATAATGATTGTTATGAACAAAATGATGGATGAATCCGGATCACCTAATGCCTTACTCTCATTTCCATACTTCTCCCGACCCATTAATCTTATGGCTATTGCTGCCAGAATAAGAAACGCAGCGAATCCACAATGATATCATGATCTCTAATGCCTTATGAATTCAAGAAATATATGGCTGATGAGAGTTCAGCGCCAGGGCCAGAGCATACTAATAGGGCCCTTCCTTCACACGTATCCCCTGTCCCGAAGGAAGCTCTCCACCGATCGATCGTATGTGGCTTCCGCTTCCTTAGAGAAATAGCAGGCGGGGAGCTCCCCTCGACCCCTGTGATATGCGATGCACTCGCAGCATTTTCCCTTCCTGCCGCAGGGATACGTGCAGGGACACGATCCGATGTTGGTCTCCATGCTGCATTCCATGAGACGGGGAAACGACCTTCATCATTCTTAAGCTTCCACCCGTTGAGAACATTCAACGTTATTCTCCTCTTCTGATATCGGTGCAATAACCCTTTTTATGCTCCCCCATCGATTGTGGCCCGATAAGATGGACAGGGAAAGTACGAAGAAGAAAAAGAAAGATCGAAAGGAAGAGAAGGAGAAGGACCCGGAAGAGGAGCTTCCCCTCCCCCCGGATCCCCCTGTATTTCCCTGGGAGATCGACATCGCCGACAACGATAGGGATCCTGACAGATCCGGATTGAAACCGAAAAGGGTCAGGAAGAGAACCATAGCTTCCTGACTACCAAAGGATAGATTAGATATCCGTCCCTTTCAGGAAGCATGAGCGGAAGGAGAAGGATGGTTTCCGTCATAGGGCCCTCCGATGTCGGACCCGATGATCATCGATACGGAATTGCTTATCTGATCGGAAAGCTCCTTGTCGATAACGGATTCAGGGTCATGACCGGGGGTCTTTCCGGCATCATGGAGGCTGCCCTGAAAGGGGCAAGGGAATCCGCCTCCTACCGTGAAGGCGACACAATCGGTGTCATCCCCTCCCTTGACCCGGATGACGCGAACCCTTACTGCGACATCGTCATACCCACCGGCCTCGGTATCGGGAGGAACCTCATCGTGAGCTCCGCGGATGGCATCATCGCTGTCGGGGGAGGCTCCGGGACCCTCTCCGAGATCGCACTGTCGTGGCAGAAGGGGCGCCCGATCGCGGCCCTCGACGTCCCTGGGTGGAGCGGGGAGCTCGCGGACAGGGCCCTCGACGACAGAAGGAACGGATACGTGATGGGGGGGGCCTCTTCCCCGGAGGAGGCCGTGGCTCACATCATGTCCCATCTGGATGAAGGACAATGTTGATACCGGATGCTTCCCATTCCCCGTGTGGTGTTATCGTGGGAAAGAAGGTGGCGCTTTTCGCATTCAACGGGGACGATATGTGCTTCATACATGTACTGCTGAACGCTCTAGACATGCATGACAGGGGATACGATCTGAAGCTCGTCATAGAGGGTTCCGCCACAAGGCTCGCCGGGGAGCTGGACAGCGATGCACATCCCCTCCACGACCTGTTCACGAAGGTAAAGGATGCAGGATTGATAGACTGCGTGTGCAGGGCCTGCTCCGGCAAGATGGGGGCCCTGAACAGCATCGAGGAACAGGGCCTCCCCCTCTGCGGGCCCATGGCAGGGCACCCCTCCATCGCCGATTACATGGAGCGGGGATACGAGGTCCTCATCTTCTGACGGTGCTCTCCGGGATCCCGATAAACCGATCATCGGATCCATCCCCTGCGGAACCGGACAATTGTGAAACCGCGCGGCCGGGTGAAACCCATTTATCCCGTTTGAAGTATGAGTACATGCCCAAATGTGTGCCATCCCATTTTAAATAAAATGGCATTGATTATCCATGGGGGATCTCACTGGACTCATTAAGGTCTCATATAAACGTGCCCAATTCCCTCTCGATCTCCAGGATCATATTCCTGCCTGTTCTGGCGGTCTTCACCGTTCTCGGATGGAGCTGGGCGTTCTTCATATCCTATATCATACTGGGAAGCACCGACTTCTTCGACGGGAAGCTTGCAAGATACCTCAAGCAGACATCGGAATTCGGAAAGACCATCGATTCGATAGCGGATCTGTTCTTCTATCTGGGGACACTCGTATTCGTCTACTTCTGGTTCCCGCATATAGTCGCCGGGAACAGGTACATCCTCGCAGCATTCTTCATGGTGTTCTTCGCATCATTCGTGATTTCCTGGGTAAAGCTGGGGAAACCCATAATGATGCATACCAATCTCCTCAGGCTCAACGCCGTGATGGTCTATTTCCTTGTGATAATCTCCTTCGTGTCCTCGATCACGGACATAGGTCAGGAGCTCGTACCGGTCTACCTGGGCAAGCTCATAATAGCCGCCTACGTCCTCGGATTCCTGGAGGAGATCCTTATCTTCATCATGTTCGGCGAGGTGGACAGGGATACCAGGTATATCTGGGACCTTTTCGGAACGAATAAGGACCAGTAGATCATACACCCCCGATCCCAGGAAGGTGTATGACCCCATGTCGATGATCCTGTGGCTGGAATTCCTTCTGACGTTCTCCATCCTGATGCTTGCCGCAAGGAAGAGCCTCTGGCTTGCACTGTTCCTCTCCGCACTCTTCCTGGGCCTTCTCTCCGTTCCGTTCCCGGAACTCTCCGTCATAGTATCGAACACGCTGCTTGACCCCTCCGTCCTCCTCCTTGCGGTCTCCGTCGGTCTGATAGCGATCCTCGGAGGCTCCATGGAGATGACCGGGTTGATAGATGATCTCATGTCCAACACTTCCCTGAGAAGGAGACCTGCACTCATCGTTCTACCTGGTCTCCTGGGAATGCTTCCGATCCCCGGCGGGGCACTTCTCTCCGCACCCATCGTTGCCAGGGCGGCACCCGATGCGGAAAAGGGCACGAAGGCATCGGTCAATGTCTGGTCCAGGCATCTTGCCGTCCTCTTCTATCCACTGGGAACGCTCCTTGCCACGACCAAGATGGCGGGGCTGAACCTCTACACGGAGATACTCTACCTATCCCCGGGGCTCATCCTCACAATCGTGATGATATGGATATTCTTCCTGGGGAAGGTCGAGGACGGGAGGATATCCGGGGGAGAGAGGAAAAGGATGAAGGCCTTCGTTCCCGTGAGCGTCATTCTGACAGCCCCCATCATACACGTCTCCCTCATGTATCTCTTCCCAGGCATCATTCCCGAGCTGTTCCTGCTTATCGGTGTGTCCTCCGCTCTGGTACTGGTTCTCGTTGTCAAGGGGGAAGGTGCAGCCCATGTCATCCTCTCCGCCAGGAGGATGAGGGCACAGAACTTCGTCCTGATAATACTCGGCATGTTCGTCTTTCTGGAGGTGTTCAATGCCTCCGACGTTCCCGAGGTCATCCGCTCCCTTCCACTCTCAAGACCGCTGCTCATTGTCTTTGCCGGCTCCGTTCTGGGAGCCGTCACGGGAAGGGTGAACGTGCCCGTGTCCGTCATGCTGCCCGTTCTCGGAGCCTCCACCATGGATTATACGACCTTCTCCATCCTATTCTTCAGCATATTCATAGGATACCTGGTGTCACCCGTACATCCGTGCGTGTCTGTATCCCTTGAATATTTCAGGACGGATTATTCGAGCATGCTCAGAAGTTCGGCACTTCCGGCCCTTGTCATGCTCGCCGCGGTTCTGGTGGTCTCGCTGATACTTCTATGATCGGATATGTTCCGCGATGAAATCCCTTACGGTCCGGTACCAGACCTCGGAATTTGCCGGTTTCTCCACCCAGTGGCCCTCATCCGGGAAGTAGAGCAGCCTGGATGGAACGTTCATCACCTGAAGTGCGGTGAAGAGAGATATCCCCTCGGACACGGGACATCTGAAATCGAGCTCCCCCTGAACCACCAGCATGGGGGTTCGGAAGTTCTGCACGAACATGTGCGGGGAGAACCTGAGAAAGCTCTCGTGATCCTCGTGGGGCATGCCCCGGTGTTCCCATATGTCGAACCAGAGCTCCTCGGTCATGTAGGACATGGTCTCCTGGTTGAATATGCCGTCATGGGACACCAGCACCCTGAATCTGTCCGTGTGGCCCTGTATCCAGTTCACCATGAAACCACCGAAACTGGCACCGGCGGCCGCTATATGGTCTCCGTCGATGAACTCGAACGTGTCGAGCACGAAATCGAGACCCTTCATGAGATCCTCGTAGCATCTTCCCCCCCAGTCCCCGCTTATCTGGTCCGTGAATTTCTGTCCGTATCCCGTGGACCCTCTGGGGTTGATCTCCACGACCACATACTCCTCACCGGCGAACAGCTGCGGGTTCCATCTGTAATGGAAGTGGTCGAAGAAGGCCGACTGCGGACCTCCGTGTATTATGAACAGGAGGGGGTATTTCCTCGACTGATCGAATCCCTGGGGCTTCAGCAGGAATCCGTGAACCGGGTCATCATCCGCCCCCCTGAAAACAAAGCTCTCCAGGGGATTCAGTTCGATGCCTTCCCTCTCGAACACGGACCCGTGATCGGTCACCCTCTCGACCTCCTGGTCCATCCGCGGCGGGGGTTCCTTCGTTATCTCAAGGAGAGGCGGGACCCCTTTCCCGGGTCTCATGATATGGATATCGGCAGGTCTTCTGGCATCCTCTCTCGTCATGAGGAGGCTGCCGTCCGGCATCATTCTCAGCTCCTTCTGGTACACACCGGAGGTGTACTGGATGACGTCTCCGCTTTCGGTGGAGACCCTGTAAAGCGACAGGTATCCCCTGTCCGGGGCAGTGAAGTAGAATCCGTCCCCGTTCCACAGATATTCCGATACGGACCTGTCGAACCTCTCGAGAAGGTGGGAGGTCTTTCCGGTCCTGCGGTCGTAGAGCCTGATCCTGAGCCTGTCGGCCTCGTATCCCGGTCTCTCGGCGCCCAGATAGGACAGGTAACTTCCGTCCGGGCTGTACCTCGGTTCGAGGTCCATGGCCCCGGTAACGGAAATGTTACGGGGCTCCCCGACAGGTTCCGTTCCATCGATTCCCCGAACGAAGATGGAATTGTTCGTTGAAACGGCCACAACGGGGTCGGGGTTCATCACATAGGCTATCTCGTCCCCTCCGGGAGAGAACACGAAATCCTGGGACCCTCCAAGGCTTACGGGAGGAACATCCGCATCCCCCGGTGTCAGATCGTTCATCTTTCCCGTTCCGATATCCATTATGAAAAGGTGAGACCTCTTCCTGTCCCTCCAGTGGTCCCAGTGCCTGAAGAGAAGGGAGTCCTCCACCCTTGCGGTGGATCTCTCGTTGACCAATCCGTAGGTCCTTGACCTCAGTACGAGCTCCCTGTCCTCCTTGGGCAGATCTTCCGCGTTACCATCGAAGTGAGGGGAGACTATGACGGATCTTGCAAACGCGATTCTCGTCCCGTCGGGGGCCCATACCGGCTGGGAAGCTCCCCCCTCCCCGGTCGTAAGCTGATAGGCTTCCCCCCCCTCTTCGAAGGGCAGAACCCACAGCTGCGAGCCATCCTTCCGGTCCGACACGAAAAGAAGCTTCTTTCCATCCGGGCTCCATCTGGGTGAGGAATCGGAATGCTCCCCCGGGGTCAGATCCCGCTCCCGTCCGCTGTCAAGATCAAGGAGCTTGATGGTACTCCTCACCTTGTTCTCACCGGGATCGTGAACGGTCTCCACGAATGCGGCAAGCTTCCCGCCCGGGTGTACCTGGGGATCGGAGATCCGCTTCACCTTCATCAGGGCCTCGAAGGTCATCTTCGTTCCTTTCTTCATCTCGATACCTGCCCACACCACGTTGCATTTGGCCCTTAAGCCTTGTGCCTTATGCAGCTGAAATATGATAAATCGAATGAAGCCCGCTTCATTCGGAAGTACAAATCCCCCCAAGGTCTGGTGATTCAAGTGTGATTCCACAATCTTTGGAGCTGAAAACCGGATCGATCTAATTCCCTTGATGATGAGAAGAAACTCCGGGACGGATATTCCACCGGGTCATGATGGATCGATCGTACTTTACCGAACCCCGTCCTCGGGGGACGTTCAGCAATA
>Ga0164318_10005078_pt1 | contig 12718 bp, 9 predicted proteins | sample GuaBasSedimGuay9_FD_113734 | JGI IMG/M metagenome (GOLD analysis project Ga0164318, IMG submission 113734) | Subseafloor sediment microbial communities from Guaymas Basin, Gulf of California, Mexico - Guay9, Core 4571-4, 0-3 cm | ecosystem: Environmental > Aquatic > Marine > Hydrothermal vents >... | reverse complement strand
TTGGAGCTGAGTTAAAATATGCAGGATTTGATGCGGTATCTATAACGGGAAGAGCTGAATCATTATCCTACCTCTACATTGATCCGGACAAACAAACTATTAATCCTGTTCCCGATCTTGCCGGAACAGGTTCTTTTGAAACAGAACAGAAAGTGAAACAGCTTGTGGGGGATAAAAATGTAAAAATACTTACCATTGGACCTGCGGGGGAACAGAAAGTCCCCTTTTCCTGCATTTCATCGGAACGGTACCGGCAGCTTGGGAGAGGCGGTATTGGTGCTGTAATGGGAAGCAAGAATCTCAAAGCTATTGCGATCAGAGGATGGCTGGATGTTACGGTAGAAGATTTTGAAGGTACAATGCGTCTTGCTGAAGAATTTCATGAAAAAGACGGTGTTACCGCAGAAGATAATGAAATTTATCAGTATGGAACTCCTGTATTGGTAGATCTTGCTCAGGAATCCGGATTGCTCCCGACAAAGAACTTTTCCGAAGGGAGATTTGATAACTACAAAAATTTAAACGGTGAAGCATTTAAGGATGTCAGACAAAACAAAAAAGCCTGTTTTGGATGCGGTATTGCCTGCGGGAACTGGGTCAAAGAGGGAGACCACCAGGTTGAGGGCCCTGAGTTTGAAACCATTGTTCTTGGCGGAACATCCCTGGGAATTGGAGAGCGGGCATCGGTCATTGAATTCAATGCCCTTTGTGATGATTATGGTATCGACACCATTTCCACTGGAGGAACCATTGCCTATATGATGGAGATGACTGAAAAGGGGTTTCATGATTTTGGAATAATGTTCGGTGATAAAGAAAAAACACTACAGGCGGTGAAGGATATAGCCACGAGAAGCGGGAAATGGGCAGAAGCTGCTGAAGGAACCAAAGGTTTATCGGAAAAGTATGGACATAAGGAACTGGCCATTAATGTTAAAGGAATGGAACTGCCGGGTTATGACCCCCGGGGTTCGTACGGTATGGGAATAGCGTATGTAACCGCACCAAGAGGCGGCTGCCATATGAGTGCATACCCTATTGCCCTTGAGGCTTGGGGAGATCGGGATCCCTTTACCTTTGACGGGAAAGGAGTGCTTGTTGCAAAGATGCAGAATTCCCAGTTTGCAAAATTTTCTTTTGGAGTATGTGATTTCTGGCCTATTAACAGTGAGACATTGGGAAAATTGTTTGAAGTTACCTTTGGAGGTTCATGGCCTAAAGAAAAGGTAAGAGAAGTAGGAGAAAGGGTGTTTAATCTTCAAAGGATGTTCAGCGTAATGGCTGGATTTACTAAAAATGCTGACAAGCTCCCCCAACGGTTTTATAAGGAGGTTTTAAAAGCAGGACCTCCCGCAGATATTCCCATGACAGAAGAAGCTTTTGACAAAGCAATGCAGGAGTACTATGAATACCGGGGATGGGATTCTCTCGGAAGACCCACCATCAAAAAACTGCAATCCTTGGGAATTGAAAAGCATCTTATAGATGAATATACCTCCAGAGTGACACTGTAAATGAAAGAGAATATCCTGCTTCAGCGGTACGATAAAACCGAGAAGGGAGATTACATAATCAGTGTGAAGGTAGATTCCTTCCAAACCCTTTTTAATGAATTTGATTTCCATTCTTCATATTGGAAAAGAGATCTCAGGGAAGAATTTGTGGCATATCTTATTGAATGTGCCGATGAGATAGGACTTAAAAACAAGTTCGTTATACAAGTTGTCCTGCCCGTGGAGGAGAAAAAGAAAAGAGATAATATTGAACAGAAGTTTTCCGAAGCTTTGAAACACTACTTCTACTATCTTGTTCATCTTTCAAAAAAGAATATTAAAAAAATTGTCCGTAAAATAATTTTTAATTTTTTTATCTCCATAGCCCTCCTCTCTGTAGTTTTTTTCACTAGTAAGATGGAGGGAGATAAAGAATCCATGCTCTACATGATATTTAACGAAGGGCTTTATATAGCTATCTGGGTTCTTATGTGGCCGGTTTTTTCCGATTTTCTTTTCGATCTTAAGGAGGAATTTGATAATATAGCAATCTATAGAAGAATCACCAAAACAAAGGTGGTACATGTATACTTTTAATTTATCATATGCAGTTCAGCCGGATATTACCGGCATATCACCATACTAACGTAGCATGGTGAAAATAAACTTGTAAAAAGGGGATGAAAATCATGGAAATCAAGAAGTCACTGTTTTCCCGTATACTAATTACGGTACTGGTGCTCGTTTTTGTTTCTGCTGCTGCTTTCGCAGGAGGACAAAAGGAGGGTTCGGCAACTCAGACAAGTAAAGCCGTAGACGCCAGGTTTAATGTGGGCTTTACCACCGATCAAGCTCTTTCAACACTTATACCCGATGAAAGCTGGCAGTACATGGAAATGGGCTGTATTTTTTGGCCGCTGGTATATGACCAATTGTGGATTATGGGCCCAGCGCCGGACTACAAACCAATCCCCATGCTGGCAGAAAGCTGGGAAACCAAGGACAACCAGACATGGACTTTTCATTTAAGAAAAAATGCAAAGTTTCACGATGGGACGCCGGTAACAGCAGAGGATGTCGCTTTTACCCTGAAGTATCTGCCGGCTTCCGACCCTGCATGGGAATATGAAGATACTGATTGTGATGATATACAGGTTATCGACGACCATACCATACAGTTTACCCTTACAGCAAAACATGGAGGTGATTATCCTCCTGTTTTCTGGACTCCCATACTTCCAAAACATATCTGGGAACCCTATAAGGATGACATGCACTCCTATGACAATGCCGGTGCAGTTGGTTCAGGCCCCTTCAAACTCAAAGAGTTTAAAGCAGATCAGTATATCTGGCTGGAAAGGAACGAAGATTACTGGGGGAATAAACCGGGAGCACAAACGGTAGTACTAAAAACCTACGGTAGTGCGGAAGCACGGAACCTGGCCTTGAAGAAAGGCGAAATTGATATGATAGGCTATAATGGTATTGATCCTCTATCTCTCAGCAGTTTTAAGGATACTCAGAATATTGAGGTTAAAATTGACCCCGGTATTACTATTGACTGGCTGTCTTTCAACCTGCATAAGGAAAATGCAATTACCGATATCAATGTACGAAAAGCAATCATGTATGGAATAGACATAGACCGTATTATTTCAATAGCATATCTCGGTTATGCAGAACCTGCTGACAGTTTTATGTACAAGGAATTACCAGATCATAATCCCGACCTGCCTCAGTTCACCTATAACATTGAGAAGGCAAAGGCTATCCTGGCAGAAGCCGGTTACAGAGACACTGATGCAGACGGTACATTAAACGATCCTGAAACGGGTGAAAATCTCGTATTTGAACTTCTTGGACCATCAGATTGGACTCAAGAAGTAAAAATGATCACCCTTATAAAAGAGCAAATGAGTGATATCGGTATTAGTATTAAACCCAAAATTGTAGATCTTGATACCTTTTATGAGTTTTGGTACGCACCGGAAGAGGACGGTTTCGACATCTCCATTGGAAACGAAGAACCCGGTCCTCATGCGGACTGGATTTGGGAATTTGCCCGCAGCTGGGACAACGGCGGTGAGGGCTGGAATTGTGCGTATTATAACAATGCTCAATTTGATGAATACCTTGATGACATGGCAGAGCAGAGTGATAGGGGAGCAAGGAAAGCGGACCTTTTTAAAATGCAGGAAATACTTGCCGATGATCTTCCTTACGGCTTTCTTTTACGGTGGAAATCCATTAACCCTGTTAGAACAGATAGATTTACCGGGTATACAAGCACCATGGGTGGAGTTTCAACATGGATAAATCCCTGGTCTTATTTTAACGTAAAACCGGCTGAGTAAGTATTTTTTTATAAACAAGCTCCCCTTTTCAAACGGGGAGCTTTATTTAAAGAGGGGGTCTTTGCATACTTGAAAACATTACAATTTATACTAAAAAAGCTGACAGGAGCTTTAATCACGATAGTAGCCATAGCAATAGCAAACTTTGCAATATTCCGGATTGCCCCGGGAGATCCGATACGGATGATGTTTAAGGACCCGCGGGTAAGTACAGAGCAGCTTCAGGCAATGCGGGTTAAGTTCGGACTTGATAAATCCATAGGAGGGCAGTTTATTGATTATGTAAAACAGCTCCTTCACGGGAATTTGGGGTTTTCCTTCTGGCAAAAAAGACCGGTCGCCGATGTCATTGGCGACAGAATAGGCCAGACTCTTATTCTTGTTGTTACGGCTTTGGTAATTGCAACAACCCTGGGTATTATTCTCGGAGCAATTTCAGGATGGCGGAACGGGTCCAAAACGGACAGAACAATACTTTCTCTTTCTCTCGTACTGTATTCCATCCCGACTTTTGCCATGGGGATACTCCTCCTCCTCGTTTTCGGATTTATCCTGCTTCTCTTTCCACTTGGAGGTATTACAACACCAGCTTCAGGATTCACAGGATTTATGTATTTAAAGGATGTTCTCTGGCATATGGTACTCCCTGCTTTTTCCATTGTACTGTGGTATGTGGGGGAATACATACTTCTAACTCGAAGTTCCATGGTAGAAGTTATGGATCAGGATTACATTGTTACCGCCCGGTCAAAGGGTCTGAGAGAGTCTGTTATTTTACGGAAACATGCTCTTCGCAATGCTCTGCTGCCGGTAGTTACCCTTTCGGGAGTAAACTTTGCTTTTGCCATTGCAGGAGTTATAGAAGCAGAAACTGTTTTTTCCTGGCCCGGTATCGGCAGGCTAACCTATGATGCAGTTATGAAGCGGGATTATCCATTGTTGCAAGGTATTTTTCTGCTCTTTGCTGTCTCGGTTGTTGTTGCAAATTTTATTGTAGATCTTATTTATACAAGAATAGATCCCCGCATAAAGACCGGAGCAGCCCATGAGTAATACAAAAGCGGAACTTAGCATAAACAAAAAAAGAAAACAGAAGATAAGAAACCAGAAAATTAAAGATTTTTTATATCTTCTCATTGATCATAAAATGGGGAAGATCGGGGTTGGCATTATTGTTATTTTTCTATTTGTTGCTCTTGCTGCTCCTCTATTGAGAACAGTCAGCCCCCACCAATCGGGGAATGCATCGGAAATACTCATTCCTCCAAACAGTCAATTCATTTTGGGAACAGACGATCTTGGAAGAGATGTGTGGAGCCAGGTGCTTTACGGATCACGGGTTTCCCTCCTTATAGGGTTTGTAAGCGCTCTTGCCACTGTTGTTACCGGAACTCTCGTTGGAATAATAGCTGGATTCTACGGAGGGATCCTGGAGGAAGTGCTCATGCGCATTGTAGATTTTTTTATGATGCTCCCTGCACTCCCACTGATGATCGTTCTTGCTGCTGTCCTCGGGCCGAATATTTGGAACATTATTTTTGTGGTGACTCTGATAAGCTGGCCGACAACTGCACGGGTTGTCCGTTCACAGGTACTTTCATTGAAAGAACGGCCTTTTGTAGAAGCATCACGATGTATTGGAGCAAAGAATTCTTTCCTGATGTTTGGAGAAATTTTCCCTAATGTTGTACCCATTCTTTTCGCAGAAGCTGTTATCATGATAACAGAAGCAATTTATGCAGAGGCTGTTTTAAGTTTTCTCGGACTTGGAGACCCGGTACGGATGAGCTGGGGCTCAATGCTCCACTTTGCTTTTGATTCAGGAACAATGGCACGGGCTCCATGGTGGGTTTTACCCCCTATTGTCTCCATAATACTTCTCATAATTGGATTTTCCTTTCTCGGAACGGCCGTAAGCGATATTCTTAAACCCGGATACAAAGAAAAAAAGGGACTGTAACATAATGAACATACTGGAAATTAAAGACCTTAAGGTGTACTACATGACCAAGAATGGTCCTGCCAAAGCGGTTGATTCCATATCATTTTCTGTTGAGAAAAATAAAACAGTAGGACTGATTGGAGAATCGGGCTGCGGGAAAACTACAACAGCCCGGGCAATAATGAATTTTGTCAAGGAACCGGGGGAAATAGCCGGAGGTGAAATTATTTTCAATGGAAGAAATATTCTGAACCTTTCGGATGGAGAACTTCGTGCCTTGAGAGGCAAAGAGATAACCATAGTAAGGCAGGAAGCTCAAAATGCCCTTAACCCCGTAATGACTATAGGAGATCAAATAGCAGAAGTAATTCTGGAACACGAGAGAATTGATAAGAAAGCAGCGTGGCAGCGTGCAGAAAAGCAGCTTGACCTTGTAGGGATAAGCCACAAAAGGGCAAAAACCTTTCCCCATGAAATGTCGGGAGGTATGCGGCAAAGAGGGATGATTGCCATTGCAACAGCTTGCAATCCCGATTTTATTATTATGGATGAGCCCATAACAGGACTTGATGTTATTGTGCAGCGTCAGCTTTTAACCCTGATAAACGATTTGAGAAACAGACTGAATCTCACAGCACTTTTCATTGCCCATGACTTATCTGTGGTATCTGAAACATGTGATGAGGTCGTTGTTATGTACGCAGGGAAAATTATGGAGAAAGCCGATGTGGTATCATTATATCAAAACCCGCTGCACCCGTATACAAAAGCTCTTATTCACTCATATCCGAGTATTCGGGGAGAAAGGCGAAAACTTAAAAGTATACCGGGGTCTCCCCCCCTGCTGGTTAATCCGCCGGAAGGATGCAGATTTCATCCGCGCTGTGAGTTTGCAACTGATCTGTGCAGAACTGTAGAACCTGAAATTCGCCGCATAAACGGCCATAGTGTCGCATGCCATATCGTTAAGTAGGATGAATATGAACAGAAAAGAAATACTTCACGTCGAAAACCTGAAAAAATATTTTAAAATTAAAAAAGGACTTCTAGGCTATTTAAAAAAGAGTGATCAGGAGTACATTCATGCTGTTGATGATATCAGTTTTTCCGTAGGTGAACAGGAAGTGCTTGGATTTATAGGAGAATCTGGTTGCGGAAAATCAACCATGAGTAGAGTACTCCTGCGTCTCATAGAACCCACATCGGGGACTATTATCTTTGACGGGGTAGACCTCTTGTCCCTCGACAAAGAGGATCTGCGGAAACACCGGAGATTTATGCAGATGATCTTCCAGGATCCCTTTGGATCCTTAAATCCTCGAAGAACAGTCTCAGACACCCTGCGCCAGACGGTACGGACTCATCATCTTGCCGCTACAATTGCAGAAGAGGATAAACTGATCCGCCAGGCAATGGAAGAAGTAGAACTTGTACCCGTCGAAGAATACTGGGATAAGTACCCGGCTCTTTTAAGCGGAGGACAACAGCAGCGGGTAAGTATGGGCCGTGTTATTATTCTGCATCCGAAATTTGTTATTGCAGATGAGCCCGTTTCCATGCTGGATGTCTCAGTCCGTATAGGTATTCTGGAACTTTTGGAAAAAATTAAACAGAAATATACTATCTCTTTCATCTATATAACCCATGATCTTTCTACAGCACGATATATCTGTGACCGGATTGCCATAATGTACCTTGGCAAGCTGGTAGAAATCGGACCTACCGAAGAAATTCTAGCACATCCTGTGCATCCTTACACCAAAGCCTTGATTGCAGCAGTGCCTGAAATTGATCCAACGGTCAAAGTTAAGGATGTTCCCATTAAAGGTTATGTCCCTGTTGTTCCCGGAGAAAGCAGTAACTGCAGATTTTTCCCCCGCTGTCCATATGCTTTTGAAAAATGCAGTACCGATTCCCCTGTTATGCAGAAGATAGGCAAAGATCATTTTGCAGCCTGTTTCCGGGTGGAAGAGGCTCTGTAACACCATACTCACCGGTACGTGGAGATTCCCTGATTTTTTTACGGTAATTTGTTGACCAATTGTCATTTTGACAATATATTTAAGTTTGCTTAACTATTAAGGAAGCTTATATTATGAAAGAGAAACAACAGATCATTGATTTATTAAACGAATGGACACAACTACTATGCCAGAAAAATTTTTCCTCCCTTATTTCAAATGCAAAAAAAAGAGGGATTTCCATTTCCCAGATAAGCACCCTCTATAAACTGCGCCACAAGGGAAAAATGAGTGTTTCCCAGCTAGCAGACACCCTGGGTATTTCCAATGCGGCAGCCAGCCAAATGCTTGAAGGGTTAGTAGAAAAAAAGTATATAACCCGCAGCGGAGACCCTTCTGACAGACGGGTAAAAATTATTTCAATTTCCCCCGAAGGCCGGGAATTTCTACACTCCAATATGGAAGAACGGGATCGATGGCTTAGCGCTCTTTCTGACATTCTTTCTCAAGAGGAATCGTCACTCATTATTCGAGCTTTGAAAATACTACTATCCAGGACTGCTTTAACTGAGAAGGATCAACAAATTATAAAACACCCTAAAAAGGAGTCATCCTGCTTATGAAACAGCTTTTTACCTATTTTAAACCATACCTGATTCTGCTATCGGCAGCTATTGTACTGTTGTTTATTCAAGCATATACCAACCTTGCCCTCCCCGATTATATGTCGGATATTGTAAATACCGGAATTCAGCAGGGAGGTATTACCAATGCAGTTCCTTCTGCAGTACGAAAAGAAACACTGGATAAACTGCTTACCTTTACAAGTAAGGATGACACCCTTTTTGTCCTGCAAAACTATACTTTGATGAAACATGGAACTGATAAAGCAGCTGCATATCAAACCCTCTATCCCCGGCTAGAGCAGGAAGACCTATATATCCTGAACAGTTCTGACAGTAAGACCATAGAACGCCTCAATGTCATTTTAACCAAACCCTGGCTTATCACCGCAACTATTGAAAATCCTCAATTTAATCCTGCAGACGGAATGCCTGATTTTTCCGGACTCCCGAAAGATACCGATCCATGTACCTCTATAAAAGCCCTTCCAGAACCGGATAAAAAGCAGATAATTTCCATGCTAAAAAGTAAATTTGATATAATGATCCCTAAAATGGCGGAAAAAGCTGCTGCATCACTGGTAAGACTTGAATACTCTGCAATAGGAATGGATACCGGTTCAATTCAAATAAGGTATATGTTCCATATTGGGACCCTCATGCTGCTGTACACTCTTATAGGTGCAGCGGCAGCCATTATAACCGGGTTTTTATCGGCAAAAATTGCAGCCGGTTTTGCCCGGGATATCCGTTATGGTATCTTCGAAAAAATAGAACACTTTAATGCCCAGGAATTTGATACTTTTTCTACTGCATCCCTTATAACCAGATCCACCAATGACATTATGCAGATTCAAATGATAACCGTTATGCTGGTTTCCATGGCATTCTACGCCCCCATAATCGGGATAGGCGGAATTATCAGGGCAATCGGAAAAAGCAGTTCCATGTGGTGGATTATTGCTCTTGCTGTTGCTGTCCTCTTAATCATCATAGCTACCGTTTTTAATATTGCAGTTCCAAAATTTAAATTGCTGCAGCGGTTAATGGATAAACTCAATCTGGTAAGCAGAGAATCTCTCTCCGGTATGCTGGTGATACGGGCATTCAATATGCAGACCCACGAAGAGAAACGCTTTGATGAAGTAAACAAAGACCTGACAGGAACAATGCTCTTTGTAAACAGAGTCATGGTCGTTATGATGCCGGTGATGCTTCTTATTATGAATGGATTATCCATTTTGATTATATGGGTAGGAGCAAAACAAGTAGCAGCTTCTACCATGCAGATTGGGGATATGATGGCTTTTATGCAGTATGCCATGCAGATTGTTTTTGCATTTTTAATGCTGTCAATGATGTTCATCATGATTCCCCGGGCGGCTGTATCTGCAGGCAGAGTTGCGGAAGTCCTGGGGACAGAGCCGGTTATTAAAGATCCTTCCGGTCCGGTATCATTCAAAGAACCCTTTGACGGAACTGTTGTTTTCGAAAATGTCTCATTCAGATATCCCGGGGCAAAGGAAGATGCTCTTCATAACATTAGCTTTACCGCAAAGAAAGGGCAAACAACTGCTTTTATCGGACCGACAGGCTCAGGGAAAAGTACCCTTGTTAATCTTATACCCAGGTTTTACGATGTCACCAGGGGGAACGTGTATGTCGGGGGGGAAGATGTACGAACTGTTACGCAGCAGGATCTTCGGGGAAAGATAGGATACATTCCCCAAAAATCGGTCCTTTTCAGTGGAACAGTAGAGGATAATTTACGTTATGGAGATAAAAATGCAGATTCCGGCACAGTGCAGTCCGCCCTGTCCGTATCACAAGCTGAAGAGTTTATTGAAACCCTGCCAAAGGGAATTAAAAGCGACATTTCCCAAGGGGGAGCAAACGTTTCAGGAGGCCAGAAACAACGTATTTCGATAGCCCGGGCTCTGGTAAAAAAAGCACCGATATACATTTTTGATGATAGCTTCTCAGCTCTTGACTTTAAAACCGATGCAAAACTCCGTAAGGCACTGGCAATGAACAGTAAAGAAAGCACCATCCTGCTGGTTGCACAACGTGTATCCACCATAAAAAATGCTGATCAGATAATTGTTCTTGAGGAAGGCAAAATTGCAGGCATGGGAACTCACAAAGAACTCATGGAAAGCTCAAAAGTATACAGGGAGATTGCAACATCCCAATTATCACGGGAGGAACTCGCATGAGCGACAACACTCACAATAAATCAACCACCAACACCTCTTACCGATCGGGAGGGTTCAGAGGTCCCGGATCAGGAAGACATATGGGTATGGGAAGTGGAGAAAAAGCCAACGATTTTAAAGGAACCATGGGTAAGCTTGTTACATACCTCGGTTCCTATAAAGCAGCAATTATTCTGATTCTTATTGTTGCTGCAGGTTCCACTGTTTTCAGCATTCTGGGTCCTAAAATACTGGGAAAAGCAACCACAAAACTTTTCGAAGGTGTAATGGCTAAATTAAGCGGAACAGGATCCATAGATTTCCCTGCCATAAAACATATTCTTCTCTTTGTTCTTGGACTGTACCTTATATCCGCACTGCTAAGTTACATACAGGGGTGGATTATGTCGGGGGTTGCCGTAAAAATAACGTACCGATTTAGAAAAGACATTGCCGAAAAAATAAACAGAATGCCCCTCTCCTATTTTGATGGAACCAGTCATGGAGAAGTTCTATCCAGGATAACCAACGATGTCGATACGGTAAACCGCACGTTGAGTCAAAGCCTTTCCCAGATTGTAACATCACTTGTCATGGTTGTTGGCGTTCTTGTAATGATGTTCTCAATTAACTGGATCATGACCCTTGTTTCGCTAATAATCATTCCCCTTTCCATGGTTCTTGTCAGAATAATCATTAAGCAGTCTCAAAAATATTTTAAGCAGCAGCAGGAATATATCGGGCATATCAACGGCCATGTTGAAGAAATGTACGGCGGCCATATTGTCATGAAGTCGTTTAACGGTGAAAAAAATAGTATTGATACCTTCAAAAAATATAATGACACCTTATTCAGTGCCGGATGGAAATCGCTCTTTCTTTCACGAATCATGATGCCCATGATGACGATTCTGGGGAACATCAGCTATGTTGCCATAAGTATCCTCGGCGGCTGGCTTACCATAAAGAAAACGATTACTATTGGGGATATCCAGGCTTTTATTCAGTATGTCAGAAGTTTCACGCAGCCCCTTACCCAGCTTGCAAATATTTCCAACATACTGCAGCAGACTGCAGCTGCTGCAGAGAGGGTGTTTACTTTTCTTGAAGAAAAGGAACATTTGGACGAAAGTGGTAAAGAAGACTTACCTGCAGATATTTCCGGCATGGTTGAGTTTAGAAATGTTCATTTCGGCTATACAAAAGACAAAATTATTATTAACAACTTTTCTGCCAAAGCTGAAAAAGGTAATAAAATTGCCATTGTCGGTCCGACAGGTGCTGGGAAAACTACTATGGTAAAACTTCTTATGCGCTTCTACGAGCTTCATTCGGGCTCAATTCTTATAGATGGTCTCAATATAAGCAGCTATACACGAAGCTCTTTACGCAAACTTTTCGCCATGGTTCTTCAAGACACATGGCTGTTTAACGGTACCATTATGGAGAATATCCGCTATGGAAAACCTGATGCTTCTGATGAAGAAGTTATTGCAGCAGCAAAAACTGCCCATGCTCACCATTTTATTATGGCTCTGCCCGGAGGATACGATATGGTTATTAATGAAGAAGCAAATAACATATCCCAGGGAGAAATGCAGTTATTAACCATTGCCCGGGCAATTCTTGCAAACCCTAAAATGCTCATTCTTGATGAAGCGACCAGCTCGGTGGATACCTTGACAGAAATTCATATCCAGAAGGCAATGGATTCCCTAATGGCAGGCCGGACAAGTTTTGTTATTGCCCATCGTCTTTCCACCATCAGGGATGCAGATCTAATTCTGGTAATGAATAACGGTGATATTATTGAACAGGGCAGCCACAAAGAACTGCTTGAAAGGAAGGGATTTTACGCTGAACTGTACAACAGCCAGTTTGAGTACACTGAAACTGCATAGTGGAGATCACCCCGCAAGGGGTGGTTCTTGGACTAGTACCTCCTTTTCCCTTCAAAAAAACCATCTCCATTCTTACATCTGGTATTTCCTCTACCTCTACATCAAAAAGGTTTTTTTCAAGAATTACCAGATCTGCCTTTTTACCCGTTTTAATCGATCAAATTTCGTTTTCCAGGAACAGTGACCGTGCTCCGCCCATGGTACTGGCATACAGCATGGAATCAAGAGAAGCTCTCTCTTTTAACGGAG
>Ga0164318_10005077_pt1 | contig 12718 bp, 13 predicted proteins | sample GuaBasSedimGuay9_FD_113734 | JGI IMG/M metagenome (GOLD analysis project Ga0164318, IMG submission 113734) | Subseafloor sediment microbial communities from Guaymas Basin, Gulf of California, Mexico - Guay9, Core 4571-4, 0-3 cm | ecosystem: Environmental > Aquatic > Marine > Hydrothermal vents... | reverse complement strand
GCTGTGATCATTTTTTCATCTTTGGAAAGCATTGCCAAAATACGCAACTCGATCTGGGAATAATCTGCTGCTATCATAATGTTATCTTCATCCACGACAAAAGCATAACGGATCTCTTTGCCCATTTCACTGCGAACAGGAATATTCTGCATATTGGGATTTGTGCTGGAAAGGCGACCGGTAGAAGCAACAGTTTGATTAAAAGAAGAGTGCACCCTTCCGGTTTCCGGATTAACCAGTTTTGGTAGAGCGGTTACATAAGTTGATTCCAGTTTGGAGATAGTTCTATACTGCATCAAGAGTCTGGCTATTTCATGTTCTTCTGCCAGTTTTTCCAGAACTGTAACGTCGGTGGAATAACCTGTTTTAGTTTTTTTTATGGGTGGAATTCCCAGATCGTCGAATAGAACTTTTCCCAGTTGCTGAGTGGAATTTATATTGAATTGAGAACCAGCAATTTCATAAATATTTCTGGTTAACTCACCAAGTTTCTTCTGGTTGTTCTTTGACATTTCATGAAGAATGTCTGTATCAATCTTTACACCGTTTTGTTCCATTTTTGCCAGAGAATAGAACAGTGGAAGCTCGATGTTTTTGTACAAATTATAAAGATCGGCTTTGATAAGCTTTTCTTCAAAAAGTTTATATAACCGAAATGTTATATTGGCATCTTCAGTGGCATAGTCTGCTGCCTGGTCGGTAGGAACCATATCAAATGTTACCTGCTTCTGTCCAACTCCGATCAGGTTTTTTATGGGGATCATTTCATGATCAAATTCAAATTTACTGCAGGCACCTAAAGAATGACGTGAGGTTGGACGCAGCAGATAATCTGCTATCATCGTGTCGAAAACCTTGTTTTCAATTGTCCAACCAGCTCGCTGCAAAATCAGATAATCATATTTAATATTATGTGCGATTATCAATTTATCTTTTAAGGATTTCTTCAATCCTTCTAATACTATTTCTACAGGTACATTGTCAGCCATCTGATGAGCAATGGAGATATAATATGCTTTCTCCGGTTTTGTACAAATAGAAATTCCCACCAATTTTGCGAGAAGCGGATCGACATCAGTTGTTTCGGTATCCACTGCTACAATTTTGTCATCAGAGATCTCTTTCAGCATTTCTCGGAATACATCGATTGTATCAATTAGAATTGCTTTAAATCTAATGCCATTTGATTCATCCGTAAGTTCTGCATCAATAGTTGTTTCTTCTCCAAAATCGAATTCTGTTTTGAATTCCTGCTGCTTTTCTGCGATTTTATTTTGAATAGCCGGATCTCTATAAGTTAACAGTTTTTTAGCCAAAGAATTTAATTCATACTTCTTTAAAAAATCAATAGAATCTGCCAGTTTTGTTTTATCAAACAAAAATGAACGATCATCGTCAATATCAATGGGAACATCGCGAACAATGGTTGCTAGTTTCTGAGAAAGAAAGGCATTTTCTTTTGATTCGATCAGTTTGGATTTCGTGCCTTTAGCAGAAATCTTCTCGATATTTTCATAAATTCCTTCCAAAGTACCAAATTCATTCAAAAGCTTGGCTGCACCTTTGGGACCGACTCCTTTTACGCCTGGGATATTGTCTGCGCTATCTCCGCAGATGGCCAGGTAATCTACAAACTGTTCCGGTTTTAGATCATATTTCTCAATTACACCTTCATAATCGGTAACTTTTTCTTTAGAAGTATCATATAACACCACATTCTCATCTACAAGTTGAGCAAAATCCTTATCACCACTTACGATGACCACATCGTAATCTTGTTTGAATTTTTCAGCCAGGGTTGCCAGCACATCATCAGCTTCGTAGCCGGCACAAGAGATCTCTTTCAATCCTATTAAACTGAAAAATTCTTTAATGGGTTCAAATTGACTAATTAGTTCATCTGGTGCAGGTGGACGATTTGCTTTGTACGTATCTGTAATCTCGTGGCGAAATGTCTTTTCCTTGCGGTCGAATGAAACTGCTACATGATCCAGATTATAACGTTCCACTAAACGCAGGAAGGCACTGATAGTTCCGTAAATTGCACTTGTGTTTTGCCCTTTGCTATTATACAGTGGATTGCGGATAAAAGCAAAAAAGGATCGATAAATTATCGCTGTTCCATCGATGAGAAAAAGCTTCTTTTTCATATCTGTCTCCAATTCCATTGAACTTGCCCCGATGCAACGCTTGGGGCGAGAACAATTGTTCAATCATTTCAGCAATTCTCAACTCACACTTCGTTGCGAGTCAAATCTCGCTCATTGAACTTGCCCCGATGCAACGCTTGGGGCGAGAACAATCGTCACTCATTTCAGCAATTCTCAACTCGTGCTACGCTTACGAATCAAGTCTTGCTGAGAAATTTTTTACTTTTTCGATTTGAGGATCAATTGTTTTTGTGTCTATGAAATTTTTTTGAAGATAACATGTAATTGATTTTTAATATTCATATTTTCATCATAATAAATATATCTGTGATAATTACCGGTAAAATGGCTATTATATAGATAGATATTCGTTAAAACGAAAAAACACTTGCAAAAGAATGATTCTAAATTAAATTATCTTTCAGATATTCATTAAAATAAAAAAGAGGTTGTTATGGATGTTGCAGAATTTGGAAAGATTATAAAAATTCGCCGAAATATTCTTGGAATAAATCAGCAGGATTTAAGCGAAATCTCAGAAGTTGCTTTACATACCATCAGCGATATAGAATCAGGCAAGGGTAATCCAACTTTGCAGGTTATCTACAAACTATTAGATGTTTTAGGATTAGAAATTATTATCAATGTTAAAGGCGAAAAATAATGAAAGCCAAGGTGTATTGTAAGAAGCGTTTTGCTGGAACTCTAGAAAAATCCAGTGCGGGATATTCATTTGTTTATAATGAAAATTACTTATCAGATCCAAGAACAAAATCTATTAGCCTTACTCTGCCAAAAAAGCAAAAGGAATTCCACTCCAATCAGTTATTTCCATTTTTTCATGGCTTACTTACGGAAGGTTTTGCCACTCAAATTCAATCTCGTAAATTAAAAATCGATGAGATGGATTATTTTGCCAGACTAGTAAAAACTGCCAACTATGACACAATAGGGTGTGTAACCGTTGAGGTAATAAAATGAACAACTGCCATAGTTGCTTAAAAATTGTCGAAAACAAGTTCTATTGCAATGCTTGTTTGCGGAGAATGTTCAATGGAAAACTTCCAATTATGAATTTGAAGAAATCAGAATTTCAAACCATTCGTTATGAAATGATCGACCACTTTTCAATTTCGGGTGTTCAAGATAAAATCTCTTTAAAACTGGAGAAAAACGAACTGATTCCGACAGCAAAGAATGGAGAATATATTTTAAAATCAGTTCCTCACCAGCATCTTCCAAAATTTCAGAATGATGTTCCTGCCAATGAACACCTGACTATGCAAATTGCTAAACAGATTTTTAAAATCACCACTGCCGAAAACGCGTTGATCTACTTTAATGAAGGGGAACCTGCTTACATTACAAAACGTTTTGATCGAAGGGATAATGAGAAAGTTCATGTGGAGGATTTTTGCCAAATAGCTGGATTATCACCTGAAAACAAGGGAAAAAACTATAAGTATCAATTTAGTTGCCAAGCTTCTGGTGAAATTATCAAAAAGCACAGTTCTGCCTACAAAATTGAAATTGAAAAACTATATAAATTAATTCTTTTTAACTATGTATTTGGTAATGGAGATGCACATCTCAAGAATTTTTCATTGATCGAGTCACTGCATGGTGATTTCATTTTATCACCTGCTTATGATCTTCTAAATACAAGCATACACTTTCCAAATGAAAGCAGATTGGCTTTGGATTTATTCGATGATTTTGAAAGTGAAGCCTATAAGCATAATGTTTTCTACGGTTATATAGATTTTATGAAACTAGCAGAATTTTATGAGCTTAAACCTAAACGAGCAGAAAGGATGATGAGTGAATTTAGCGTACTAAAAGAGAAAGTTAAAAATCTAATTTCATTATCTTTTTTAAGCGAAGCAGCAAAAGAAAAATATCTGGAAATCTATCTGGATAGATTGAAAGCAATCGAAAATTAACAATTTATCCTGTAATCTCTCGGAAGGTTCTCACAAATTAGATCGTTCCGAAGATGATAGCATTTAGAAAATTAATTGCCTAATATTCCCAGAAGTACACCGGCAGCAACGGCAGAACCGATTACTCCAGCTACATTTGGCGCCATGGCATGCATCAGCAGAAAATTACCTTTATCGCATTTTTGTCCCAGGGTATGCACTACACGGGCACTATCCGGTACAGCACTTACACCACTTGCTCCGATCATGGGGTTGATCTTCTCTTTTAAAAAGAGATTCATGAATTTAGCAAACAACACTCCTGCAGCTGTTGCTATACAAAATGAAAAAGCTCCCAGAACAAAGATTTTGAGGGAACTGCTGGTAAGAAATCCTTTATTCACACCATCGATCATGCGGATAGCTTGAGTAGAAGCTCCAACTCCTAATCCCAGAACTATTGTAATAATATCAATAAGAGCATTAGAGGCTGTTCGGGCTAATCGTTCCGTAACTCCACTTTCTTTTAGCAGGTTGCCAAAAAACAACATTCCCAGAAGTGATGAAGAACCAGGTGCTATCAGGATAGTTACCAGGGCTCCTATTATTGGAAACAGAATTTTTTCTCTTTTACTAACTAATCTAGGTGTTTTCATACGGATCAAACGTTCTTCTTTGCTTGTAAATAATTTAATGATAGGAGGTTGGATAACAGGAACCAGGGCCATGTAACTATAGGCTGCAATTGCGATAGGTCCCAGAAGATGCGGAGCCAGTTTAGTAGAAAGAAAGATCGAAGTTGGACCATCTGCTCCACCAATAATACCAATTGCTCCTGCTTCCATAATATTAAATCCTAATAGCAGTGAACCGATGAAAGTAGCAAAAATACCAAATTGAGCCGCAGCTCCCAGAAGGATTAGTTTTGGATTTGCAATTAAGGTGGAAAAATCGGTCATTGCACCGATTCCCAAAAAAATCAAAGGAGGATAAAGACCAAATTTTACACCATAATAAAGCTGGCTCATTACCGAGCCGGGAGCATAAACTCCATAGGCTTCCGTGCCGGGAAGGTTTCCCAGAATTACACCAAATCCGATTGGAACTAGAAGAAGCGGTTCATAGTCTTTGGCAATTCCCAGCCAGATAAAAAAGCAGCCAATGGCCAGCATTATCAAATATGGAAATTGAAATTGAGCAATTCCTGTGGTTCCAAAGAAACTGAAGAATTCTGCCATACTATTCACCAACTTCTATCAGGGTATCACTTTCCTGAACAGATCCACCCTCTTTAACGTTGATTTTATTAATTGTTCCGCTGGCTGTAGAAGCTATTTCAGATTCCATTTTCATAGCTTCCAAAATAAGAACAGTATCACCAACATTAATTTTATCGCCTTCTTTTACTAGAATACGTAAAACCAAACCTGGTATTGGAGCCAGAACAGCACCTGGAGCAGCAACAACCGGTTTTGAAACTTTTTTTACCACATCAAGAGATGGTTGTGCTTTATCAGATCGAACGATGTCTTCTTTTCTGCGATCTTTCTCCAGCTGTACTACATAATCAAGTCCGTTAACTTCTACAATAACCTGGTCATTTTTGTATTTCTTAATTCTTGTCTTGTATTTTTCACCATTTATTTTCATTTCATATGTTTTCATAATTTACCTCTTTCTATCAAAGACACTGGTCTCAACCATATTAGCAGCTTTCCACATGCTTAATCTTTGTCTCTTCCAGGTCATTTCCATATTGTCTTCTTCATCTGCATCATGTAGGAATATAGTAGTAATTGCCGCAACAATTCCATTACTGTTTAAATGTGCTTTGGGAACTGTAACTTTTCCCCTCGCTGTTGTTACCGTTACTTTTTTATTTTTTTTAGGTGTAACAATATGCTGCAATGAACCAATTATAAGTCCTACGATAAGAAGGCTGAGAAATACAATTCCCATACCTACATATACAATTCCCGAGAAAAAATGAACTTTATTATCCTGGAATTCTACAACCGCTTCTTCGATATCTTTATTTGTGATCTTCAATTCCAGCATACTTAAAGTAAATTTTGCATGATCAAATATATCGAGATGTTCAGCAAGTTTTTTGATTGGAATATTGATCTGCTTGGATATCTCCTCTAATGTTGTATCAGGAGGAAAATTAAAATTCTGTTCCAGAGCAAAACATAGAGCTGTTATTACAAACAATAATAACACAAAAATTATTTTTTTCATAATGAAGTCCTAAAGTGGTATATTGCCGTGCTTTTTGGGTGGATTACTAACACGTTTAGTCGCCAACATTTCAAGTGATCTAATAATGCGAAAACGCGTCCTTGCCGGTTCTATTATATCGGTGATGTAACCTTTTTTTGCTGCAACATAGGGATTTGCAAATTTGTTTCTATATTCTTCTTCTTTTTCGGTTGCCATTATTTCCGGATCTTCAGCTTCACTCACTTCTTTACGGAATACTATTTCAACTGCGCCTTTTGGTCCCATCACTGCAATCTCAGCTGTGGGCCATGCATAAACAACATCTGCACCCATACTACTGCTGTTCATCACGCAGTAAGCACCTCCGTATGCTTTTCGCAGAATTATCGTTATCTTTGGTACAGTAGCTTCGGCAAAAGCATAAAGTAATTTTGCGCCATGACGAATTATTCCGTTCTGTTCCTGGTGGCTTCCCGGCAAAAATCCTGGTACGTCTTCCAGAACAACCAAAGGAATATTGAAAGCATCACAAAAACGGATAAATCGAGCTGATTTTACGGATGCATTGATATCCAAAACTCCAGCTAAAACTTTAGGCTGATTTGCAATAAAACCTACACTTTGACCATTCATTCTACCAAATCCCACAACAATATTCTGGGCATAATTACGAGATGTTTCCAGAAATTCGTTATCATCAACCAGATTTGTAATAACATCTAAAATATCATAAGGTTTATTAGCATTATCGGGAATTATAGTATTTAGTTTTTCACAGTATCGATCGATAGAATCTTTGTGTGGAACAAAAGGAGGATTTTCCATATTATTAGAAGGGAGGTAACTTACTAATCTTTGTATAAGAAGTATTGTTTCTTCTTCATTATCACTAACGTAGTGGGCAACCCCGCTCTTCCGAACATGCATCATAGCACCACCCAATTGCTCGGTAGTTACATCTTCATTTAAAACAGTTTTTACTACTTTTGGCCCGGTTACAAACATGTAACTGGTTTGCTTATTCATGAAAATGAAATCTGTAATTGCCGGAGAATATACAGCTCCACCGGCACAAGGTCCCATAATTGCTGTGATCTGAGGTATCACCCCTGATGCACGAACATTTCGCAGGAAGATCTCGGCATAACCAGCTAAGGCATCCACACCCTCCTGAACACGGGCACCCCCTGAATCATTCAAGCCGATTATTGGGGCACCAACCTTCATGGCCATGTCCATAACCCGGCAGATCTTCTCGGCATGAGTTTTGGAAAGTGAACCACCAGTAACAGTGAAATCCTGAGCATAAAGATAAATGATTCTTCCCTTAATTGTTGCACATCCTGTAACAACTCCATCTCCTGGATATCTTGCTTTTGAATCAAGGCCAAAATCGGTACAGTGATGCTCAATGAACATATCGAATTCTTCAAAGCTGTCTTCGTCAACAAGCAGTTTTATTCTTTCGCGTGCAGTTAATTTACCTTTGGAATGTTGGGCTTCGATTCTTTTCTCACCACCTCCGAGTCTCGCCATTTCGCGTTTTTCTCGAAGTTTAGATAACTTTTCATGAACCATAAATTTCTCCATTATACTTTCACATAAATCTGTGTAACCGACATATTTTGTGGAATGTTGACGTCAATAATTATATTTTAAAAGATAGTTAATAATAACAATATTTGTTTTTTATATTTTAAAATGTATTTGGGAGTAATTTTGTAACTTGACATAAATTGCCAAGTTATAGATGTTTCATTTTGTTGTACATAAGTTCCAGAATAGGATAAGAGATGACGAGATTACATGATACATTACCTAGTTTTAAGCAAATGGAATTAAATCCGTTTACGTTGGCATTTTCTGATGATCGAGAAAAACAATTTCTAAATGATTTTTACCGGAAATCAATATTGCAGGTTCGAATTTCATTCTTTTTAGCTGTACTGCTCTATGCTGCCTTTGGCTTTTTAGATCCGATTTTAGCGAAAGAGATGGGAAAGATGCTGTGGTTGATTCGTTTTGTGGTAATGGTTCCCATTGGAGCACTGATTCTAGTTACATCATACGACAAACAATTTGATCGCTATCGAGATATTGCATTTTCATTTTGTATGATTTTATATGGTTTGGGTATCATTACAATGATAATTCTCACACCAAAACCGGTAGATTTTTCTTATTATGCTGCTCTATTGATCACCTTCATTTTTGTTTATACTTTTATAAATATTCGTTTTGTAGCTGCCACACTTACTGGAATAATAATATTGATCTGTTATGAATTTGCGGCAGTAGCTATAATTCACACTCCAGCTGGTATTATCATGAAAAACAATTTTTTCTTCATTAGTACGAATCTCATTGGTATGATAGTAGCGTATTCGATTGAATTTTATGCCAGACGGGATTTCTATATTGCCTCGATATTAAAAGAAAATAAAATTGAATTAGATGAATTAAATCAAAAGCTGGAAAAAAATGTAATTGATAAAACAAACCAGATATTTGAAGTAAACAACACTCTATCAGATGAAATTTCACATCGCAAGAAAGCAGAAGCACAATTATTAGATGCTCACGTTCAATTGCAAAATCTTTATAAAAGTACAGTGCGTGGATTAGTTTCAGCTATCGAAACCAGAGATCCATATACGGCTGGTCATCAGCGTAAAGTTGCACAATTAGCTCAATCAATTGCACTTGAAATGGAGCTTTCCAAAGAAAAAGTAGAAAGTATTAGAATTGCTGCAATGGTTCATGATATCGGCAAGATCAGCGTACCGGCAGAAATTCTAAGTAAACCAGGTGAAATAAATTTCCTGGAAATGGATATCCTGCGTAAACATCCATCCACTGGAGCAGATATTCTTGAATCAGTGGATTTTCCCTGGCCTGTTGCCAGTATTGTACGTCAGCATCATGAAAGGCTGGACGGCAGTGGTTATCCCAATCAACTAAGAGGGAATGATATTCTGCTTGAATCTCAGGTTGTTACAGTAGCAGATGTTGTAGAGGCTATGGCAACAAATCGACCATATCGACCTGCTTTAGGAATTCAGGAAGCTCTAATGGAGTTAGAATTGAACAAAGGTAAACTCTACAATGAACATGCAGTAGAATCTTGTTTGTCGCTATTCAAATCAAAGAATTTCGAATTTATCGAAGAAGTTAAAAGTTGTTAATTTTTCCTCAATAATTTTTACATTTTTTTGAATAAATTTATTCGATAACATTTTACTTCATGATGCAATAGTTAATTAATCCGGAGATCAAAATGGAAAAAATCTGTGTATTCTGTGGATCGAGCCCTGGAGCTGATCCAGAATTTATTACAGCAGCTAGAGAATTGGGCAAGGAAATTGCCAGACGTGATTTTATTCTGGTTTACGGTGGCTCTGATCTTGGATTAATGGGTGCAGTTTCACAAAGTGCTTTAGATAATGGAGCTGAAGCTATCGGCATAATGCCAAAGATTTTTGAAGGTAGAGTGCAGCATCCCGAACTAACTGAACTGCATATTGTAGAAACAATGCATCAGCGTAAAGCCATGATGAGTGAGATGGCAGACGGCTTCATTGCTCTGCCGGGAGGAATGGGTACTTTTGAAGAGATATTGGAAGTAGTTACCTGGGCTCAAATTGGATTTCATACTAAACCTTGCGGTCTTCTAAATATTAATGGTTATTACGACAAACTTCTGCAATTTCTGGATGACGCAGTAAAACAGCGTTTTATCTGGCCTGCTCACCGTGAAATGTTACTAACTGATACTTCACCTGCTGGTTTGTTAGATCAGTTCAAATCATATTTAGCTCCCAAAATTGATAAATGGAGAGATAGAAAATAAAAACCATCTATTTCGAAAAAATTGGAAATATTAATTTCATCCGTAGTAAGCGTGCTAAAAGATTACGGATAATATTACGCCCTTTCAAAAGCATTCGCGTTTCAGTTCCATATGGAATTTCACAAAATAGCGCAAAAACATTTGTACTTTCCAAAGAGGACTGGATCAAAAAGCAACTTGTGAAAATTCAATCTTATGAAGAAAATGTAAGAAAAGCACAAGAAAACATTGAAGAAATTGATTTTGATAAAGCCAGCAAAGTTCTTAAGGAAAGGTTAATTGCCTTGTCAGTAAGGTTCAATTTCAGTTTTAATCGTGTAACATTTCGAAAGCAGAAAACCCGCTGGGGAAGCTGCAGCGCAAAAAATAATTTGAGCCTGAATATTAAATTGTATAAACTTCCTCTTGAACTGCAGGATTATGTCCTTTTACATGAGCTCGTTCATACCACGATCAAAAATCACAGTCAGCACTTCTGGCAAGAATTGGAAGAGTTGATGCCAGGTGCAAAAAGGCTTGATAAAGAATTGAAAAAGTATCAGCTAATGGTATTGTGATCGTTAACAATAGATTCATACGACAAATTTTCTTTTCCTCAGCTTTTACTTTTCAAAAAACTATAGATAAATATTATTTTATTTACTATAAGTCTTTATACTAGTTGCAATAAGCAATCACAAAAATATTTATTGGCACTCTTGCAAAGAGACTGCTAAAAAATATTTGACATTTAACTTTTCTTTTTTAATTTATATATGTGGACGTTGAAAAAAAATATAAAAAAGGAGGCTGTTATGAAATACGTTCCAGTTAGAAAAAGAAGTGGGTATTTCCCGATGTTATCAGCTTTTGATCAGTTCTTTAATAATTTCTTTGATGAAGATAAAGCTGATGGAAACGAAAGTGCAATGGCTATCGATCTTATAGAAAACGAGAAGGATTATCAGATTAAAGCTGATCTCCCAGGTTTTAACAAGAAAGATATAAGCATTTCTATTGATAAAAACAGTCTCATCATCGAGGCAAATCGTGAAGAGAAAAAGGAGAAGAAAGAAAATTCGTATTATCGTTGTGAAAGATATAGCGGTAATTATCGAAGATCTATCTCTTTAACCGAAGAGTGCGATGCAGATTCTATCAAAGCAGATTATAAAAATGGTGTTCTAACTATTACGATCCCAAAAACAAAACCATCACCAGCAAAAAAAATCGCAATAACATAATAACTAATTTTACTTTGCACAGCCGTGAATTTCACGGCTGTGCTTATTGTTTGGATTCAATCAAAAGAGACGAGATAACAGGTTTAGTTTCCTATAATCTGTTCAACTACCACTTTTTCTATTATGATTCCTATTCTTCTTTCTCCATTTTTCCTAAAACTTTTGCTGCTACTTTGGGATAATATTCTCTCATGCAATCGGGGCAGATTCCATGACTGAATTGAGCGTCACTTCTTGCGGCGATGTATTGTTCAACACCTTGCCAGTAACCCGAATCATCTCGAATTTTTTTACAGTGCGAACAGATAGGCAGCAAACCAGATAGAGTATCGATCTCATCCAGTGCCGACTTCAATTCTTTGATAAGTTTTTCTTGCGAATCTCTGGCTAATTTCAGATCAACATGGGTTTTTACTCTGGCAACAAGTTCAGTTGTGTTAAATGGTTTTGTAAGATAGTCTTTCCCACCAACTTCAAAACCTTTAATAATGCTTTCTTTATCGGTTACAGCCGTCAAGAATATCACAGGAATATCTTTTGTCTTTCCATTCTGCATGAGTTTACCACAAACTTCAAAACCATTGATATCTGGCATCATTATATCCAGCAGGATAAGATCAACCGGTTTTGTCTGCAGAATTTCAAGAGCATCATTACCGTGATTAACAGAAATTGTTTCATAACCATTTTTCTGAAGTATTCGCTCTGCTATCATTATATTTATTGGCTCATCATCAACAATTAAAATCCTTGCCTTATTCTTAATTTCTGTTTCCATTAGATACTCCTTTATTGCTTTATGCACTATAGCCTTTATTGGGAAATTTAATTAATTGTCAAACGGATTGTTGCGAAGGCAGAAAAATTTGTACTAATCATAGTGAAATGATTTTTTTGAAAAGTGACAATTTTCTTTATTTAGATATTATTAATCTTTCTAATGAAACATATTGTAGAAAAAGAGTATTTTTCGTTTTGTTGACCACTGCTTTTCCTTCTTTAGATTTTTCCACAATTCGATCAATTTCTTTTAAGGAGTTTAACAAGTTATCATACTCTTCAAATAATTCCTGCAGTTTTTGTTGCATAATTCTTTTCCTCACGATCTTGTTCTTATTATAATCTAATCCATACAGAATTATACTAATGCATAAATAATTCCAATCAATTTTATGTGAACCACGAAAATATCGATAGATGTAACTATATGACATAAAACAAGTTAAGCGAATTTCGTTGTTCCGGACTATTTGGCAATTCAATTTTAACTGGGACATATTTGGAATTGTGTGTCATTTTGACACAGGAACTCAAGAACTGATTTTTGCTGAGAAATTGTATTTTATTGCG
>Ga0164318_10005076_pt1 | contig 12721 bp, 20 predicted proteins | sample GuaBasSedimGuay9_FD_113734 | JGI IMG/M metagenome (GOLD analysis project Ga0164318, IMG submission 113734) | Subseafloor sediment microbial communities from Guaymas Basin, Gulf of California, Mexico - Guay9, Core 4571-4, 0-3 cm | ecosystem: Environmental > Aquatic > Marine > Hydrothermal vents... | reverse complement strand
GTTACACGGTTTTCACTTATACTGGCCTAAATTAGATGTTGATCTAGAAATAGATAATCTTGAAAATCCTGAAAAATATCCCTTAAAAGCGAAATTACACAATTAAATATCTAACCACTTCATCCAGCGGATAGAAAATCCGCGCTTTTTCGCCGCTGATTTCTATGTTATACGAATAGAATAAAGCAATGAAGAAAATAATAATTGTTTCCTTAACTCTTATTTTTATTTCCTGTTTTGTGTTCTTTCATATATTTTTTTCTCCCGAAAGGCTTTTTAGACTACACGTGTTTCCTGAAATACCCGGAACGATAAAAAATTTAAAATGTTATCAAGATAGAGGTGGGATGCATGGACCTTTCATTTGTGCTTTTGATGCGAGTCAACAGGATATACAAAATATTATTAAGCATAACAATTTAATAAAATATGAAAGACTTCCCAAATTCGTAAATAGTCTTCTTCTGGCCCTTGACAAACATAAGTTATCCTGGTGGAAATCATCATCTAAACTTAAAACAATGGAGATTTATGGAAAAGAAAGTAATAGTAGTTACGAACCTCATCTGAAATTTATCTTTTTTGATAAGGGAAATAGAGTATATTATTTACAAATATGAAAATGTATAACAACTCAATGCGGCGGACCCTCCTCCGCCCTTGTTGGGATTCGGAGGGCAAACCCTTCGCTTTAATGAACAAATCGGATTTACCCGATGAAGCTTTAGCGTAGTCGGGCAGGTAGTTTTTGTGTTAGAAATAAAATTATCTTGTAATTTAAACGATAAGATGATATTTTTAAATAGAGGTGAAAAATGAGAAAACATTACCAATTGCCTATTTTGATCGAGAAAGATGAAGACGGGTTTTATGTTGTAGAATGTCCTGTATTTAGCGGTTGCTACACACAAGGCAAGACTATGGATGAGGCTTTAAAAAACATCCGGGAAGTAATCGATTTGTGTCTCGAGGAAAAAGAAAATAAAGAAGCTCTTAAAAACTTTCATCCCCAGGAATTAATCTTTTCTACTTTATCCTATGCCTAAACTTCCGTTAATATCTGCGAAAGAAGCTATAAAAGTGTTTGAGAAATTGGATTATCAAATCATTCGCCAAAAAGGCAGTCATATTAGAATGCGTCATAAAACAGATAAGAACAAACGGCCGTTAACTATTCCTAACCACAAAATAATAGGTAAAGGTTTATTGCGTAAATTGCTAAGAGATGCGGAACTAACTGTTGAAGATTTTTTGAAATTACTGTAATCATTTCTAACAACCCAATCCAGCGGATTGTAAGCGCTGCGCGTTTCCAACCGCTGAGCTCAACTGTTATAGGAAAATAAAAAAAATAAAACTTCGATTTAAAATAGGCTTATTATTTGGCATACTTCACCTGTTAAGTTTTGTTAATGCTTGGCATATTGGGGCTACATCTCAATCTGGACAAGCAGGTATGATTTTTATGACTTTTGTCGTTATTGATTTTTTCCTTATCCCCTTATTCATTTTTACCCCTAGTCTTGGCATTGGAATAATCATCGTCTTTGGTTTCTGCGGAACGTTATCATGGTTTTTTCTTCCAATCTTAATAGGAAATTTAATTGAATTTCTTAAAAACAGAAGGGCGAGAAAACGGGAGATTATAAAATCATAAAAACATATAACCACTTCATCCAGCGGACTGTTACCGCCGCCTAACGGCGTCGGTCCCAGCCGCTGATGCCGGTGTTAGATGGAGGATAAAAATATGGATCAAAATAATAACCAAAAAACATGGAGCGAATTATTATTTGGAAAAAAGGGCAGTAGCGAATATAAAAAATTCACCGATCCTAAATGGACAGCAAAAATGGGATTAATTTTTGCTTTGGTTTTAATTATCATCAACATCTCGATTGTCTTAATCTTTAAAAAATATATACCCAGTCGCTCACCTTATGGTTTAGCACCAATAATAATTGGAAGCATTGGTACCTATTTTGGAATTAAAAAGAAATCTGGATGGCAAATAATTTTTCTAAATATATTAGTTATTTGTTTAGGCTTGCTTGCCCTTATATCAGGTGGTCTTTTGGGGCGAATATTAGAATTATAAAAAACAAATAAATCATCTAACAAATCGCTTCACACTGACCGTAACCCGCGCCCTTTCGGGCACGGCTTCCGGCAGGTGAGCTCAAACGTTAGGTTAAGAATGATTTTCTACGAAGAAATACTAAAGGCGTTCCAAAAACAAAAAGTCAAATATGTCCTGGTAGGCGGTTTTGCGGTTAATCTTCTTGGTTCAATGCGTAGTACAGCTGATTTAGATATTCTTGTTGAAATGAGCGATGACAATCTCAGAAAAATTATCAAAATCTTAAAGAAATATGGTTATCGTGTTAAGCAGCCTGTCGACCCAATGAAAATAGCAGACAAAGGAACTCGAAAGGATTGGATTAGAAATAAGCACATGAAAGCTTTTAACTTTTATAAAGAAGATGAGTTAAAAGAAGTGGATATAATTATAGAATCTCCTGTCTCTTTTGAAGAAGCCAGAAAAAGTTTCATATCTATTAAAATTGATAATTTAACGTTACCCGTAATCTCAATAAATAAGTTAATTAAAATGAAGAAAAAAACAGGGCGAACAATTGACAAGTTGGATATAGAAGAATTGACAAAGATAAAAAAGATCAGGAAGAATATATGATTTTCAAATGGGAAACAGAGAAAGAACGTCTTTTAAGATTTATGAAAATATCGCCAAAGAAAAAATTAGAATGGCTCCAGCAAATGCATGAATTTATTGTAAGATCTTCTTCAAAACGCAAGAAGCTAATTAGGTGGAAATTGAGAAATATTCGTTAGGAGAGATAACGGGATCAGGCACTGAAACGTGAAAATAATGTTTATTATCGGTAAATAACAACTCAATACAACTGACCCTCCTCCGCCCTTGTTGGGATTCGGAGGGCAAGCCCTTCGCCTTAATGAACAAATCGGGTTTACCCGGCGAAGTCCGCCTACACTAAAGTTTCGGCGGATCTGCCGAAGTTTCAACGTAGACTGACTTTAGCGTAGTCGGGCAGCTGATTTTTACGTTAGGTTAAAATAATACAATGAAAGTCGGGGAATAAGATGCCCAAAAAATATTTAAGAATTTTTCTCGGTCAGGGTTATCTATAAAAATTCTCTGTTGTTCATTTCCTCGGGAAGTAATATGGTAAGCCGCTCCTTCAAGTTCCATCCTCAAAGGTCTTTCCATAAGCTTTATAGCTTGCTCCTATCATCTATCATGTCACTTGTCAACAGGCTGACACGAGGTTCTCCGGGTTCTTCAATTGTTTTTTACAATTTCATATGATATGATTATTGCTTCAGCGATATCCTTCATGGAAACGCGTTTATCCATACTGGATTTACGCATAAGTCTATAAGCCTCTTCTTCAGCCAGTTTCTGTTCTTTCATAAGAATTCCTTTTGCTTTCTCGATTTTCTTTCTTGCCTCAAGTTCTTCCTGGACTATCTTTGTCTTTACCATAAGTTCGGTATTCTCGATTGCCACTGCCGCCTGGTTAGACACGGCACTTAAAAGAGATGATTCGCTTTTAGTAAATTTATGAGGCAAAGTAGTATAACAGTTTATAACGCCTATGACTTTCTTTTTAACCATCATCGGGACACTGAGCATGGAAACAAGGCCTTCTTTCTTAGCAAGATTCTTTTCTTTGTATCTTTTATCCTCCAACACATTGTATATGGACAGAGGCTTTTTCCCCTTCGCGACTAACCCCACTACACCTTCGCCGAGTTTAATGCTTCGCTCTTTTAGGTATTCTTTGCTCATCGCCTGAGTAGCTCTTATTCTTAATTCTTTTGTGTGTTCATCAATCAGCCAAAGAGCGCATATTTTAGCCTTCATAACATTGGCGGTCAGGGTAACAATAAGTTTCAACACATCTTCAAGATAAAGGTCGCTCGTTATAGCTTTACTTATTCTGGTGAGGGTATCAATATATGATTTGTAAGAAGTCCTGGGCATCGTTATTTATTATAAAATCAGCCATCATAAATACAACTATTATTCTTTCTTCAAGAATTTTATTATGTTCTTTGCCGCTATTTTTGCCATTCCCATTGCCTCAATTACTGTTCCTTCTCCTCCCACTATATCTCCTCCGGCAAATACGCCGGCAATTGAAGTCTCCATGGTTTCAGGATTAACAATTATATCGCCGTATTTATCTGTTTTAAGTTCCGGGGTTGCGCGCGTTACCACCTGATTGGCGCGCAATCCTATAGCAACTATAGCTAAATCACAATTTACTGTAAAATCGCTGCCGGCAATAATAACAGGCCTCCTTCTGCCCGATGAGTCAGCTTCGCCTAAACGGCACCTTAAGAATCTCATATTTTTTACAAAGCCGCTGTCATCTGGTATAAATTCAGCAGGCTGAACCAGAAAGTTAAATTTTATACCTTCTTCTTTGGCATGTTTTATTTCAAGGCGCCTTGCGGGCATTTCAACCTCACTACGCCTGTAATAAACCGTTACATCGGGGTCTATGCCGTTTATCCTCTGTATTCTTAAAGCGACGCGTGCCGCGTCCATCGCGGTATTGCCTCCGCCAATTACAGCAATATGCTTGCCAATATTAATAGGGGTATGGGATCCGGGAAATTCATGCGCCTTCATAAGATTAACCCGCGTTAAAAACTCATTTGCCGAATAAACATTGCATGAGCTCTCGCCCTTTATCCCAAGAAGTGCGGGGACACCCGCGCCTACTCCTAAGAATACAGCAGAAAATCCATCTTTCGTTATCTCATCCAGAAGTTTAGTTTTACCTACAATAAAATTACAAACAATCTCAACTCCCATCTTCTTAAGGTAATCTATCTCATTATCAAGGATATCCGGAGGTAATCTAAAAGACGGTATACCATATCGCAGGACCCCTCCGGGTTTATGAAGGGCTTCGAAAATAACAACTTTCATCCCCAAACGGGCAAGTTCCCCCGCGGCGCAAAGTCCGGCAGGGCCTGAACCAATAACGGCAACTTTAAACTTTGATAGTTTTTCATCTCTTTTATAAACCGGATTTATATTATTTTTTATGCCGTAATCACCAATAAACCTTTCCAGAAAATTTATATTTATAGCATTGGCTGAAGCAAAGGGCTCATTTTTTTTCGTTAAAACGCAGGATTTACGGCATTGATACTCAGCAGGACATACTCTCCCGCATATAGAAAGAAAATTATTTTTCTCTTTTATCGTTAAATATGCCCCCCTGTAGTCTTGATTCTGAATCTGATGAATAAATTTTTTTATATCTATATTTACAGGACACCCCTCTATACATGCGGGGTTAGCGCACTGAAGGCATCTTGATGCTTCATCCAGCGCTTCTTTTTCTGTATATGTTGAAGTAACCTCGTTAAATCCTGAAGTTCTTAAAGAAGAATCTAATTCTTTCGGCAGGACTGGCTTTTTCATATATTATTATCCTTTAAAATGACGCTGTTTGCTATAGTAACACCGCCTACAGTGATTAATCTCTGCAATCAGGGACTGATGCATCCTGCGACAATCCCAGAATTTGTTTTTCTTTGTCTTTGTAAATATTAGCACGTTTTGCAAGCTCATCCCATTCAATAAGATGTGCATTGAACTCAGGGCCGTCAATACAACTGAATTTAACTTCACCTTTTACTGTAACACGGCAGGACCCGCACATACCGGTAGCGTCAACCATAAGGGCGGCAAGGGAAACAACAGTTTTAACATTAAACGTTTTGGTTACAGAGGAAACAAGCCTCATCATAGGAATAGGGCCTGCGGCATAAACCAGCTCGTAGCTCGCAGCTCGTAGCTCACAGGCTTTTAATAATTCTTTTAGGATATCGGTAGTAAAACCTTTTCTGCCATAGGAACCATCGTCCGTACAAATATGAACCTCATCAGATACTTCCTTTAGCTCAGTTTCCAGAATCAACAAATCTTTCGTTCTTGCGCCCAATATAGAAACTATATAGTTTCCTTTTCTCTTTAAGGCCTTTGCGACAGGGAATATTTCAGCAACCCCTACACCGCCTCCAACTAATATTACGCTTCCATATTTCTTTATTTCTGTAGGATTACCCATAGGGCCTGCCACAGCGTATAAAGAATCTCCCGGATTGAACTTTCCTAAAAGTTTGGTTGTAAAACCGATTTCCTGAAAAATTATAGTTATCGTTCCTTTATTCTTATCGCTATCAGCTATCGTTAATGGTATTCTTTCCCCTTTTTTCGTTGCAATAACAACCACAAATTGCCCCGCAGCAGCAGCATCAGCAATAAGCCTATTTTCTATCTCAAGTAGCACAATCCTTATTCCGTTATACTCACAAAGACTTTTCTTGTTTACAATTCTATATGCCATAGGTTAAACTATCCACAGTTTTATTGCGCCTATACTTGCCAAAGTAACCAACACACCCGCAATCAAGACACCTATTGTTATCGCGGCAAACGCTTTCTTTATCTGAAAATTAAATAAATTTGCCGCTATAGCTCCGCTCCAGGCTCCTGTCCCCGGCAAGGGAATGGAAACAAAAAAAACCAACCCCCAAAATCCCCACTTTTCTATAACTTTCGAACGCCTGCTTACGCTGGAAAACCACCATCTAAAAAATTTCCCTATAAAACCAATATTTTCCAGTTCATGAAATAGGCACCTGAAGAAAACAAGCAAAGGCACAATAATAATAATATTTCCTATAATTGATAGTACACAGGCCTTCATAACAGAAAAATGAAACTGGAATACCGCAATAGGTATCGAAAGGCGCAATTCAAAAACAGGAAGCATCGCAATCACAATTATGGCTGCTTCGGGAATAAGCAGAGACAACAAAAAAGAAATAATCCTATTTCTTATATCCATATTTACCTACCAAGGGGACAAACACACAACCACAAACAAAAGTCTTCTTTAAAAGACCTTCGTTTGTTTTCTCAAAAATAATAAGTTCCTGCTGCCATTTTCCTCCGACAGGAGCAACTATTCTGCCGCCTGCCTTTAACTGGCCAATAAGGGGAGCCGGAAGTATTTCTGAGGCGGCGGTGACGATTATTCTATCATAAGGAGAATAATCATGCCAGCCTAAAGTTCCATCTCCTATTTTAATGTTTACATTAAAACCTAAATAATTAAGCACAGTTGCTGCTTTTTCCGCCAATTCAGGAATACGCTCTACGGTATAAAGTTCCGCTCCCAGATAACTTAATATCGCGCTTTGGTAGCCGCTTCCTGTACCTATTTCCAAAACTTTATTGTTTTTTTCCAGATAAAGAACACTGGTCATAAGAGCAGCAATATAAGGCTGTGAAATTGTCTGGCCCTTGCCTATAGACAGAGGCCTGTCATCATAAGCAAAATTTCTTTGATTATCGGGGACAAAGAGCTCACGCGGAATGTTTTTGAAAGCAGAAACGACATTCCGATCGGAAATACCCCTTCGTATAATTTGTTCTGTTACCATCCTGCCTCTTAAAGAGGCAAAATTAATACCCTTCATTCTTCAATCTTGCAATGAATTTTATAAACCGCAGTGTATCATAAAAGGGGCGGATATTGCTGGAACGGCCTTTAAAATATATACTCTCAATGGGGACTGACTTTATTATAAACCCTTTTCTTGCCGCTTTAATTATTATTTCCGACTCAATTTCAAATTTACTTGTCGTTATGCTAATGCTGGACAAAACATTTTTTTTTATCAGCCTGAAACCGCATTGTGTATCTGGAATTCTTTGCCCTGCTATTTTTGATACTACGAAAGACATAAAACTGTTTGTTGCAAGCCTTATAAACGGCATACCGCGCGGAGAACCCATCCTGTTCCCAATAACAAAGTCTGCCTTCTTATCTGCTTCTTTAAGAAATTTGTCTAAATCGTGCGGAGAGTGCTGATTGTCGGCATCCATTGTAATAACATAATCAAAATCCATGTTATCAAGCAGGAAAACTATGCCTCTTCTTATGGAACTTCCTTTGCCAAGATTCTTTGTATTCCTTAAAACGATATCGGATTTATCCTTAGCAATTTCATAAGTCTTATCTGTAGAGCCGTCATCAATAACAGCTACGGAGATTCCTCTGCCCTTTATCTCACTAAGCAAAGAACCTATATTCTCCTCTTCGTTGTAAGCCGGAATAAGTGCCCATACCTTCATATCAATAAAACCTCGCCTTAAGTATCTGCGTTAATTTGTACATCTTTCTGTGTTAATCTGTGTGTCAGCAAAGTAAACTAAAGCCAATATTTCTGAAACATATACCACTGGTCAGAATATTTGCGAACATACTTTTCTAAAATTCTTAACTGCTCTTCTACCAGTACTTTCTCACTTTTTAAGGAACCGTTGTTATAACGGGGGAAAATAGGAGGCTCAAAAATAAGACGGTAAAAATATTTTCTTTCTCTGACAAAAAAAGAAGGGATGATAACAGAATCAGTTTTTAAAGCGAAAAATGACGGGCCCTTAGGCAAAAGGGCGTCTCTGCCGCAAAAACGCACTCTGTATCCTTTCATCGAAACGAAGTCTCTGTCTCCCAGGAAAGCAATCATTTTCTTATTTCTTAATAGTCTAATACACCTTACAACGGCTCTGCCTGTCGGAATAACTTTAACTTTGAAAATACTGCGCTGGCTATTGAAGAAGTCATTTATACGCCTATCTTTATGCGGAAAAGCAATTGCGTGAATATCATACCCTAAGATTGACACAATACCTCCTCCAAGCTCATAATTTCCTATGTGTGCAGTAAGGGCTATTATACCTTTTTTACCGACGACGCTATTTAGATTATCTATCCCGCTAACAGAAACATACCTTTTGATGAATTTCCGGTTAATACGGCTTGTATTCAAGAAGTCTACAAGATAGAGCGCGAAATTATTAAAAACTCTTTTTGCGCGTTTTCTTAATTCTTTTTTATTCTCAACAAGAGGCGCAATATTAAAGATTACCGCTTTCCTGTCTCTTCTTGAAATATAAAACTTGATACTGGATAAAATACCGGCGATAAAATAAGAACACCTGCGCGGTAAGATTAAAACAAGAGACCTCGCTATACAATAAAGATAATACATTAACCTAAATAGTTAATAATAGAGTAGGCAATTCTCAAGGAAGAATCTCTTATTGAGATATCATGCGCAGCTTCCTTAAGAGACTTAAGATTGCCGGGATTGCCAAGAAGGCCCTTTACAATATCTTTAATCTCGTGTATATTATCCGCTCTTACTATTGCTTTTTTATTAAGCAAATAATTAACATTTCTTTCTTCCTGCCCGGGTATAGGATTAATTACAATAATTGCCATGCTTTTTGATAATGCCTCCGATACCGTTATCCCGCCGCCCTTTGTAATTATAATATCTGAAAAATCCATAAGTTTATTAACAAAGTTAATATAACCAAAGTAAAATACCGGTCTCTTAAATTTGTTTTTCCTTTTTGCAAACCAGCTATAAAGCAGTTTGTTTCTTCCGCATACGACAATAACCTGGAAGGAAGAATCTATTTTATTTATCTTCAGGAAAGTGTCTTTTATAGGCCCAAGCCCCAGCCCTCCCCCCATTATTAGAATTGAGGGCAGCTCGGGATTAAAGCCGAATTCTGAAGCAACCTCTTCTTTTGTGTAAGTATCCAGGAACCTGTGAGAAATAGGGATACCCAGGATTTTTATTTTTTCTTTGTCAATCCCTTCGGCTATCAGCATATCCTGAGCTTCTTTACAAGCAACTATATAATTATCTATAGAAGAATTAATCCAGAAACGATGGGGGTAATAGTCGGTAACAATAGCGAAAATCGGTATATTAAGCCTGTGCATCTTCTTAAAGTCGGCGGCTATACCGCAGGGAAATGCCTGTGTAGCTACTATTACACCGGGTTTAAAATCTTTCAATAGATGGGAAAATTTATTGAAACCGATAGTATTCGATATTTTTTTCAGGGGGCTTATGGTTTTGATGATAGAATCTCTATCGTAAATTTTCCCCCAGAGACGCGGAATACGCTTAATAGTCGCCGTATAAAAGAAATCTACCAGTTTCTCCGAACGCGGGTAAAGATAACCAAACCCATTAATATTTAACGTTTTAACCTCAGGGTCAATAAACTTTATGGCTTCTGATATATTCTCACTTGCTTTCTTGTGCCCTCCGAATTCTGATATGTGCATAATAAGTACCCTTTTCATATCTTATTACCTTCAAATGCTTCTACGAAAGCGCCAACAACACGGGGGTTAAACTGCTTACCGCTGTTACGTTTAATTTCTTTTAAAGCATCATCTTTCGACAGAGCCTTCTTGTATGGCCTATCGGTAGTCATTGCATCATATGAATCGGCTACGGCGATTATAGCCGCAATCAAAGGAGTTTCTTCTCTTTTGAGCCCGGAAGGGTAACCTTTACCATCGTAACGTTCATGATGATGTTTTATGCCTATAATAATCTCTTTGAATTCTCCTATGGGACTTAATATATTTGCCCCTATAAGAGGGTGCTTAAATATAAATTCTCTTTCTTTGCCGGTAAGAATTCCCTTTTTATTAAGTATTTCTTCGGGTATGCCAATTTTTCCTATGTCATGCAACAAAGCGGCTACGCGTAAATTCTCTATAAACTCAGCGGATACTCCAGGGTCAGTTTTACTAAGAATATCTGCTATTATTAAAGAATATTTCACAACTCTTTCTGTGTGGCCTGATGTATATTTATCTTTTGCTTCAATTGCTGTAGCAAACGCTATAACGGTATTTAAGAAAAGCTTCTTATTTTTATCGAGCTGTTTATTTAAATCTTCAAATAACCAGGCATTTCTTATCGCCATTACCACATCGGATGCCAAAACGGATAAAAAACCCAGTTCCTCCGGACGAAATACACCGCCGCCTTCTTTTGCGCCAAGGAAAAGAATACCTATCAAATCATTTCTGAAAAACCCGGGTATGCAGGCTTTTGCCTGGAAAAGAGACAGCTGGCCCTTAAGGTCCTCAAGAAAATCTACTAAATCGCTTCTTCCTTTAGAACGGCTGTATTTAAGGTAGTAATTTATCCTGTTATAAAGAAGAAAATCCTGGTCAAAAGAAGACAATTCCTTGTCAGTAAAGTATCTTATAAGGGAATTGTCCTTTTTTATTTTTGCGAACCCTTCCGGTATTTTAATGCCTCTTCTTCCCTTGGATACCCTTATTACATACTCATCTTTATATTTATCATAAAGGAAAATACCAGAGTGTTTTACTCTGATATTCTTCATTATAGTCCTTAAGATTAATCTTATAAGGGTATCTACGCGATGGACAAGAATCATCTGGCGGGCGGTCTTCTCGAGGTCGTGACGGTAGTCTCTTTTCATCCCTGCAATATATACTTATCTATTTTTTCTTTTAAATCTACTAAATCAAGGGGCTTGATGATATAGTCAATAGCACCAAGTTCTTTTGCTTTATCCTGATGTTCTGTATCTGCTTTGCCTGTAATCATCATTATCTTTGCTTCAGGGTTTACTGCTTTGATTTCTTTAAGGACCGTTAAACCGTCAATACCTCCCATTTGTATATCAAGAAAAACAAAACTTACATTATCTTTATCATACATACGAATAGCATCCTCTCCTGATGTGGCTTTCAGGGTAGGAATTTTAAAGCGTTTTAAGAAGTGCGCCAGAAAATTCACTACCTCAACTTCATCGTCAACCAAAAGTATGCGTTTATCCATTTTATATATTTATTTTAACGTACTGTCCTTGAGATTGTTTAAGAAAGATTCTATCTGGTCGGTCTTCTCTAATATTTCTTTCTCTATCTCTGATATACGCCTGGTTTTTCTCCTGGGATTGAAAATCTTTGCCACAAAGCTAAATATGGAATCGAGTCCTTTAACCGCAATATTGGATATGCGGGAAGAAATATCCCGTATATCGGCTCTTATTGAAAGCACATCGCCTCTTACGTATTTATCGATAAGCTTCCATATAAAAGGATGTACAGTAATTTTTTCTTTTTCTATTTTTTCTAAGATATCTTTATAATTAGCATCTTTGTACTTATCCATATGCCTCCATGTTTTATATATTATACTATAATCACATTAGCCTGTCTAAAGGAAATTGGCAACAGTAATGGGAATGGGAAGAGACATAGTATCCCCTTTCCCGGGAGGCCGCGGAAGATTAAAAGGATTACCAATGAGGCGTTTTTAGGTATTAAAGAGCTTTTAAAGCAATTAAAGCAGCCTCGATTTAATAAAGAGCGGAAACGCAGGGAAAAGCCGTTAAGGAGATATGGATATAAAAGAACTAATATTTCTATCTCTGATAATACTCATAATACATACGAACCAAGTACAATCAACAATGTTTATGATAGTGATTTCTGGCGATGGCGCAGAGTAGCCGAATGGGGAAAATATATCAATGACCCTTTAGAAAATAATAAGTGGACACAGTATAACCTGGTAAAATATACCCCCAAGTATTAAAAGGAGGTGGTTATATGTGTCCGTATCCATGGTACCACGTTATGAGATTTAGTAAAGATAAAAAACAACAGCGTTATGGGAATGGGAAGAGACATAGTATCCCTCTTCCCGGGAGGCCGCGGAAGATTAAAAGAATTACTTCCGGGGCATTTTTATTAACCCAAATAATGCGGTTAGCATTATTTGCCTG
>Ga0164318_10005075_pt1 | contig 12722 bp, 13 predicted proteins | sample GuaBasSedimGuay9_FD_113734 | JGI IMG/M metagenome (GOLD analysis project Ga0164318, IMG submission 113734) | Subseafloor sediment microbial communities from Guaymas Basin, Gulf of California, Mexico - Guay9, Core 4571-4, 0-3 cm | ecosystem: Environmental > Aquatic > Marine > Hydrothermal vents... | reverse complement strand
TATACAAGTATTTTATGGGATAATTGGATATAAAAACATTAGATAATATAGATGATTACAATAAATATATAATATATACGAGAATCAAATTGTATTACAACTTATCACCTAAATTTTTTTGAATTTAGTTCTGAAAATAATTTCTAATTTAAACAAATAAAAAATATAAACGATAAAAATAAAATAAAAACAGTAATTTTTAAAAAATCAATATAATTGATGTATTTATAGATGGAAATCAGCAAAAAAATACAAATTTAAGAGAATATAATACTTGATATTTTTGAGTGAAAACAATGTTAAGTAAAAAAGAGAAAGACGTTCTATATTTGGTCATGAAAAGTGAGGATGGAGTATTACCAGAAGATATTGCAAAAGAATTAAATATGAAGTCTGATGAAGTAAAGACTATATTAGATGATTTAGAAGAAAAAGGATTTTTATTTTCAAAAGAAGAAGAAGAAAATTAGTATATATAAGTAATTGAAAATATAAAATAATATTAACAGAAATGTAATCGAAAAATATTAAATTAAGAGTTTAAATGATTAGGGAAAAATGAGAGAATTTAATAATGATATAATAAAGAGAAATGTATTAGGGTCATCAATCTTTAAGGACGAGTCAACATTATTATTGACCTATATACCGCCCCGGTTACCTGGTCGTGATGAAGAATTAGCGAGATTGAGCAGAGATTATAAACCATTAATTATGGAAAAGAAGGCATACAATATTAATGTTGCAATAACCGGTCCAGTTGGCGTAGGTAAAACTTCATTGGCGAGGTTGTTTGGTGAAGGTTTTATTAAGGCAATCAAACCTTATAAGGACGTTATGCTTTTTTATTTTAATTGTTATTCATTCCGGACAAAAAGCGCAATATTAAGAGAAATTACAGGGAAGCATTTTGGTATCTCAAGTAGAGGTTTGTCCGATAATGAATTATTAACGCAAATATTTAACAGATTAAAAAATGAGAACAAAAGTATTCTTTTAATTTTAGATGAAGCGTTTTTATTAGGTGGAAATGACATCTTAAGTTTGATTCATTCTTATGAGAGTTATGGGTTTGGTTATTCACCGATTTCAATGATAATAATTAGTCGTCCTGAGGAGTATAAATCATATTTGGCTATGCAATTAAAAGGGAAAATAACTGATTTAATACAGCTTGATGTTTATGATAGAGAAACATTTAAAAATATAATTGATTTCAGAACAGAATTGGCATTTAAGCCTGGTGCGATTTCTGATGACATAAAAGACTTGATAATAGATATTGTAAATGAAACAAAAAATACACGACATATGATTGAAATATTATATCAATGTGGAAAATTAGCTGATATGGAGAACAAGGAGGAAATTTCAGCTGAGATGGTAAGGGAAGCTAAGAACAATGTATATCCCGTTTTAAGACCTGAGATGTTAAATACTTTACGGACACAAGAATTGATAAGTGCTATAGGGATTGCAAAGAGGCTCAAGCATAGAGGGATTATATCAACAAGTATTATGGAATCTTACGATTATTATAAAGTAACTTGTGAGGAATTGGAAATTGAGCCACACTCTCTTAATACATATAGAAATTATATCGATGCATTAGTCAAATATGGCATTATTAACAAAATAACAAAACAAATTGGGAAGGGAAGAAGGGGGCGTCGTAGTAGACTGACTTTATTTGATATACCTGCAAAAGTTTTAGAGGAAAAAGCTTATGAACTAGTCAATCAACGTTTAAAATCGGAGAAATCATAGAGCAATAAAATCATCAAGTTTTTTTAATTTAGAAAATGGTAATTTTCCAGTTTTATATAATGATAATAAATAATTGGTATCATTTTTAAACCTATTTGGGCTCTCACATATAAGAGTACCTTTAATACCTATTTCTTTAAGAGTATTTATTACAATATCCAATGGAAAAAAAGACTTAATAAACGGAATATGTTTAATTTCACCATTTCTGTTTCGTTTAATTCCAGAAATATGCATATGGAAATAATCCATTTCTAATTCGTTTTCAATTTTCTTAATTAACGACACTATATTATTTTTAGTAATTTTTGATGGATTTTTAGCATAAAGATGCGCCCAATCAATACAAATTAAGCAATTACTTACTTTAGCAATTTCAATGAGTTCCTCTATCGTCCCTACTGCAGTAAATTTACCTGGTGTTTCTATAAATAACCTTTTAAGGTTTAAATTAGTGTTATTTTTTAGGTGTTTTCTAAATTTTTTTAGGTTATCAATTACATTAAGGACTGATTTATGTTTAGACTCTTTTTGATAGAACCCAGCATGAAAAACAACCGGACAATTCAATGATTTTGAGACATTAAGAGTTTTTAATAAATGATTAAATGAATTTTTTATTATATTAGGATTATTAGTTGCTAAATTAATATAATAAGGAGCATGTATACTTAATTTTATATTATATTTCTTGGCTAATAAATTTAATTCTATTAAATCTTGTGGATCAGGATAAAGAAAAATATCCTTAATATTCAAAAATTCTAATTCTAAGGCAGTAAATCCATTATTTTTACAATTATCAATTAATACTTCGTATTCTTTTCTAAATTGATTAGTAGGTATCCCAGCCGGCCCTATTCTCAAATTATTTTCTGTCATTATAGTTGTCATATTTAGATAATTGTATTAATGAATTACATCTTAAATTTATTAATTTAAATAAAATCGATTAGATGGAAATGAAAAAAATTCCTATTAATTATAATTAGGGAACTGTCACGGATTTTGCAAGATTTCTTGGTTTATCTGGGTCATAGCCGCATTTAATTGCAACATAATAGCTAAATAATTGTAATGGTACGATATATACAATTGGTGAAAAAGGCAAATCTATATTACGAGGTATTTCAATAAAATCATCGGATAAAGTTTTAATTGTCTGATCATTTTCTTGAATTATAGAAAATATTTTTGCTCCTCGTGCCTTCATTTCCATAACATTTCCTAAAATTTTATCATAGGTCTCATCTGGAGCTGCTACAAAAATTACTGGATAATCTTTTTCAATCATAGCAATTGGTCCATGTTTACTTTCTCCTGCGGCATAACCTTCTGCATGAAGATACGAAATTTCTTTTAGTTTTAAAGCGCCCTCCAAAGCCGTTGGATAATTAACACCCCGTCCAAGAAATAGAAAATTCTTATTTTGGTAATATTTATTTGCAATTATTCTTACTTTTTCTTCTTTAGATGAAATGAAATTTTTTATAATCATTGGGATATTATTCAATCTATTTTTAAATTCAAGAATCTCATTATTTAAAAGTGAGCCATTTAATTCCGCTAATCCCAAACTACACAGTGCTAATGAAGTTAATTGGACTGAAAATGTCTTCGTAGCAGCGACTCCAATCTCAGGGCCTGCTTGTGTATAGATAAAATAATCTGATTTTCTGGTAATATTGCTTCCAAGTACGTTTGTAATTGAGATAATTTTTGCTCCTTGTTGTTTTGCGAAATCAATTGCATTAATAGTATCTGCAGTTTCACCTGATTGGCTTATAGCTATAAGAAGGCTATCGTTATTAAGTGTATTTCCAATATATTCTCTAAATTCTGACGAAATTACTGGATGTATTTGTGTATTAGCAATTTTTGTAAACATATATTTTCCTGCTAAAGCAGCATGATAAGAGGTGCCAGCGGCTGTAATATAAATATTACCTGGAGGGGTATTATGAATATATTCTCCAAATTTTAAAATTTTATTCCAGTCAATTTTTAATGTATTTGAAATGGCAATAGGCTGTTCGTGAATTTCTTTTTGCATAAAATGAGGTCTGCCACCCTTTTGTGCCATTTCAGGTGTCCAAGAAATTCTTACGATTTTACGGTCATTAATATCAGTTTCTTCAAGGTTTGTATTGTTAATTTCTATTCTGTTACTAGTAATAGTAGCAATTTCATTGTTATTTAACATTAGAACTTTATTTGTCATTGGTAAAAAAGCAGTGATATCTGATGCACAATATATGGCATTTGAATTGATGCCGATTACCAATGGGTTTTCATTTCTCACACAAAAGATTGTATCTGGCAAACCAACATAAATAACGACAATAGCATAAGTACCCTTAAGTTCTCTAATTGTTTTTTCAATAGCCTCTTCAACTGAACTCCTTCTCACTCTTCCTTTTAAATGAGATTCAATTAAGTGTGGAATGACTTCTGTATCTGTTTCAGACTTAAAAACATGTCCTTTACTTATTAATTTATTCTTTAATTCATAAAAATTTTCAATTATTCCATTATGAACTACCGCAATCCTATCATTACAATCACAATGTGGGTGCGCGTTTATAAGATTTGGGCTACCATGAGTCGCCCATCTAGTATGTCCAATACCACAATTACCTAGTAAATCATCAAAATTTATTTTCCTATGTATTTCTTTTATAGTACCTTTATCCTTTTTAATGTAAAGCTTATTATTATAAATAGTCGCAATTCCTGCAGAATCATATCCTCTATATTCCAATCTTAATAGTGCTTCTTTTAACAATACTCCAATACTTCTATCTTCCATAAAATTTGAAGCAATTCCAACAATACCACACATAACATTCATCAAAAAATATTATTTTAATTAGTTATGTATTATTTTTATATAATATACCTTTTGTTTGATTTTCACAATTTTTAAGGTAATAATCAATTGTGTACTTCAAATTGCTTAATAAATCTTAATTTTTGTGAAATTTTTTAATGAATTTTCATTTTTGAGAAATTAAAAAGTGTTATACATTTGATAAAGATTTGAAATAATCCATTTTAATTTTTATAATACTTATTTATTTATCTTTTATATTGGTTAATAAATGATGATAGAATGATGGTTAAAAAGAAATATTACGCAAGGACACCTTATAAAATAGTAGTAATAGGTGATCCTGCTGTCGGAAAAACTACTCTGATCCAAAAATATACAAAAAAAATTTATCGCGATGAATATTTACCAACTTTAGGAGTTGAAATAACTTCAAAAGAGGCTGATATAAAAACTTTCGATGGTGTTGAGCATATCAGTTTAATTTTTTGGGATCTATCTGGGCAATTACAATTCTCAAAAGTACGGACAATTTTTTACTCTGGAGTTAAGGCTATCCTGTATATGTACGATATAACAAATCCAAGATCTTTTCAAAATATTAACTATTGGTATAAAGAAGCAATAGATAATTCAAAAATGTCAACAACTATTGGTATCTTGATTGGAAATAAGATTGATTTAGAAAATGAACGAAAAATTTCTCATGTATCAGGGTCTTCAAAAGCTCTTGAATTAAAAATGCAGTTTTTTGAAACATCTTGCAAAACACATCGGGGAGTAAATGAACTCTTTAATGCACTAATTAAATTGTTAATTAACAAGAATATACATAATATTGAATTAATACAATCAAAATAAATAAAGAGAGAAAAAAGAAACAATTTCAAATGAAATTCATTTTACTGACCATAAATGTTCTTTATGTTCTTTATCTCGTACGATTATGCCGTCTTCTTCCAGATCTGTCAGGTATCTTCTAATCGTCCAATAGGATAGTGGAAAATGCTTTTTTAATTGTTTTATTGTTAATTTTTCTTGTTCTTTTAGGAGTTGAATTAATTTTTCTTTTATTAGGTCCGATTCCGTTTCTAATTTAGTAGAACTGGAAATGAATTTGGAACTTTCTTTTTCTGCTATTTTTTTAATTTCTTTAAAGTGTTCTTCATTAATTTTGTTATCCAAAAAGACACACAATAAATCCATTTCATTTTGAAACGCTACTATTTGGAATTGATCGAATACCATCATTTTTGGTTTAAATTTACCTCCGCCGCGAAATATGACATAAAAATTTGTATAAAATTGGTCTACATCTATCATATTGTTTTTATTATAACTTTTTTTCCATCTAAGAACAGGCCCTTTTGTTATATCAAATCCAATTAAAGCTATTGTATTAATATTCTCCATTTCCATTTTAGATATCACCTAATTCGTTCGGATCTGTCCCGCATGCTATTAATAACTCTCTAATAAGTATATAATATAATTTTTCCCTATTATTTGGGTCAATCCCGACCATTGGATATGTAGGTACTCTAAGTATGTTTTCAATTCTATTTGAATTCAAGCGTCCATCAATATCTTGCTTATTTGCTATAGCAATAGTTCTTGAACCTTTAACTTTATTCAGTTTTTCTATAATCATTTTTGTTTTTAGAACATTTTGTGGTGTTGAATCGGTAACTACCACATTTAATACTGAATTTTCAACAAATTGGTCCCAATATGGTTCAAAAGAAGCCTGTCCTCCAATATCCCAGATTTTTATTTCATGTTCCTTCATTTGAATTGTTTCAAAATCAATTAACATCGTTGGCTCATAATTTAAGTCAGGTACTTTCCCTTTTAATAATGCAATCAAAGTAGTCTTCCCTACTGTTGGATAACCAATAAATGTAGTTTTGATCGAGACCAAGTTATAATCACCATCTTTAATAATTATTTTATTTTCTCGCGAAATTGCTTAAAATATCCGAGTAATATCTAAATAATATCCAAAAATCAGGTGAAAAGAAAAAATCAAAAAAGGTTCAAAAAGGATGAAAATTTTTAATTAAATGAGAACATTTTTATTAGCAAAATAAAATAAAAAAATAAACACATAACAAATTTTTAGGAAAAATTCATTTCCAATAGAAATCTTTTATTATCACAAATTTAAATTTTTGAAAAAAAAAAGAATATAAATTAAAATGGAAAAATAGTTCATTAATAGGTGATTTAGAATACCAGTTTGTCCAGAATGTGCCGGTTATATGAAATGGGACGGCAGCCAAAGAAGGTATATTTGCCAAAGATGTGGATTAGCATTAAAGTACAAAGAAATCGAGAAAATGAGAGAAAAGTACAAAAATTATATCGATGAAGCAAGAGGAAATGGCTGGAAAGAAGAGCAGCGAAAAAAAGAATATCTTAAATGGTGGCTGTCCGAAAAGAAATAAATATAATTTGTAAAAAAAATTGTATTGATTAGTGGATATCCTTTATCATGAAAATTGCTTTTGTGCCGAAATTATAAAGTTTTTTCCCTCCTTAATTAATTTTTCTAATGTTGAATCATCTGTAGATTCACAATATAATCTTAATAATGGTTCAGTACCTGATTTTCTAATTAATAACCAACTTCCATCATTTAAAACAAATTTGAACCCGTCAATTTCGATTTTTTTCTCAACTGTTAACCCTGCAAATGTGTTAGGGAGGATTTTACTTAATTTATTTAGTATTTTGTCCTTTAATTTATCGTCACATTCTATGTCTATTTGTTTAAAATAAATTTTACCATATCTATCAATTAAATCTTTTAAAAGAGCTGATAAACTCTTTTTATAAAATGCCATCATCTCAAGAATTTTCATATTCGTAAAAATACCATCTTTTTCAGGTGTATGGCCGCGAAACATCAATCCACCTGAACTCTCCCCTCCAATTAATAGATTTTTTTCTCGCATATACAGTCCAATATATTTTGACCCCACTGGTGTCTCATATACATGTAAATTATAATCTTCTGCAATTTTATCAATTAAATGAGTAGTGCTTACAGTGCGTACAGTATCACCAGTTAAACCTCTATCAAGATTATATTTAAATAAAAGCCCAAATAAATAATTTGCATCAATAAAATTACCTTTATCATCAATAATTCCACTTCTATCACCATCTCCATCACATGCCATTCCAATATCCGCATTTTTTTCCAATACAAGATTACTCAAGTCCTTTAATATCTCAGAATTTGGGTTTGGCATTTTACCTCCGAAATTTGGGTCCAAATTGTCATGAATTGCATGAATTTTACAATTTAATTTTTTCAATATTAATTTTAAATAAGTCCTTGAAGTACCAAATAAGGGGTCTATTGCAACAATATAATTTTCTTCTTTAATGCTCTTAACATCTATTTTTTTAAGTAAATTATCGATATATAATTCAGTTGGGTCAAATTCATTGAAGTTTGATGAATTTTTTAATTCCCCCTCAAATTTATTTATTGATAGATTGTTAGATTGAATTAATTTTATTTCTTTCATCAATTTATTTGTGATATCTGGCATTGCTGGGCTAGCATAATGGGGAATAAATTTTATTCCATTATATTCCGGAGGGTTATGTGATGCGGTAATCATTACTGCACCCCCTGCTTTAAAATGCAAGACCAAAAATGCAACAACAGGTGTTGGGACATCTGAATTTGTCAATTTAACTTGAATATTATTCGCAATTAATACACGACTTATTGTTTCTCCAAATAATCTAGAATTATTTCTCGTGTCATAACCGACTAATATAGGTTTAGAAATTAATTTCTCACTTTCTAAATAATTAGAAATAGCTTGACCTACTATTGAAACATTCTGTAAATTAAAATGTTCTTTATCCATTATGGACCTCCATCCATCAGTACCGAATTCTATATCTACCAAAAAACCTGCCTCCATAACAACTTTTTATTTCTCATTTTATTTCATTAATTAATATTTCCAGCTTGGCTTCATTTACTCCTTTAAAAGAATAAATAATATTTTTTAGAAATTGATTAATTTCAGTCATATTTTTTAGATATCCTTTAACGATTAAATTTTCAATACCCGCTCCTTCATAAATGGAAACAATATTATCAAAAGAAGACAATTTTTCAACGATTTCTTGAATTTTAAAAGGATCAACAACTAATTTTAAAATCCAACCAACGCTTTGCCCAATTTTTCTGAAATCAATTTTGATGGTAAATTTCTTGATAACTTTATTATTAATTAATTTTACAATTCTATTTTTAACTGTAGTTTCTGATATACCAATTTTTTTAGCCATAGTTTTATAGCTCGACCTTGAATTATTTGCTAGATATTTTAGAATTTTTCTATCTATTGCATCTAATATTACTTCTTTTTCTTCTAATTTAAACATTTTTAAACCATTTCCTAAAAATAATATTTATTATTTTGTAAAATGACCCAATTAAATATAATTTTAAATAAAAAATTGTAAATTTAAGGGTTTTTGAAATTTTACGTTATGTCTTTAAATGGTTCACTTATCAATTAAATTATAACTTTTTAAATCAATTATTAATTTATGGTAAAAAATTATTAAATATTTAATGGTCTAACTAATATAAACAATATTTTATAAATTAATTAGGAATAAAAAAAGAAATAGAATAATCTTGTTGAGAAAAATGTATGATATAATAGTAATAATTTCTTACTTCCTTCTAACTTTAGCATTTATCTTTATGATAGTCATTTTATCGAGTCAAATATCGAAATCCTATAAAGACCACAATAAAGAGAGTTTTTACAGTATCATCCTCGCAATAATTATTTTAATCACATGTCTTATATTATTTTATTATTTTAAATTAATCACTGTATATCCTACTGATGTTCTTGTTATATTAATAATATCGATTCTTTTTTCATTTTTTGGGATATATAATTTGCTTGCTATAATTTATAAAAAACTTAAAAAAATTAAAAATAATCCCTCAAAACAAATAAAATCGCTTGGGGTAACGCATAAAAATTTCGAATTTTTAAGGAAAATATTCCATTTTATCATTTTTTTTGGAATTTTAATTTTTTTATATGTATCTATTCTTATCTTGAATTATATGTATTTAAATACTCATGACATTATGGTATACGAGATTTTAATCAATTTTCTAGGCCCAAATTTAAAAGACCCATTAAATCACTATGACTCTTTTACAAACTTAGCTCCAGCCAGTGTTTTTTTGTTAAGTTTTTTTCTTGTGGCATCTATTTTAATGTTGATGAACGAAGGTGCTAGATTGAATAATAAATTACATTTTCCATTTTCGAGCTCGGCAAAATTGTTTGTTAGAGAAAAAGAATTTATGACTTTTGCATCATATATTTATTTTGCAATTGGAATGATTTTTTCATCATTACTTTTATCAACCCTTCCTATTTTAGCAATCTTAGCAACTTTATCCTTTGGCGACAGTTCATATGCATTAATTGGGAAACGATTTGGGTGGCATAAAATACCATTTAACAATGTAAAATCCATCGAAGGGTCTGTTGGTGGGTTTATTATTACATTTCTTAGTACAATGATTTTTGTAGGTCTAATATATGGATTAATTGCAGCATTAATTTTTACTCTAATAGATATAATTAGCCCAAGAATTCCAATTTGTGATAATATTTTCGGGCCGACTTTTATTACTATTGGATATTATCTTGCTGGCATGTTTAATTTATTTATAAATGGCCCGATTTTATTTTTTCTTTAACTTTTTTAACAATGATGGTCTAATTGTTGTAGTTCTATGGTTTAATTTTAAAAAAATTATACATTAATCTATTTTGATTGATTTCCACTTTTTAAAAATATTTATTTAAGGAATCTTTTCAATAATAAGTAAATATTTAATATATATCGATGAGTAAATAATCGTTAATAATTTAAAAAGATTTGAAGTCTTTTAATTTAATTATTAAATTTAATGGTTGATTTCAATGAGTAATGATTGTTTCTTTTATACTGAAGAGGAAAGACAATTTAAAGAAGAACTCAGACCTTGGCTAGAAGAAAATATCGCTCCTTTAGTCAAACCAGCAATTACTGGTGACTATGATAAAGTAAGACAAGCATTGAAACTTATGGCTAAAAAAAATTTATTAGGGTCAATTCATTCCAAAGAATACGGGGGCACTGAAAAAGGTGTGGCATGGGAATCTATAATTGCTGAAGAAAGTGCAAGAATAAACGGGGCTATTGAAATGACTAGACTTGTTTCAGCAACTTTATTTGGTGTACCTATTTCAAAGCATGCTAAACCTGAATTGAGAAAAAAATATATTCCAAAAATAATTAAAGGCGAAATGATTGGCGCAATAGCAATGACCGAGAAAAATGCCGGTTCTGATTTAACAAGAATGCAAACTAGAATTGATAAGGACGGCGATGATTATATAATCAATGGAAGTAAGCGGTTTATTACAAATGGTGGGAAAGCAGATATTCTGTCCGTTTATGGTGTTCTTGAAACATTGGACGAAAAAAATCCGAGGAAAAAAATTACAGGTTTATTAGTAGAATCAAAAACACCTGGTTTTAAAGTAGTAAGAGAATTTGATTTAGCAGGTATGGAGGGAGCTTCTGTAGCTGAATTAGAATTTAAAGACGTGCGAGTTCCCCCTGAAAATCTTCTGGGAAAAGAAGGCCAAGGTTTCTGGATTCTTATGGACGAATTAGTTGTAGAACGTATTGGAATGGCTGCTGCATGTGTAGGCCATTCAGAGGCGGCTTTTGACCGTGCTATGAAGCATGCTCAAGAAAGAGAGCAATTTAAACGCCCCATTTATGGGTTTGAAGGAGTCAGTTTTAGGCTTGCAGGTGATTATAGTAAAATCCGGGCTGTACGGCTCCAAACTTTAGAAGCTGCAAGGTATGTCGATGCCGGTGATGAAGTTACTGCTCCTATTGCATCGTCCATGGCTTTTGCAAATGGGACTGAAATGGAACTTTCAGTGACAAATCATGCATTACAAACACTTGCAGGTGAAGCAATAACTGATAGGACTGGACTGGTTATGTGCGCACACCGTATGGCACCAGTAATGTGGGTAGTCGGTGGTACAACAGATATTCAAAAATTTATAATTCAAAGAGAATTAGTAAAAAGAATAAAAAAATAAATTCGGATTTTATTTTTCTTTTTTTTTAATTATGTATACCTCCTTTTACAAATGAACTGTATTTTTTGTGATAAAGATATTATTTTAACTGTAATTGATTTTTTTCTTACTTTTAATTATCTCTAATTATGCTGACTGTTTATTCAAAAGAATTAATTGTTTTGAAATTTTTTTTATGCGCAAAAATTAGTATAATTTAATATGGGCCGAACTGTTCCGACTTTTAGGATGGCATTAGAAAAAGAGATTCTATTTTGGAGAAAAGGGTATGGGACTGCTCTTAGAAAAGAGGACAAGAGCATACTTGATATAATACTTAATAGTGCACGGCTTCATGGGGATGCAGGTTCAATATCTAACAGGCCCGTCATATTCGAGGTTATGGTGATGAATGTATTACTAGAGCAGCAAAAACAACTCTTGGAAGTACAAAAACAAATAATAAAACTCCAAGAAAAGTTGGAAAAAACTGAATATCAAGAGAAATAGTATTAATATTTTTTATAATTTTTTCTTTATATACTTGAGTTTTTCGTATTTTATTAAATAAGTTCCTTCCGTTTGAAAATCTAATGAATTTTTATTTTTGATTGATGATATAAACTTAACAAAAAAATTAACAGCTTATTTATTTAACGAATTGTGTTTAAACAATTCAATTATTACGAAAAATCGTGTAATTTAGGTCCTATTAATGCCGGATTATTGATTTAAAATAAAATTATAACTCTTAAAATATAAAAACTCCATCTGAAATCGAAGTTTATTCTTGAATTCATGGTTTTTCTTTATTTTTAAATAAATTAGATATTTTATATTATCTTAATTTATTTAGATTGCCTTATTTTTTCGATTTCTTTTAAAGTGAATTGAAGTCCGAACCTATTGAGACTTTCTTTTTTTGGGATTCCGTTGTTATCCCACCCTCTTAGTGAATAATATATATT
>Ga0164318_10005073_pt1 | contig 12727 bp, 10 predicted proteins | sample GuaBasSedimGuay9_FD_113734 | JGI IMG/M metagenome (GOLD analysis project Ga0164318, IMG submission 113734) | Subseafloor sediment microbial communities from Guaymas Basin, Gulf of California, Mexico - Guay9, Core 4571-4, 0-3 cm | ecosystem: Environmental > Aquatic > Marine > Hydrothermal vents... | reverse complement strand
AGTTTCCCATTCCGTTGGGATTGACCAGCACAATGTGGTCTTGGTTGTGAGACAAGGGAGCGTGGTACTTCTCGAAAACTCCCACCGCGTACACGTTCCCCTTTCGGGCGATGCGCTGAATGGTTTTGTCGTCTTCGGTTAGGGGAATATCATTCTTTTCGCATAGGAAACGAATTTTCTCTAGGCCTTTGTTTCGCTTTCCTTTGGAATGTAAAATTACCCCCAGCGTGTGCTTGGCACGTTTCGAGAGAAGTTCTATGGTGGGGAAAACTCCCAGACTGTAGGAATATGGTAAATCTTTGTTGTAGCGTTTGAAACTGATATTCATAATTCTTTATCTTAAAGATTTATCTGAGAGCAGTCGTGTAGCTAAAATTTGTAACTGACCAAAAGCAACTGGTTTTATAAGTACCAGGTCACTTTCTTCTCGAAGAGGTTCAGCCCATTGTGGGTTAGCTGTCGCTAAAATTATTTTTGTATCCTTTATTTCTGGGTCTTGACGGACAATTTTTAGTATTTCATCTCCTTGTAAGAAAGGAAGATGTAAATCTAAAATTACTATATGAGGCCTTAGTTCTCTTATACATTTTAGGCCATCTTTTCCATCATAGGAAGTATGAGTTTCGTATCCTGCCTGGCGGAGTGCCTGAGTAAAAATTTCAGCTTGATCGCTGTCATCTTCAATAATTAAGGCAATTGGTTTTTCAGTCATGGTTTTCTTCCTTCTTGCACGAAATTTGCGAGAGACACAAGGTGTGGCTAGTTCTTAATTGGCAGAGTTATGGTAAAGGTGCTTCCTCGGCCGACTTCGCTCTCTAAAGTTATTGTGCCACCCATCAGGCCAGTAATTTCTTTGACAATAGCCAACCCCAAGCCAGCCCCTATTTTTGAATCTTTATCGCCTTTTTGAAAAGCTACAAAAATTCGTTCTTGATCTTCAATAGAAATGCCAGCACCTGTATCTGATACTCGAAGATCCCATTTATTTTCTCCATGTGGCAGAATAGAGATGGTTACACTGCCTTCTTCTGTGAATTTAATGGCATTATTAACCATGTTTGTTAAAATGCGTTGCAGCCAATAAAAATCTCCCGTAATTGTTTTTGGCGCACCAGAGACAATATCTGCGTTTAGGTCTATTTTTTTATTTTTCGCTAATAAAGATACATGATCAGCTATAGAAGAAATCAACTCTTGGGGGGTGAATGAACTGAAGTTGAAAGTTATATTGCCCGATTCTATTTTTGATTGTTCTAAAAGATTGCTCACATATTCGCTCAGCACATTGCTGTTCTGAAATATGATGTCTAGTTTCTCTTTTTGTCGTTCTGTAACTGGGCCGTATAATCCTTCTTTTATCATCTCTGAATATCCCACAATTGCCCCTAAGGGGGTTTTCATGTCGTGGCTCACATTAGTTAGGAGACGACTTTTTAGATGGCTAGCTTTTAGTGCTTGGTCACGGGCTTCGGCTAATTCTTGTTCCATGCGTTTGCGCTGCGAGATGTTTTCTTTAACAGCTACATAATGGGTTGGTTTGCCGTTTTCATTCGTAATTGGAGCGATGGTTGATGATTCCCAATATAGTTCACCACTCTTATTTTTGTTGAGTATTTCACCAAACCATACTTTGCCATTCGTTATATCTGCCCACAACTTCTTATAAATCTGAGTATCCATCTTGCCAGATTTTAGAATACGCGGGTTTTCACCAATGGCCTCTTTGGCAGTATAACCAGTTACTTTGCTGAAAGCGGGATTGACGTATTCAATAGTGCCGTTCAAATCAGTGATAACAATCGCGCTGGCGCTTTGTTCAACAGCGCGAGAGAGCTTGCGTAACTTTTCCTCGCTTTGTTTCTGAGAGGTAATATCATGCCAAGTCAGTAATGAGCCTATTCTGTAGCCATTTGTATTTTTTAAGGGAGCAATGCTGAAATCAAAAGAAAATTTTTTTTCATCAATCTTCAAAACTTGTTCTAAGTGAGACACAACTTCTAATTCTTTATTAGCATCATAAAAAGAAAGGCTTCTTGGCCACTGAGATAGAACTTCTGCAATTGGATGTCCTAGCCCTGATTGTTTCTTCCCAATAATTTGTTGAGCCGCCTGGTTAATATCAATAATTATGCCTTGATGGTTTATCACCACAATACCATCAGGTATTATATCCATGATAGCGTCTCTAGCAATCGGGACTATATCCAATATCCTATATCTATATAATTCCCAAGCTATTATTAAGCCCCCAAAAGAGAAAATAATAGGAGATAAATCTAACTGGTAAGGAGACAGACCGAGCATATAAATTATGTTTCCAAACCAAATGGTGATTGAAAAAATAAGTAGAACAATGCTCTGTTGTTTGTAAATTCCCTCTTTTTTGGTGCTTGCAATTATCAATAAAATTGTACTTATCGAAATTAGGGTATATGCGTAAATAACATTAATCCAATACCATAGCCCTTGTTCAAATACTAAATGATTGAAAAAAGGATTAGATTCTACAGCAGGATTGACCCATACCAACTCATGAAGTTCATTTGTCCATGCTATTAACAAAGTGATCAATGGAATGGCAAGCAAACGTATTAAATTTTGACGGTTTAGCCATTGCTGATTTCTGGTATAACTTATCACTAAAAACAGCCAGCTTACAGGCACTATAGCTATTCCAAGATATTGTACTTTTACCCAAAATAGCGCATATTGCAAATCTGTGCTCAGCATTTCTAGCCCATAACCAGCAGACCAAAAAAACGCGCCAATCATTACCACACTAAACCAGTTTCCACCTCTGGCTGCGTGGCGCATGCTCCAAACAACCATAAAGAGGGCTATTACAGCCGCAAAGAAAACCAAGGATGAATAAGATGTGAAAGCTAAGTGCATTTAATATACCCTATTACCGTTCTTATAAAAAATCTGCCAAAATACCTCGCGCAAAAGCTTGGGGATTGAACACTTCCAAATCTTGAGCGCTTTCGCCCAACCCAGCGTAAAGAATCGGCAAGCCCAGTTCTTTCTGGATAGCGAACGCCATCCCCCCTCTAGCCGAAGAATCCAATTTAGCGAGGATAACCCCATCCAGCGCAATTGCCTCGTTGAACGCCTCTGCCTGATGAAGAGCGTTTTGCCCGGTGGTGGCGTCCATCACCAGCCAACTGGCGTGGGGAGCGCCATCTAAAGCTTTGCCAGCTACACGGTGCACCTTTTTCAACTCTTCCATGAGGTTAAAGCGAGTGTGCAACCGCCCGGCGGTGTCTATCAGCGCGATATCGGCTTTGCGGGCAATAGCGGATTTTACAGTATCAAAAGTCACCGCGCCCGGGTCGCCGTTTGGCTGCCCAGCAATAACGGGAATGCCCAAACGCTCGCCCCAGATTTGTAATTGGTCAATGGCGGCTGCTCTATAAGTGTCTGCGGCGCCAAAGATGACCTTTTTGCCCTCGGATTGAAATCGTTTTCCCAATTTAGCCATTGTGGTCGTTTTTCCTGAACCATTGACCCCCGCGATGAGGATCACGGTAGGTCGTTCTCGCAAAACGAGTGGGGGAGGGGTGTTCAACCGTGAGCTGAGTTCTTCTGTGATGGCCTGAGCCAATTCGTCAGACCGGGTTAGCCCCTCTAGGTGAACGCGCTCTTGCAACGACTGAATCACGTCCAAAGTGGTTTCCATGCCCAGGTCAGCTTGAATGAAAAGGGCTTCTAAATTCTCCCAAAGTTCATCTGAAATATCACTGGTTCCCAAAAAATTGGCAATGCGCCCGAAAGTAGTTTTGCGCGTGCGGGCTAGTCCGTCTTTCCATTTGTTGAAGATATTATTGTTTTCCATGGGGGGTATTATATCATGGGGAGGGTGTATCATCTCAATATTTTGGGGTGAGGCTAAGACCTCCGAGGTTTGCACTACAAAAACCTCGGAGGTCTTGTCCCTGTTTATTGAGAAGATACGGGAGGGTTGGTAGATTGAGAAAATAGCGGATTGGTACACGCGCGCTGTTAGAGTGGCAACACGGCAGATGGTTTGTTTTTCCCCAACCCCCAGCACCGGTTTTTAGTTTCTCCATTTCTTAGACTTCAAAAATCCCAACACGCTTGTTGATAAGAGAAAGGCGGCCACTTTCCACAGAGTAACGCCTTGATTCCTGGCCTGAAAACTTGTCATAGTAACCGCAGAAGGGGTTCCCTGTAATTCTATTTTCAATAGTTTGGCGTTTGTTCCCGCCGTGCAGGTAACAAGCCAGTTTTTGTTTTCCCAATATGAAAGCGAGGTTAGTTTTTCGTTTGTATTTGTTGTCCATTCCCAATTAGATAGGTCTGTTGTGCGAATGATGGCGTGTTTCGCTCCGCCTTGTTCTTCTGCAATTAGGTAAAGATACCCATCTGCCACAGCCATTATATTGTAGTCGCTGTAGTGAGTTGCGCTGTAGGATGCTCCTACTTTGTAAAGAGATGGAAGATTATGGGTAGAGATGTTATCGCTTGCATCTAGGGAGTAAATTTTTGCTCTATCCCAACTGACGACAAGTAGCTCATTATTGAATTCGATGATATGAACGCGGCGAATGTTCTCAGTGAGGCCTGGTATGTCGTTCCAAGTTTTTCCATTGTCGGTGCTTTTGGCTAAAGTGAGAGGGTTTTTATATTCGTCGTTGTAGATAGCGTATAGGCTGCCGTTAAATTCAAAGATGTCATAGGCTCGGTACTCGCCCAGGTCGCTTTCTTTGGTCCAAGTTTCTCCGTCATCGGTGCTAGAAAAAATTTGCCCGCATAAGTCGCCGCTAGCGCAATTGTCGTAGGTGCTGGCCGCCTCGTACAGCGTATTCCCAGATTGCCATAATCCCCAAGAATGGACGACATTGGGCAGCCCGTTGCTTGCATCGCGGTATTTGGTCAGGCTCCCGCCGGGTTGGTAAGTGTAATGGTTTCCGGCTGTGTGGTCATCTGTAGGGTCAGAACCGGCTATGTGAACTAGCGATCCATCCCATATCATTTCATGGAACCCTTGCTCATCCAAGTCACCAATCCCGCTTAGAGCAGAACCGTCAAATTTTGCTAAATAAGCTCCATCTTCTTCCCCCGCTCGCGCTGTACCTAACCCAATGTAGAGGTCGTCCCCAACTGGCAAGGTGATATACGCACTGAAGTAGGTGCCGTTGCCCGTATAAGAAGATTCAGCATCGTACCATTCTTTTAGCGTTTGACTTCCTGAGAGGCCAAGATCGATCTCTGTTAGGTTGAAATTATCGTAATAGGGTTGCGCGTACGCCGATGGCTGTTCGCTTCCTAAGAGGAGCAGTGAAGAAACAATCGCGAACATAAAAAATTTGTGTGTCTTCATAATTTATCTCCTGTTGTTATTATCTACCGTAATTCTAACCTATGCGCCAATTAATAGGTTTTCAGATTTGTTGACTAGCTCTCACCAGCCCCAACGCCAAGCACCATTCTCCAACTTCCCAATATATCCCCATGCGGTATAATCTACGCCATGACTAACAAAAAACTCACCCATCTTGATACTGAAGGAAAAGCCTATATGGTGGATGTAGGGCATAAACCTGTTACCGAGCGGATGGCAATCGCCAAAGGCGAAATCCGCATGAAAGCGGAAACTTTAGCCCTTATCCAGGCGGGAAACCTTAAAAAAGGCGATGTGCTCACAGTGGCGCAAATTGCCGGCATTAGCGCCGCTAAGAAAACATCAGACCTGATTCCTCTCTGCCATCCCTTACCACTTAACCAAATCGCAGTTGATTTTGCCTTTGACGCCAATTTGCCGGGGGTAAAGATCACGGCAAAAGTCCGCACTACTGCCAAAACTGGCGCAGAAATGGAAGCCCTCACTGCCGTTTCTGTCGCCGCGCTCGCCATCTACGATATGTCCAAAGCAGTTGAAAAAACCATGGAAATTGGAAACATCCGTTTGGTGGAAAAACACGGAGGGCAAAGCGGAGATGTTTATAATGTCTAACCAAGGAACAAGTTCATGATCAGAATAAACGTGTTGTTTTTCGCCGCCATGCGCACCCTTACAGGGAAAAAAAGCGAAGAAGTGGAACTTCCAGACGCCGCGTGTATTAGCGGCCTAAAGGATGAACTCATTGCGCGTTACCCAGACGGAGAACTTATCATCAAAAGTATGCTAGCCTCGATAAACCAAGTTTTTGCCGATGCGGAAGCCGAACTTTCAGACGGGGACGAAGTAGCCTTGTTCCCGCATGTCAGCGGCGGCTGATACGTTAGCGGAGAGTAGAGCGCTGTTTGCGTATAGCCAATATAATCTAAGCGAGCTTGAGTACTCCAGAGAAACTGTGTAAAGTAAATTGCGAACCATCCCTAAATAGTAACCGTTCACTCCCCCCTAATAAAAAAGCGTTGATGTGTCACTCTGAGAGAACGTGTCTTAGCAGAGCTAAGATTAGTGAACGAAGAGTCTCCCTCTCGTAAATATAGGAGATTCTTCGGGAAAAGCACCCTCAGAGAATGACACGCCATCGAATATTTGCGGGAGGGGAGTGAACCATCCCCCAAATTTTATGACGAAAAAAGAACCCCCCACAATTATTGCCATTACCGAAAGCGAATTTGACCTAAACGACCTCCTGGCGCAAATTACCACTCCCGCTACAGGCGCGGCGTGCTTTTTCGCTGGCACGGTGCGCGGAATAACGACCCGCACCGACCCACACGAAACCGATTACCTGGAATACGAAGCCTACAACTCCATGGCAGAAGCAAAAATGCGCCAAATTGCTGATGAAATTCGAGAGCGGTGGCCGGTTGTGAAAGGCGTTGCCATCATTCAACGAGTAGGACGCTTATATCCCGAAACTCCCTCGGTGGCCGTTGCCTGTTCGGCAGGACACCGCGACACAGGTGTTTTTGAAGCCGCTCGTTATGGCATTGACCGCCTGAAAGAAATTGTCCCGGTCTGGAAGAAAGAAGTCAACTCAGATGGTGAAGAATGGATTGAAGGGGACTATACACCCAAGCCAGGGGAATGAACCATGATTGCCTGTTCCGCCTGTAAAACTCCTTACCCAAATGACCACATCCCCCATATATGCCCCCATTGCGGCGGAATATACGACTTCTCTGCTCCTTTGACATTCAACACCGAAACCACCGAACCAGACCTCCCTGGGATTTGGCGTTACAGGCACACTTTTGGGTTGCCCGCCGATGCCCCCATTGTCTCGCTGGGAGAGGGGAACACTCCTCTTGTGTGGGCAGAAGCTTTTGGGCAACAAGTCGCTTTCAAGCTCGAAACCCTCAACCCTACCGGCTCGTTCAAGGATCGCGGGACGGCGTTATTGGTTAGCTTTTTGCGTTCACGAGGGGTAACCTCCGCGGTGGAGGATTCGTCTGGGAACGCGGGGGCCTCTTTTTCCGCTTATGCCGCTCGGGCTGGAATCTCCGCCCAGGTTTTTATCCCCGCCTACGCATCTGGCCCCAAACGCGAGCAAATTGCCCATTACGGCGCCCAGGTGACGCCCATCCCCGGCCCGCGCTCTAAGGCCACCGAGGCCGTTTTAGAGGCTGTTGCCCAAGGCCAGGTTTATGCCAGCCATGCCTACATGCCGCACGGCATCCCCGGGCTGGCAACTATCGCTTATGAGCTTCACGCCCAACTCGGCCAATCGCCGGGAACGGTGATTATCCCCACGGGGCATGGCACGCTGCTTTTGGGGGTGGCGCGCGGATTTGCAGCTTTGCGAAGAGCGGGGCTCATAGCCCGTCAGCCGGTTTTGGTTGGCGTTCAGGCAATGGCTTGTCCTCCCTTGTGGGCGGAGTTTCACGGAAAATCTATTGAGGTTGAGGAGGGGGAGACTTTGGCGGAAGGCGTGCGGATTCGCCAATCTCATAGGCGGGAGGCGTTATTAAGCGTGGTGAGCGCCAGTGGGGGAACTTTCCTGGCAGTGGAGGAGGATCGCATTACCCCTGGGCGTGACAGCCTCGCTCGGGCGGGGCTGTACGTCGAGCTGACCTCCGCCCTGGTTTGGGATGGGTTGCGCCAAATTGCCGGCCATGTCCCTGAACCTATTGTCGCCATTCTGACCGGTTCTGGTCTCAAGGATGGGTGAGAGAAGAATCTGATTTAATCCAAAGCCATTTCAACGGCTTTTTGAGCGTGGATAGAGGTTGTGTCAAATAACGGGATGGGGGTGTGTTTTTGCTGGACCAGGGTGACAATCTCTGTACAGCCTTCTATTACTCCCTCTGCGCCCTGAGCCTGCAAATCGCGCATAATTCTAAGGTATTCTGCCCGCGATTCATCTTTCACCATTCCCACTACTAATTCTTTGTAAATTACGCGATGCACTATCTCTCGGTCTTCTTTGGGAGGGATAAGCACTTTTAGGCCGTGTTTCTCTGCCAAACGCCCGGCATAGAATTCTTGCTCCATGGTGAAATTTGTGCCTAGCAATCCTATGGTGTGGATGCCGTGTTTTTTAATCTCTTCTGCGGTGGCGTCTGCAATGTGCAAGATGGGGATATTAATTGCTGCTTCAATTTGCGGGGCTACTTTGTGCATGGTATTTGTGCAAATGAGCAAAAAGTCCGCTCCGGCGGCTTCAACTTGTGCCGCTGCTTTACTTAACACCTCTCCAGATTCTTCCCATTTATTTTTGTGTTGCAGGTCTTCTATTTCTTGAAAATCAACGCTTACCATGGCTATGCGAGCCGAATGTAATCCGCCTAATTTCTGTCTGACGATCTCATTTATCCAACTATAATATAACGCGCTGCTTTCCCAACTCATGCCGCCTAATAATCCAATGGTCTTCATTTGCTCTCCTCCTGGAAAATATGTACCTAAGGTAGTGGTAAAAAGTAAGTGACGTGTCATTTAGGGGTTGTTTACAAATAATTTTCACACAAGGAACACGATTTTAATGTTTTAAATTCGCGAAAACCCGCTAAGTCCGCGAGGCCGCAGGCCCGTCCGCGTTCCATTGCGGCTTATTTAGCTATAACCTGAACAGTTACGCGTATTTTTCATTACGGGGCAGCCGTCTGGGCGCAGCGAAAACCTATATCGGGGCCAAATTGGGTGAAACTGATAGGGCTGGCGCCATTACGGGCTGTCACCCGTAAGTCGGCGGGATTGCTTAGCCAGGAACCGCCTCTGAACGCTTTGGGATAATAGACGTTGAAACCTGTTTCTGGGCCGGTGGGGTTTTCTTTGGGGCTTATGAGATAGTAAGCAGAGTCATACCAGTCGGATACCCATTCTTGCACGCCCCCCGCCATGCCATACAGTCCAAAAAAGCTGCTTCCCCGCGGCAGCGCCATCACTGGCAACAACGCGGCATACTGGGATTCTCCAAATACCGCTCGGTTTTCATCTGGCGGTTCGTCTCCCCACGGATAAATGCGTTCATCGAAGCCGCGTGCCGCAAATTCCCATTCGGCTTCTGTCGGCAGACGCCCACCCACCCATTCGCAATACGCCTGTGCGCCAAACCAACTGACATTATTAACCGGATGATCCGCGAGCCCCGCCTCTGCCTCGTAAATTGCACCCTGATTCCAGAGAATATTGCTATCCCAGGTTTCAAAGCGGGTGCGCGCGCAAGTATACCCTTGGCAAGCGCCCGCGTGCTTTCCCAAAACATTTAGAAAAGCCACATATTGCCCTACTGAAACTTCGTATTGGTCAATATAGAAGCTATCCAGGTAAATTTCGTGTTGAGGTTGCTCATCTGTTTCGGCGTTAATATCATTGCTAGCTGCACCTCGCGAGAAAGTACCTGCTGGGATAAGTACCATAGGCATGTGGTCTTGCGAACGCACTACTATAGTGAAAGCGGTGGCTGTTGGGGAGGGCTGGCTGGTTGGTGTAACGCTGGGGCGTGGGGTGGGGGTTAGTGTAGCTGTTGGGGCGCGTTGCGTCTCGCTTGCGCTGGGAGCAATTGTTTGCGTTGGAGCGGCTGTTGGCGCGGTTGTAGAAGTGCGAATTTCGGTAGGTGTGTTTGTCGGCGTGGCTGTTCTGATAGGAGGGGCCGCCACTAGAGCCGTGGTTGGCTGGTTGGTTGGGGAGGAGAACCAGGCTGGGGTCAATCTCTCACCCTTGCCCCCAGTCAGGAAAAACCAACCAGCAATCACAATGGTCATTAACATCAACGCGCTGAAACACGTAAGCCAGCGGCGTTTTTTCTTGTTCCGAGATAAGATTTCAGCCTTTGAGAGGGGGGGCAAAGATTGGGCTGCCATTCTACTGGCTACCCGTTCGAGGATTGTGGAACGCGAGGGGGTTGCCAGAGAAACGCTTTTTGATGAATCTCTGAGAGCTTTTTCGAGGGCCGCGACCAGAGCTTTTCCAGAGGCGTAACGGTCTTGGGGATTCTTTTCCAGGGTTTTGAGAATAACCGTTTCTAGTTCGGGGCTAATTTCGGGGCGGACTTGGCGCGGCGGGCGGGGTGCTTCGGTCATGTGCTGCATGGCAACATCAAGCGGCTCTTCGGCGTCAAAGGGTAGTTCACCGGTGAACATTTCGTACAAAATCACTCCCACGGCGTATAAATCGCTCTGCGGCACAGCATCTGCGGAAGAAATAGCTTGTTCTGGGGCTACGTAAAGCGGAGAGCCGAAAATCTCTCCCTGGGTGCCTACATCGTGGAGCAATGCTAGCCCGAAATCGGTTAGGTAGGTGCAGCCATCTTCGTCTAGCATGATGTTTGAGGGTGTTAAATCGCGGTGAATAATGCCTTTGCTGTGCATGTCATCTAGGGCTTCGCAAATTTCACGTATGATGCGCAAGGCGTCTTCGGGCGCGATAAGGTCTCCGGCAGAGCGGTAGGAATTGAGCACCGAATATAGGTCGGCCCCTTCAACGTACTGCATAGCCATATAGAGCAAACCATTCACTTGCCCATAACGGTAGAGACTGACGATGTGAGGATGTTCTAGCTGGGCAATTGCCTGTGCTTCATGCTGGAAACGCCGCATGTGGTCTGTGTTGGCCTGGAATGGGGTGTCGATGACTTTGATGGCTACATAGCGTTTTAGACGGGTATCAACCCCGCGATAAACACGTGCCATTCCTCCGTGTCCAATTAGCTCATCCAGACGATATTCGTCTAACTGCCGCCCTAGTAAGGGGTCGTTATCTTTTGTGTCGGTGGGGAATTGGGAAATCGCTTCTGCTGGTAGTGGCGGCAGATCAATGCGGTTTTCGTGCGTGGGGACTGCCCTGAGGGATTGTTCAAGGGCGGTCATTAGCGCGGTGCCATTCTCGTAGCGTTGCGCGGGGTCTTTGCTTAATGCCTTGAACAAAACTCGCTCGGTTTGTAAGCTAATGGCCGAATTGTATATTCTTGGTGAAGGCACGGCTAGCGTGATGTGCTGAAGCGCAACGCTGGTGGGGGAAGGGTCATCGAATGGCACGGTTCCCGCCAGGAGTTCGTAGAGGATGATGCCCAATGAATACAGGTCAGATTGGGGCACCGCGTTGGCCGATTTGCGGGCTTGTTCTGGGGCTATGTAGTGCGCCGATCCAAAGGCTTCTCCGAATGAGCCTTGAGAAACATCTAAGGCTAGGCCAAAATCTACCAGTACAACGCGCCCAGTGTTAGCCATGAGTATGTTAGAGGGTTTGACATCGCGATGAATAACGCCGTTTTGGTGAGCATAATCGAGTGCGGTGGCAATTGCGCGGCCAATGCGAATGACTTCGCTGGGGGGTAAAAATTTCCCCTGAGAGACGTTTTCAGACATCACTACGCCTAGATCGCGTCCAGCAATATATTCCATCGCAAAGTAATAAAAACCATCTACTTCATCAGCGTAATAGATTTGGACGATGTTCTCATGCCGCCACTTGGCAATTGTGCGTGCTTCTTGCACGAAACGGCGGGCGTATGTGGCATCGTGTCTGAAACGAGCATCTAGCACTTTAATGGCAACTGGTCGCTGCAAATTAACATCTACGCCATAGTAGGTTATTCCCATGCCGCCACGCCCGATGACGCGCTCTATTTTGAAATTGTTCAATTGGCGTCCGGTTAGCGTATCAGCGGACATGTGAGCCTCCTAGCATGGTGGTTTCTCGACTGGATACGGTAATATGATAGAGTTCGGAAATAAATTGGTTTAGGCCGTTGGCGTAAGCCTCTAGGTAATCTTCAACTATTTGCAAGGCCAAATCGCGGCGTCCAATGGCTTCTAACATTTCTACGTGGGGCCGGAAATCTCGTAAAGAGATGCGCATGATGTTTTTGGCATCGGTAATTATGCCCCACACCAGTGTTTTTTTGTCGTTGTCATCTTTGGCGGTGATAAAGCGTGTTAGTGTGCTTGATGGAACCACCGCGCCTACGTTAGAGAATACTTCGCGCCCTTTTATTAAGTCGTTGAGCATATCCAGTTTGTGTGGTACGCGGTCTAGTAAGCGTTGAATGGCAACGGGGAGATGGGCGACCATTTTGATGGCTCCTACGCTGGTGCTTTCTCCCTGCAAGGCAATATTGATATAGCGGCTCAATACTTCGCCAAACCCAGCTAGCGCGGCCAGATAAGTGCGTTGTAATTGATCAAATTGGGCATATTGGGCGGTACGTTCTGCGTTGGCGGTTTTGTAAGCGGTTAACGTGGTAACTGTGTATTGATGTAAATTAAGTAAATCAAGTTCTGCCAGGGGCACTTCAAACACTAGTGGGTATAAACGGTTTGCCGGATTGTGTTGGCTGGCATCAATAGGGATGAGGATTGGAGGGTT
>Ga0164318_10005072_pt1 | contig 12727 bp, 10 predicted proteins | sample GuaBasSedimGuay9_FD_113734 | JGI IMG/M metagenome (GOLD analysis project Ga0164318, IMG submission 113734) | Subseafloor sediment microbial communities from Guaymas Basin, Gulf of California, Mexico - Guay9, Core 4571-4, 0-3 cm | ecosystem: Environmental > Aquatic > Marine > Hydrothermal vents... | reverse complement strand
TATTGGGCAGGAAACTGGGCATTGATGCAAACCTGGCACTAAAAATTGCTAGCAGAACCGCTGAGGGTTTTTGGAATCCAAGCTATGGCATAATCGGGGGTCGACCTTATGGCGGCAGCTGTTTGCCAAAAGATACCAAAGCACTACTGAAATTCGCGGATAAAATCGGTATTCATATGCCTCTGCTTTCAGCTGTCGACTCGGTTAATTCTCAAATGGAAAGGGAAGCAATTAAAAAAGAAAGAAAGGGGGTGATTTGAAATGGAATTTATAGAACTTTGGGACTATTTTTGGTTTTATTTTCCACTAGGAATAATTGGACTTTGGCGATGGGGAGTGTGGACATTTAAAAAGATATTGGCTTTATTTTATAAACCGATACCGGTAGAAAATTGCTGCAATGATTTGACTTTAAGTATAATTACGCCCGTTTATAATGAGGACCCCAAATTATTTAAACAAGCACTAAACTCCTGGCAGGGACAAGCTGATGAAATAATCGCTGTAATAGACGAAACAGACAAACCCTGTATTGAGATTTTTAGAGATTTTGCAAAGGACAAGCCATACGCGAAAATGATAGTTACCTCAACGCCGGGCAAAAGACCTGCTTTGGCTACTGGAATAAGAACAGCCAAAAGCGAAATCGTGGCTCTGGTAGACAGCGACACAGTTTGGGAAAAAAACATTAGAAGTAAATTATTGGCGCCATTCAGTAATCCAAAAATTGGAGGTGTAGTTACTAGACAAAACTGTATTGAGCATCGTTCTATTTGGCAAAAAATTACTGATATTTTCTGGGATCTGAGAAACGCTGACGAGTGGCCATCTCAAATAGCTGCAGGCAATGTCGTAACTTGTCTTTCCGGAAGAACAGCTCTTTATTACCGCAAAGTTCTTCTCCTAAAATTAGATGAGTTTCTAAATGAAACTATATTAGGAAAAAGAAAAGAGTCCGGAGACGACAAGTGTCTTACTCGGTTGATTCAAAAGGATGGATGGCATAGTTACTATCAGAGAAACGCCCAGGTATATTCTTCCGCTGCGCAGGACTTTAGAACCTTTATAAAACAAAGAGTGCGTTGGACAAGAAATAGCTATGGATCAGATATTACCTCCCTGTGGGAAGGATGGGCCTGGAAACATCCATTTCTTGCTTTTTATATGATTGATCGGTTTATTTCGCCATTTACCCTTCTGCTAGCGCCGATCTATTTCTGCGCTGCCATTTACCTCAATCATTGGACTATAGCTTTAGTTATTTTTTGCTGGTGGCTGTTAAGTAGAGGTGTAAAGATATTTCCTTATTTAAGACGACATCCAAGAGACATATGGATTCTGCCAATTTATACAGCAGTCAACTTCTTAACAGCAGTGACTAAAATTTATGCCTTAGTGACTATAAGAGAACAAGAGTGGATTAGAGGATCAGAAGAGAGACAAGATAAGAAAGGAATTTTTAATTTAGCACTTTCTGTCTTTTTTACAGGACTAATTATTTGTGGCTTGGCGGTTATAGTAATTTTCGGATTTTAGAAGCCAAAAAAAAGAATATAAGAGAAGCACTTGCTTCTCTCTTTTTTATTTTATTTTGAAAAACAAGCACCAAGGGTTGACTTTTCTTGAAATATATAGGAATATAAAATAATTACTTTTTATAATAAAATATAACTTAGTTGCAATCTATGAAATTTTCTAAATATAACTCTAAATATAGCTTATTATCTTGCTTAACATTGATTTTATTAAGCACTCTTTTGTTTCCAGGGAAAACCTTTGCCGTTCAAGGAACTCCTAATATATATTATATTGAGGAAGAAAATACAATTTATGTAAAAAATACTCAAGCTGCTACAGAAACAATTATAGAGTTACCAGATATCGCGACTGCTATTAATAATGAATCTTTACTTAAAGAAGAGACGCCAGGGGTTTGGATTTTAAAAGCCAATCTTTGGATAAAGGGATCGGAAAACGACGAGGAAAAAATAACACTTCAACTTACTAACGAAACAGTAAACTGGCTAAAACTAAAAAGTGATAGTCAGGGCTTTATTTGGATAAAGGGCTATAATGCCAACATTATTATACGAGACACAAAAATAACTTCTTGGGACGAGAATATTGAAAGCTATGATACTAATTATTCTGACGGACGCAGTTTTATTCTCGCTAAATATAATTCCAAAATGGACATTATCAATTCCGAACTTGCTTATTTAGGTTATCATTCCGGAGAATCTTATGGAGTTTCATGGAGGATTAAAAAAGGCAGCAAGGGTCAATACATTGTAACCGGAGAGGTAATTAATAGTAAGTTTCACCATAATTACTATGGCGTTTATAGTTACGGCGCTGAAGCAATGGTTTTCCGTAATAATGAATTTTATGAAAATATCCAATACGGATTTGACCCTCATGATGACTCTAATAATTTTTTAGTAGAAGGCAATATTGCTTATAACAACGGCAGTCATGGAATTATTTTTTCCAAGCGTTGTATTAATAATACAATCCGTAATAATATTTCTTATAACAATACCCTTTCCGGCATTATGTTGGACAAACAATCAAATAACAACATAGTTGAAAATAACATTACTTATGGAAATATCAACGGCATAGCCATTTATGGCTCTGAAGGCAACAATATTATAAATAATAAAGTTTATCAAAACCAAAGGGGAATTCTTTTGAAGGATTATTCCTCTGATAACACTGTTGAAGATAATCAAATCTATGAAAATACTCAATATGGCATTTATCTCTATAACGGCGCGACAGAGAATACAATTTTAAATAATGAAATTTATTCTAATGTCAAGGCAGGTGTTTATATAAAAAGTGATAAGAATATTATTGGTCCTAACAATAGCATTTATAGTAACGAAAAAGGAGTATCTCTCTATAAAGATAATGCTAATAATAATACTATTAAGGAGAATAATATCTTTGAAAATAAATATGGAATAGCTCTAAAGATAGCGAGTCAAAATAAAATTTATGGCAATGAAATCCATCATAATGATAAATATGGGGTCTATCTTTATAGTGTTAGCGAAGAAAACAAAATTTCTGAAAATAATATTTATAGCAACTATAGAGGAATTTATCTCAAAGAATCAAATAATAATGAGATAAATAGCAATATCGTAAAATCCAACGAGTCCTACGGGATTTATCTTTATAAGAGTAGTTTCAATACTATTTCTGATAACACTGTAGAAGAGAATGAAAGGGGAATTTACCTTAAAGAACAGACAAGTAATAATATTCTGGAGGGGAATTCTATTTGCCATAACATAAAGGAAGGTCTTTATCTTAATTGTTCTAATGAAAATAATATAAACAATAATATAATTGAATCTAATAATAGTTATGGAATTTATCTTTATAAAGCAAGTAATGGAAATGCAATTTCAGGTAATTCTTTAGAAAAAAACAAGAAAGGAATTTATATTAAACTTTCAAACGAAAATAAAATCAACCAAAATTCTATCAAGTTAAATGCTGATTATGCAATTTATCTTTACGACGCTCAAAATAATACATTTACGGGAAATATAGTTTTAGACAATGGCCGCAATTATTATTATGCTAAATTCCGAGCTAATAATACTATTCAAGACACCGACTCAATGGCTGTTAAAATCAGAGATAATGAAAGTAGTATGAATATTATTGATACTAAAAATTATATCTTTCAGAATAATAAAAAATTAGCCACAGTAGCTGAACCTGCGCAAACATCTATTCTTTTAACTCGGACAATAACCAGTGCGGTGGTTAGCTTTAAAAGATTAAACTTCAAGGTTATACCTGCCTTAAATCAAATTAGCGTCACGCCTCAAATATGGGAAATCTCATCTGATTATTATAAAAAATGGACAGAACTGCCTTTTGAATCGTCAGTAATTGTAGAACATATCATAGGAGACCTAAAACCAAATACTGATTATGATATTTTTGTAAATAATGAATTTTTAAATACTTACACCTCCGACCAGGAGGGATACATTGAGTTTATTTACAATAATGAAGATACATTAGAAAAAACATTTGAATTGCGAGAAAAGTAATATGGACGGGATTAGCTCAGCGGTTAGAACACTGCATTTTTACCTCGTTAGATTCTTAAGGACGGTTGGCTCAGTGGTAGAGCGCTTCGTTCACATCGAAGAGGTCGCAGGTTCGAGTCCTGCACCGTCCACATAAAAACTTTAAGTATTGAAAATACTTACAAGTTTTTATTTGGACAGATGTATGGCGAGAACCTGCCTCCTGATGCCTTCGGGCAATTCTTCGAGCCCTGTATCGTCCACAAAAATATCTAATAACAGAACAAACTGGCAGTAGTACAGAAAGTCACGGGCTCAAATCCACCAACACCCACGCCAAATCTAAACCTTTTCAAGTTTTCACAAACATTTTACTAAATTTGATAAGATAATAGTGCAGGTTTGAAAGAGATTAGTTGCTACAAGTTTAAAGTATTTGTCTTATTTTTAACAATACATATACTGAACCTTAAAAATTAAAAAAGAGAAATTAAAAGATTAAAAGGGTGTTAAAGAAAAAAATGAAAAACAAAAAAATAGAAGAAGTTATGTTGGAAATTCTGCAAGCAAAAGCACTAGAAATCCGAGATGTTGAGCAAGGAGAAGAACCGTTTTACTATACTTCTGATAATAGGGGACCAGGTTATGTTTCAATCAAAAACCTAGTGGGTAGAAAGAAAATCATCAAATTTCTTTGTCAGGAGTTAGCAAAAAAAGTAGCTAATAGAGTTCCTCAATTAGAGTTTGTTGCTGGAAATGTTACTGGTGGCGTTATTCCAGGATGGCTCCTTAGCGAATATCTGGAACCACTTCTGGGCAAAACTGTGCCCTTCGTCTACATCAGAAAAACAAGAAAAAAAGGCGGTCAGGAGGAATTAATTACAGGAATAGCCAACAATCCTGAGATACAAACTGGTGCCAATGGCTTGGTAGTTGAAGAATTAGTGAACTATGGTCAGACAATTTACAACGGTGTTAAAGCTATAAGACAAGCAGGATATACTGCAAGCCACGGAGCTTGTATTCTGTTTTATAACAATCCTGATGCTATAAAACTGCTAAAAAGGGCTGGAATTAAAATGGTGTATCTGTTTACTTTGGCTCAACTTCTTGATATAGCAGAAAAATATCAAACCCACCCCCAGAAACTCATAGATGACTGCCGAGAATTTTTGAAAGAGCCGTTGGATTGGCAAAGAAAACTAAAACCGAAGGAAGAGAAGAAAAAGAAAAAATAGAAGGATTAGGAGGGTAAAAATGATAAAAGAAAAAGTAAAAAATATATTGATAAAAGTCTCTGGAGATTTAATAAAAAACCAAGAAGCTCTTGATTTTATAAAAAAACTCTCCAAAACAAACTATGTAGTAGTTCTCTGCGGAGGAGGAAGGCAAATCACCAAAGCGTTTGAAAGAAAAAATCTCAAGTTCAAATTTGGTCCAGCAGGAAGAGAAACAGATTTTAGTGGAAGGCGATTAACAAGAGAGGTTTTGGAACAAAACCAGAGGCAACTCCGAAATAAGTTTGTTGTTGAAAGGGGAATAAATGTAAATATAGAAATACCTATTATCTATCTGGGAGGAATTATGTGTCCAGTGAACGGGGACGAGCTTATAATAGCTGCTTACAATGGGTTTGATATAATCTATATAATTACAACAAAAGAAAGAGTAGCGCAAAAAGAAGAAAAATTCCGCAAATTTCCAAAAATAATAGTAAAAGGAGTATAAAACTCCTTTTATTTTTTATTTCCGCTATGATACGTACACCCGAATCATTGTATTTTATATTTTTCCACAGTTATTACTTGACATATAGACCTGATAAGATTATTCTGAAATAATTACTTACCGAGCGGTAAGTAAGCTCCATTTCAAATCAACACTATGAGGACGAAGACAACAAACGCAAAAAAAAGGATATTTGAGACAGCTGCAGAGCTTTTTTCTGAATTTGGTTTTTTAGGAATCTCAATGGAAAAAATCGCTAAGCGCTTAAATATCACCAAAGCTGCGCTTTATTACCATTTCAAAAGCAAAAAAGAATTATATCTGGCAGTTTTAGAAAACTCTTGCCAAAACCTATTTAAAACAATAAATAGGGGAATGGCACAGGCAGAGACATCAGAGCAAAAGCTTAGCCAATTAATCCAAAATTACCTTTATTTCGGATTAAAAGAAAAAAACCTCATTAAATCCTGTTTTCTAAAAAGTCCAGACATTGATTCTGAAATTACAGATTATATTGTCCAATTGAGAAGGAAAATTAATAATCAATTCCAAAATTTTTTGAAGGAGATATTTAAACAAAGCAAAAAAAATACAGAGATAAAGTCTATCACCTTGTTTCTTTTAGGCGCAATGGATAAATTAATATTGGAATCTGCCTTGTTTAATAAAAAATTAAATGTTAAAAAGAAAACCTCTCAGATTCTAAAAATTATTAGCTCTTAATAAATATAAAGGTCGGGTTCATAATAATTTATGTCATCATCCTGTTAAATATTTTCGCCAAAGGCAAAATTACCATAAAGCGAAGTTTAACAGGATAAAAAATTATGTCTCTCACAGACCCAATTGTTTTAGTAGTAGTGGCAGTTGTTGTCATCGGGGGCGCTCTTTATTACGCCAAGCAAAAAAATATGCTCCCATTTTAGGCGAAATTATTTTATCCCGCCAGTCCAACAACTGGCGGGTTTTTATTGTTTTAATTTAAAAAATATAATATAATAAAACTAATTATTACTCGGTTATAAGTTATTAGTTACCACTAAAATAGTATGAAAAACATAATAGATTTCTTAACTTTTATTATTGTCCTTGTTGTGTCCTGGTGGTGTTTGATTAAATTTTTATCTACCCACCCAGGAATAGCAGGAATAATAGGAGCTTATTAATATGTCTTTTAAGCAAATTTTTGGTTGGATTTTACTAACAGCCGGTGTTTGTATAATTATAGGAACGCTTTACTCTTCTTATAATATCTTTTCCGCAAAAACCCCTGTGCCGGAAATTTTTTCCATTCCTTCTAAAGACAGCTTTAATAAAAAAACAGGTCTTCCTAAAAGCAAGAGCTTGTTATCAAATCCTGAAGAAAAAATGCAGGAGATAATACAAGAACAAATAGAAAAACAATTAGAAAAGCTCTTGCCAAAAGACACACTGCCTAAACTTTTAAATCTTGTTGCCTGGTCAATTCTGGCCGGAATTTTAATTTTCGGCGGAAGTCAGATATCAAATATCGGCATTAAACTAATAAAGGCCTAATGAGACAATCTATATTGTTTCAATTTATTGTTTGGTATTTTTTTGAAATACCAAGGGAAATGATAAGAATCTGGCGGAATTTTCTTTTGTTTAATTTTAATTTTTTCTCTATTCCCTTGCTCTTTAAAACCCTTTTTTCTCATTGGCGAAGATATAAATACTCTTATGGCACAGGATTTGATCTACATAGATATCTTGATGCCTTTAGCTTTAATGCAGTTTCAAGAGCCATAGGCACAGTGGTAAGAAGTTTCACAATTCTTACTGGTTTATTCTGCGAAATTTTGATTTTAATTTTAGGACTATTTGTAATTATTGGGTGGTTAATACTGCCCATTTTTTTAATTTTCACGCTTCTTTATGGCTTTGGAATTTTATTTTAATCCAAAACAAGCAGTAATTTTCCAGGCAGTCAAATTAGAAAGATATTTTAGATTTATAGAGGTTTTGGAAAAGATTTTAATCTTTGTTTTTATCATTTCTCTGGCAACATCTGTATATAAGGCCTGCCTGATATGTTTGGTTTTTATTATAACCTTTCAAATACTGATTTGGTTTTTTAATCTCAAGCTAAAAAATCCTCAACCCCAGGAACTAAATCTTGCTTCCTTTTTAGATTATGATACAGCGGTAGCAGTTTCCAAGGCAATGGAATTTAGCAAAAAAAAGAAACTTTCTCAAATATCCTCAGAAGCATTGCTTTATTTTATTCTGGATGAAAAAAATCCTAAGATAAACTTTATATTCTCTCGAGCAGGTCTGGATCTAAAAAAAATTAAAAAACAACTAAAAGAGAAGATGGATTCTTTAAAGACCGCTTCTGGGAACTTTTTAAAGGTAATATCTGAATCTGCAGAAGAAGCCAAAAAAAGAAATAGACAAAAAATTGAAGTAGGGGACATCCTAATTACTCAAAGCAGAATTAGCCCTATTTTTAAAAAAGAACTTGTTGAGGCAGAACTAAATGTGGAAGATATTAAAAATCTGACCTGGTGGGCTGAATCATTAGAAAAACGAATAAAACAAAGAAAAAAATTTTGGGAATATGAAAATTTAATTAAACTGGGCTCTATTGGAACTGATTGGGCAGCTGGCTACACCTTGACCTTGGACCAATTTTCAATTGACTGGACAGAGATAATAAAAAAGCAGGGCTTTGGAGAAATTATTGGACACGAAGCAGAACTTGAACAAATAGAACGGGCACTGGCTTCTCCTGAAATTAATAATGTGCTTTTAGTAGGAAAACCAGGCACAGGAAGAAAAACCATAATCCAGGCCCTGGTAGCAAAAAGCTTTTTAGGAACAAGTTTGCCTGCCATTAACCGCAAGAGAATTGTAGAACTGGACCTTGCCTCTCTTATTGCTGAGACAGAATCCTTAGAACAAATGGAAAGCACTTTAGAGACCATATTTGAAGAAGCGGTTTCTGCAGGTAATGTGATTTTAATAATTGATAACTTTCATAACTTCATAGGACAAGAAGAACGGCCGGGAGCAATAGATATTTCTGGAATCCTGGAAAGATATCTCCATTTGCCTAGTTTTCAAATTATTGCCATTACCTCCTATAGCGGACTCCACCGTTTTATTGAATCAAATCCTTCTATTTTAAATCTGTTTGAAAAGATAGAAGTATCTGAACCTTCTAGACAAGAAGTAATTAGAATTTTAGAAAATAGAGCTATGGCTTTAGAGCAAAAATATAATAAATTCGTAACCTATCCTGTTTTAAGAGAAATTGTTTCCTTAAGCGCGCGCTATATTGCTGATATTCCCTTTCCTAGAAAAGCCATTGAGGTTTTAGACGATGTAATGGTTTATTCCAGCCGTTTTCCGGAAAAGCCAGTGGTTATACCTGAATATGTAAATAAGGTCATTTCAGAAAAAACCCAGATTCCTGTCGGAAAAGTAGAAATCCAAGAAAAAGAAGTCCTGCTCAACTTAGAAAAACTAATTCACCAAAGAATTATTAATCAAGACGAAGCAGTAGATGAAGTTGCCTCAGCTTTAAGAAGGGCGCGGACCGATATTACCATAAGAAAAGGTCCAATGGGTAGTTTTCTGTTTTTAGGACCAACCGGCGTAGGAAAAACCGAAACCTCAAAAGCAATAGCTGAAATTTATTTTAAAAGTGAAGAACGGATGGTGCGTCTTGATATGTCTGAATTTCAAAACATTGAAGATGTACATCGGCTTTTAGGCAGTATAACAGAGGAAGGTCTTTTAACCACGCCCATTCGAGAAAATCCTTTTTCCTTACTACTTTTAGACGAAATTGAAAAGGCACATCCCCATATCTTAAACCTGTTCTTGCAGGTTATAGACGAAGGACACATCACAGATGGCTTGGGCAGAAAAATTGATTTTTCCAATACTATTATAATTGCCACCTCAAACGCCGGCGCACAAATCATCTGGGAAAACATCCGACTAAATAAAGAATTGAATATTATAAAAGAAGAACTTTTATCTTATCTTTTCAGAGAAAAAATTTTCAGGCCAGAATTTATTAACCGCTTTGACGCTGTGGTAATTTTCAGACCTCTGAGTAAAAAGAATCTGTTAGATATTGCCGAACTTCTTTTGCAAAAATTAAGAAAAAATCTATCTGAGAGAGATATTGAATTTATAATCACCGAACCATTAAAAGAAAAAATAGCTGAATTAGGATATAAGCCGGCTTTCGGAGCCAGACCAATGAAAAGGGTAATTCAAGATAAAATTGAAGATAAGCTGGCTGAAGCGATTTTATCAGGAAAACTAAAAAGGGGATATAGGGTGCAAATCAACCCCGAAAATTTCTCGCTAATTATTAACAAATAACATAGAAAAATTTTTAGACCGCCAAACCAAAAAATAAAAAGGTTTTAAATGAACAAACTATTATCTTTCGACTGTAGATGAAAAATTAGAGAAAAGCAAATAAAGAATTAATGAAAAAATTGAGAAATTAATCACAACCATTGATGGATTTGTAAAACATCCTGCAGATAAAATTTTGTTTTAGAAAAAGAAAAAATTGTTGAACAAGGAACCCACAAACAGTTGATTGAAAAATGGAAAACAATTTTTCAAAAGCAATTTCATATACTGCCAAAATTATAGACATCTGGCTGCCCTATAAAATCAAATACGACCAAATACCAGGTTTATCGGTTGGAATAACCTATAAAGGGAAGCTTGTATATCAGGCAGGATTTGGATATGCAGGGCTTGACCCTAAAAGAAAAGCAACACCAAAAACATGTTATCGGATTGGCTCCATATCAAAAATGTTTACTACAATAGCAATTCTTCAACTCTGCGAACAAGGCAAGCTTAATTTAGATGACTCAGTAGAAAAGTATCTACCCTGGTTCAAAGCAAAAAACAAAAAAACAAACTCCAGTAATATTACCATTCGGCAAATTCTATCCCATACTGCAGGAATATTCAGAGATGGAACTACCCCGCACTGGATTACAGATAAATTTCCTAATGCAAAAGAATTAAAAGACCAAGTTTCTATCAAGACAATTGTTTTTGAAAATCTAACTCGGTTTAAATATTCAAATTATGGCTTTGCTCTACTTGGCGAAATTATAAAAAAAGCAAGCGGTCAAAACTATAACCAATATGTCAACGAACATATCATTAAAAAACTTAAACTAAAAAATACCGCTCCTGATCTAAGTGAAAAATTTTTCAATCGCCTTGCTACAGGATGGTCAAAAGTAATTCCAGATGAAAAAAGGCAGAAATTTAAACATATAAAAACTAAAGCATATAGCCCGGCAACTGGATTTATATCCAATGTAGTAGACCTTGCTAAATTTCTTTCAGCATTATCCTTTAACTGTAAAAACAAGGATGATTTATTTAACCGAGAATCAAAAAAAGAAATGTTCAGAAAATATTGGGAAACTGGAAGAGAAGATGAATTTTACGGTTTAGGAAATATAATTTATAAAATTCAGGGAAGAAAAATCATCGGACACAGTGGTGGATTCCCTGGCTTCACAAGCAGAATTGCCCTAGATATCAAAAATGATATTGGAGTAATTACTCTTTCTAACAGCAACAACTTGTCTGTTGGTTTTATCAATAGCAGTATTTTAGAAACGATTTATAATCTTTTTGATAAAAAAGATAAATATATTAAAGGTAACAAAAAGTTGCCAAACAAAAAAAGATATCAAGGTATATATCGATCTCGATGGGGGGATATTTGTGTGGTTGATACAGAAGAAAATCTTGTTGCTTTTAATCCAGCAACAAATTCACCAATAGAATATGGCACACTACTTAGACCAATTGGTAAACACAAATTTATAATAGAAACAAAATCTGGGTTTGACTCATTAGGAGAAATTGCAGAGTTTATTTTTTCAGATAAAAGCAAAAGGGTAAAAAAATTAATGTGGGGGCCTGCACCTATTGAAAAAATTGAATAATTAAAAAATGAACATTATAAAATAAAACTCCACTGAAAACCTTGACATAGGATTGCTTGGCTAAGCCAAGCAATAAAAAATTACCTTCTTTCTCTTTCTTAATAGCTAACTTTACTGTATTTTTGCTACAAGACCATGATCCTGCTGTTTGACTGATATTCTTGGTCTCTTTCAAGGTTCTTAACAAACATTCTCTAGCATATTCCGGATCCTTCGCATAAGATCAAAAACATTTTGGAAAACTTCAAGGTTCAAACCCCCACCTTAATCCTCCCCCTCCACTGTGTGGAGGGGGAGGATACAGGAGGGGGAGGTTTTTCCCTAACCTTGGATTTTCCAAAATGTTAGTATCCTATGCAATTTCTTGACAATCCAAGGCAAGTTTGAGAAAATAAGGTAATGAAAGCAATAAGAAAGATCAGAATCCTGAAGAAAATGGAGGAAAACAAAGGTCTTAACAAAAAAGCCCAACCTTAGCAGAATCCAAATTAATACTGAAAAACCTGGACAGGGTTCTTTAAGCCGTGATATAAAGAAAACAGACAAACTAAAAAGAAAAGTCGAAATAAGAAATAATAAACTTAAAGAGATTTCATATGAAGGCAAAAAAGAATAAAAAAATAAAAATAAAAAAACCAGTAAGAATTAAAGTGAGAAAACCTTTATGGAATGCGTTAGGCCACACATGGTGTTCGGGTTGCTAGAATTGAAAGAAATAATAATAAGATGAAGAAAGATAAATATTCTCTAAGTAAGAATTTTAATTCAATAAGATATCGGGATTTCTGGTTTTGTTTTAATTCTTTAATGGGAAGATACGCAATTGTAAATAGGGATACCTACAACCTTTTTTTATTATTAAAAAACAACCAATACGATTTATATCAGCTTAAGGGTATAACCAAACAAAAGAATCTCCAAGAATTGTTAGAAGAATATATTAACTGCGGGCTTATAGTCAAAAATGGT
>Ga0164318_10005071_pt1 | contig 12728 bp, 11 predicted proteins | sample GuaBasSedimGuay9_FD_113734 | JGI IMG/M metagenome (GOLD analysis project Ga0164318, IMG submission 113734) | Subseafloor sediment microbial communities from Guaymas Basin, Gulf of California, Mexico - Guay9, Core 4571-4, 0-3 cm | ecosystem: Environmental > Aquatic > Marine > Hydrothermal vents... | reverse complement strand
AGTTTCTTGGAAGTATCAATAAGGAAACGTCAACTGAAAAATCATCCCGGGTCATTTCCAATAGGTTGGACTATTCGACCGCTACTTTTGGGATCGGGTATCGAATATCTGACAAATTCATTGCTGATTTGTTAAATTTAGGAGAAATCGGCCGACCGCGGGATTGGAACTTATCACTCATTTTCAGTTTTTAATATTATCGAAAACCTAAGAAAATGACCGCTGGATAAACTCATAATTAGGAATAGCACTATGAACAGGGGAAAAATTCTCTGGGTCGATGATGAAATAGAATTGCTACGATCTCACATCATGTTCCTAGAAGAAAAGGGTTACGAGGTTACTCCGGTAACCAACGCCGATGATGCTATTGCCCTCATAACCCAACGACATTTCGACCTGGTACTATTGGATGAAATGATGAGTGGCAAAGATGGTTTGGCCGCACTCGCTGAGATCAAAGATTTTAATCCCTCTCTACCAGTAGTGATGATTACTAAGAATGAAGAAGAAAGCCTCATGGAAGAAGCTATCGGGGGCAAGATCGATGACTATCTGACCAAACCTATCAATCCCAGTCAGATCCTCTCTACCTGTAAAAAATTTTTAGAGCGATACAAAATTGGGGAGGAGCGTATTTCTCGTGACTATGCCATGGAATTCAACCAGATTACTCAGGCATTGATGGCTCAACCTGACTGGCAAGAATGGATTGAAATTTATCTCAGATTGACTGAATGGGATATTGAACTTGACCACTACCCCGACCTGGGCTTGCTGCAAACATTGCAGGACCAAAAGCGCAGTTGCAACCTTGAATTCGCCCGTTTTATTGAACAAAATTATCCCCACTGGATTCACGATCAAAGTGATGCACCTGTGTTATCGGTAGATATCGTTGCCGAACATCTGGTACCCCTTCTGACCCAAGGACGTCGCATCGTATTGTTAATCATCGACAGTTTACGTCTGGATCAGTGGATGGCTATTGAACCGTTGTTATTCCCTTATTTTCACATCAATAAAAGTTACTATTATTCCATTCTGCCCACGGCCACACCATTTTCTCGTAACGCTATCTTCAGTGGACTTTATCCTATCGAGATCGAGGAGAAATACCCGGATTTGTGGCAAGCCGGCAATGACGATGATTTCAGTCGTAATCGCTATGAGCATCAATTTCTAAATGGCCAGCTAAAATCTATGGGATTTAACCTTAACCCAGAATCCAAGTACATCAAGATAGTGGAAGCCCAAGAAAGCAAAGAACTTGAAAGAAACTTGTCTTCTTACATCCAGACCCAGTTGTTAGCCATAGTAGTAAATTTTGTAGACATCATTGCTCATAGTCGTAGCACTTCCGAAATCCTGCGGGAAATTGTGCCAGACGAGGCAGCGTTTCGTTCTCTAACTCGGTCATGGTTCGGGCATTCTTCAATCTTTCGGGTATTGCGCTATCTGGCCGAAGAAGAAAATCTGACCATTGTTCTAACTTCAGATCATGGTAGTATTCGCAGCATGCGAGGCGCAAAAGTGATTGGCGATCGTGAAACCTCTACCAATTTGCGTTACAAATTTGGTCGAAACCTTAAATGCGACAGCAAGTATGCTATTTTCGTCCGTGATCCACGTCACTACAAACTACCGCGGCGAGGAATCAACGTCAATTACATTATCGCTAAGGAAGACTATTATTTCGTCTATCCCACAAACTATCATAAATATCTCAATCTGTACAAAGATAGTTTTCAACATGGGGGGGTATCAATGGAAGAAATGATTCTTCCAATAATCGAATTACGGCCCAAAAAATAAACTTTTCCCCTCAAATCTATGGTACTTATTAGCAAAAGCCCAGAGGATACAATAAAAATTGGCCGTAAGTTTGCCCACATTTTGTTTCCTAATGCAATTGTAGCGTTGGTAGGGTCCCTGGGATCGGGTAAAACGGTTTTTGTTAAGGGCATTTGTCAGGGCTTAGGAATAACCCAAGAAGTAACCAGTCCCTCTTTTGCTTTAATGAATGTCTACCAAAATCACATTGTGGTTTTTCATTTTGATTTTTTCCGTCTCAACAGTTTGAAAGAAATTGCAGATTTAGGAATAGAGGAATTCTTATTTGCTAATGGAATCAGTGTAATCGAATGGGCAGAAAAGGCAAAATCTTTTCTGGGCGACGATTGTATTTGGGTAACAATTGAACGACTCCCTGAAATGGAAGAGACTTCAAAAGAAAATTGGCGTCGAATTAAAATTGAGGGACTACCTGAACATTTAAAAACCAGATTTGAGAATTAATGTTCATTTTAGCAATCGACACTGCTACAGAAGCTACCGCCGTAGCACTTTTGGAAGATGAGACCTTGTATGGAGATTGCCGCATTAACCGCAAGTTTACCCAGTCACAAAAACTCGTGTCTCTGATCGATAGTCTTATTCACCATACTAATCTCCCATTGCAAAAACTGGACGGCATTGCAGTTTCAACAGGCCCGGGTTCTTACACCGGGCTACGTATCGGCTTAAGTGTAGCAAAAGGTTTGGCATTTTCGCTAAATATCCCTATTACTGGTGTGAACAGTTTAGATGCCCTGGCGTACCAAGTAGAGGAGCCCCACAAACTCATTTGCCCAATGATTCGTTTCCGCAAAGAAGAATTTTATCTGGCATTTTACCGCCAGCAAAACGGGCGTTGTCAACGCTGTAGCGATTACGAAATTTATTCAGCAACTGAATTGCCAAATGTTATTACCGAAAAAACCATATTAGTAGGTTCGTTCTCTCCTGCGATGTGTGAACGTTTGCAGGAACTACTGGGTAATCAAATCCGATTTGCCAAGACGGTTAATACCTACGCTAATGCTTACGCAGTGGGTTTGCTGGGAGTGGAAAACCTGCGCCAAGGACGGGTGGAAAATATCCAACAACTTGAACCATTTTACATGCGTGAATTCCCTCTGGATAAAAACAAATGAGCATCATTTGGCCAATCAGAAAAAAAGTAACCCAAAATAAAAAGACTGCCTTGCTAAAAAACGGCGAAATTTTGATACTTCGTCGAATGGAACTGGACGATCTCCCTACCATTGTAGAATTGGAACATCTTATTTTCCCTGACCCCTGGTCAGAGGATAACTTCCGACACGAGATCACCCAAAATCAATTTTGTTTAGCTTTGGTAGCTGAATGGCAGAGGGAAATTGTTGGCTATGTTATCAGTTGGTTGTTAGGAGACGAGATTCGCATAGCTAATATCGCCGTTTCACCTTTGTATCGACGTCTTGGCATAGGAAAAATTCTTCTGAATACTATTCTTGATGAAGGATGGCAACACGGCGGCCGGCGTGCTTTCCTTGAAGTGCGACGTTCTAATTTGGCAGCTATTGCATTGTACCAGAAATATGGTTTCCGCAAAGTAGGTGTACGCAAAAAATACTACCGCAATGGCGAGGATGCTATCCTCATGGAAAAACAGTTGAGCCCAGATTCGGAAAACTCATGAACGATAAAACTGAAGAAGGAGAAATTGATCTATGGCATGGTTCAAGCGTACTCAAAAGGGGGTCACTACTACTGAGAAAAAACAACTGCCTGATGGATTATGGCTTAAGTGCGAACAATGCAATGAAATCCTCTATCGGAAAGAGTTGGAACGCAATCTTTACGTTTGCTATAAGTGTAATTTCCATTTCCGAATTCGCAGTTACCAATACATTCAAATTCTTTTGGATGAAAATTCTTTTGAAGAGTTTGAAAAAAATATCAAATCGGTGGACCCGCTACACTTTCGGGACAGGCGTCGTTACAGCGACCGCATCCGCGACGCGATGAAAAACTCTGGCTTGAATGAGGCAATCATTACCGGATTTGGTAATATCATGGGTAATCGAATTGTTTTTGGTGCGATGGATTTCGCATTCATTGGCGGCAGTATGGGCTCGGTGGTGGGCGAAACAGTAGCACGTGCCACAGAGAAGGCCATGGAACATCATCTGCCCCTGGTAATTGTTTCAGCTTCTGGTGGAGCCCGCATGATGGAAGGTGCTATCTCTCTGATGCAAATGGCTAAAACATCAGCGATGTTGGCAGAATTCTCTAAACAAGGGGGGTTGTACATCTCTATTCTAACCAATCCTACAACTGGAGGCACAACCGCAAGTTATGCCATGTTGGGAGATATCATTCTGGCTGAACCAGGAGCCCTTATCGGTTTTGCCGGACCCAGGGTGATCAAACAAACCATTGGCGAAGACCTGCCCGAAGGATTTCAACGTTCCGAATTTTTGCTTAAACATGGTTTTATTGATGCCGTTTTTTCTCGTCACGAGATGAGAACCAAATTGGCACAGATCATCGAATTCTTTTCAGAAAAACAAAAGGGCTAAAACTCTATGAAGAACGACAACTTACTTATCCTACTTACCAATGACGACGGCATCCATGCCCCCGGCCTTTTTGCGCTTTATCAAGAAATAAAAAAATTGGGCAAGGTACTTATTGTCGCACCTGACAGTGAGCGAAGCGCAGTAGGTCATGCTATTACTCTTTCACAACCTTTGCGCGTATGGCCCTGGCCTCCAGCCAACCGGGCTGCCCACCCGATCCCTCCCAAATCAACTAATTTTACTGACACTGATGATGGTGTCTGGGGGTACGCGGTGAGCGGTACTCCTGCAGATTGTGTCAAAATCGCCTATTGGGCTTTATTGCAGGAACGTAAACCCGACTTGTTAATCTCCGGAATCAATCACGGGTCTAACACCGGGCTCAACGTCATCTACTCGGGAACCGTCTCGGCCGCCACCGAGGGTACAATTCTCAATATCCCTTCCTTTGCAATTTCGCTGACTACTTATGAGGAAGCTGACTTTAGTTTTGCGGCTAAATTTGCCCGCAAGTTGGCTACTGTCATCTTGCAAAATGGATTACCTGTTGGTACCTATTTGAACGTTAATGTGCCAGCCGTACCTGAAAATCAGATTCGTGGCATCGCCATCACCAGACAAGGGCAAGCTGTCTATCGAGAAAAATTTGAACAACGTAAAGACCCGCAAAACAAAACCTACTATTGGCTCACAGGTTACAAGATCAATCTGGAAAATGATGGCCCAGATACCGATGATTACGCCATTCTTAATAATATGATCTCCATCACTCCAGTACATTATGATTTAACTAACTATCAATTTTTGGATAAGTTAAAACAATGGAAATTAAAATTGGAGTAAATTTTCTGGATAGTCCAAAGTCGGAGAGAATATGGATGACTTGATTAGAGGAATCTTGCAATACATTGGCGAAGATCCCGATCGTCCAGGACTTCGCCTGACGCCACAACGTGTACGCGAGGCGTATGAATACATGACTCAGGGTTATCGACAAAATCTCCAAACTATTATCGAAGGGGCTCTGTTCGAAGAACAATACGATGAAATGGTAATTCTCAAGAATATCGATTTCTTCAGTTTATGTGAACACCACTTGCTGCCATTTTACGGGAAGTGCCATGTGGCTTATATCCCTGATGGTAAAATTGTAGGGTTAAGCAAAATCCCACGGATTGTGGACATGTTTGCGCGTCGTTTACAAGTGCAAGAACGTCTCACCACACAGATTGCTGACACCCTACAAGAAACACTAAAGCCCAAAGGGGTAGCCGTGGTAATGGAAGCACAGCATCTGTGCATGATTATGCGGGGAGTAGAAAAACAAAATAGCATAGTTACTACCAGCGCCATGTACGGCGCTTTTAGGACTCGACAGGCAACCCGTGATGAATTTATTGAATTGCTTCCCAAAGGAGTGTAAAAACAGACTTCTGCAAAATGCGAAAATTGGTAGCCGCAGGCTTCAGCCTGCGAGTCATAATTTCTATATTTATAGCCTCTTACGCAACCTAAAGGTTGCGAAAATTGTCTATTTTGCAGAAGTCTAAGTGTAAAAAAAAGAAAGGAGTTCGACTATGGAAATGACTAACACGGTAGAGGCTCGGTTCCAGCAATTGTCTCAACATTTTGATAAATGGGAAATAGTGAAGGATTTAATCGACCAAATGATTGATCTTATGTTGAATTTGCGGCAGAGTGGACACCCGGGTGGTTCACGTTCCAAGGTCCATGCTCTGGTAGTAACACTGCTTAGCGGTGCTATGCGCTGGGACATTCGGCATCCGGAAAAACGTTTCACTGATCGTTTCATCTTAATTGCTGGTCATACCATCCCACTCATTTACGCAGCCTTTTCGGTATTTAGCGAGGCCATGCGAATCAAATATGAGCAAACCAAAAACCTGTGTTACTACATTCCCCCGGAGAAAGTTGTGCTCCCAGAAGACCTGCTGCAGTTTCGCCACAATGGTGGTCTGCCTGGACATGCGGAAATGTCTGGCAAGACGCTGTTTCTCAAATTCAATACCGGGCCTTCGGGCCATGGTTCTCCCGCTGCTGCTGGTGAGGCATTAGCCCTGAAAATGGCAGGAGCCTCGGGCGTTAAAGTGATTGCCTTTGAAGGCGACGCCGGTCTAACTCCTGGAGCTGCCCACGAAACCATGAACTCTGCCTGGGGATTAGGTCTGGACAACCTTTATTATCTAGTCGATTGGAATGACTTCGGTATCGATGACCATCCAGTTTCTGCCGTAGTTCCAGGCACCCCAAACGAATGGTTCGGCACACACGGATGGCGAGTTTGTGGCACTGAACACGGTCATCAATGGGCTGATCTTACCCGAATGATAGTAGAGCTATTCTGGGGCAAAAATCACAATAAGGTACCCAGCATCGGCTGGATGAAAACTCAAAAGGGACGTGGTTATTATCTCTACGACAACAAATCACACGGTACTGTTCATAAAATGAATTCTGAATTGTTTTGGAAAACCAAACAAGATTTTGCCGAAAAGTATGGCGTTGATTTTGAGGGGTTTGGAAAACCTGCTCCATCAACAGCTAAAGAACAACGTCAACAAACGTGGACGAATATTAATCGTGTTCTGGACGTACTGCGCAATAATCAAAAATTGGTTGACTACATTGCGGACACCTTGGTAAATATTGGCGACTCCGTCCCGGAAACTATCCCCTCTTTTCGCTTGTCGAGTAACAACAACCCCTTAAAAGACCCCAAACTTTTCGATTTCACCCAGTACCCTCAAGAGCTTTTTGCTCCACCAGGCAGCAAGTTAGCCAACCGTGCTGCTTTAGCGAAGTTTGGCGCCTACATCAATGCCTACTGCCACAAACATTTTAGCCGACCTCTATTTGTGGCTTGCTCGGCAGATCTGGCCGATTCTACAAATATCTCCGGATTTGCCAAAGCCTGGGCTGATTTCCCCGGCTATGGATGGTATGATCGCGATAAAAACACCCTGGGTACTTTGCTGCCTCAAGAAATTACCGAATTCGCTAACTCCGGCATTGCTGTGGGTATGGCTACGGTTAACTTTGCTGAAGACTTGGAGAAGGAATTTAACGGTTTTTACACTGCTTGCTCCACCTACGGCTCATTTGCCTATCTGAAATACGGCATGATGCGCCTGTTTAGCCAATTAGCACAGGACTGTCCCTGGAAGGTGGGAAAAGTAATCTGGGTAGCCGGACACTCTGGACCAGAAACCGCTGATGATTCCCGCACGCATTTTGGCATCTTTTCACCAGGGGTCACGATGCTTTTCCCCAAAGGACAAATTATCAATCTGTTTCCCTGGGAACACAACGAAGTACCGGTAGTACTGGCAGCAGCGCTGCGTGAAGACGCTCCCATCATCGCTTTACACCTCACTCGTCCACCTATCGAAATCCCCGATCGGCAAGCGTTAGGAATTCCTTCCCATTTCGAAGCTGCTAAAGGAGCTTATTGCATCCGCAACTACAAACCAGGGCTAAAAAAGATGGGGGTAGTTATCGTACAAGGTACCATCACTACCAACAATGTCATTAAAATTCTGCCAGAGTTGGACAAGGCTGGACTGAACGTAAAAATCATCGCCGCCATTAGTCACGAGCTTTTTCTGAGACAACCAAAATCATATCAAGAAAAAATCTTATCCCGGGAAGAGTGGCCCGACGCCATGACCATCACCAATGGTTGCCGCCGCCAGATGAGTGATTGGATCGCCAACAAAGTTGTAGAAGAATATTCTCTCTCCTCCGATTGGGACAATCGTTGGCGGACTGGTGGAACAATAGAAGAAGTATGTGAAGAAGCTCACATTTCACCACAGTGGATTTTACATGGCATTGAGAAGTTTGTCCGCGACCGAGAAAAACGGCTAAAATACACCCCCATTTGACTTCCAAATACTGACATTCATCGTATCTACAGGGAATCCAAATACTCCTAACAGAGTATGTATTGACCTGATCTTTTATTTTCTATGTTCTCCGATTGTAATAATTGGACCTGATCTTTTGGTGTCAAATACTTAGCGCCTGTCATAATCACATCCCAAGTTGCCAAAACAGAAAGCTCATCTGGTCTGTTGTGTCCTCGATTTGCTTGCTTAATGGTTGCCCACCAGAATGACCCGATTTGGTGTCGTAGAGAAGCAGTACAGGCCTATCCGATGCCGTTGCCGATTGCAGCAACGCAGTCATTTTACGAGCATGAAGTGGAGCAACTCGGGTATCGGCATCTCCGGTAATAAAGAGTACTGCGGGGTACTTTGTCCCTTTCTTAACATGATGATATGGCGAATAAGCGTAAAGATACTTGAATTGTTCAGGATCATCAGCCGACCCGTATTCTGAGACCCAGAATCTGGCCACCAAAAACTTGTGATAGCGAATCATATCCAACAGAGGATATCTACAAACTACTGCCTGAAACAGTTCAGGCCGTTGGGTAAGCGCTGCACCGACAAGCAATCCACCATTGCTACCGCCAGAGATGGCAAGTTTAGATGGATTCGTATAGTTATTGTCAATCAACCATTCAGCAGCAGCAATGAAATCATCGAACACGTTTTGCTTCTTCTCCAGCATTCCAGCCTTGTGCCAATCCTCACCAAACTCACCACCCCCACGTAGATTTGGCATAGCGAAAACGCCACCATTCTCAACCCATAGTACGGCAGTGGCTGAAAAATAGGGAGTTCTACTGATGTTAAACCCACCATACCCTGTTAACAAAGTCGGATTTGACCCATCAAGTTTGATCCCCTTGGCATGTACAATAAACATGGGTACCTTCGTGCCGTCCTTTGAATTGTACCAAACCTGCCTAACCTCGAACATATCGGTATTGACCGGAACGTCTACTTGTGCCCATATCTGTTGTGTCCCTTTCGCTACATCGTACCGGTAGATTGTGGTAGGAATATGGAATGAAGTGTAAACGAAAAAAGCCTCATTGCTTTCCCACCGACCGCTGATGCTGCTAACCGTCCCAAGAGTCGGAAAGGAAATACTGCGAACGTATTCACCGTTGGGCTCGAACACTTTAACTTGGGAAACAACTTTTTCGAGGTAGTTGACAAACAGCCTGCCCCCTGCCAGCGAAAATCCTCTGATGACGGCATTGCTCTCCGGGATAATCTCCTGCCAATTTTCCCTTGCTGGATTGTCTAAATTGACAATCAATATCCGACCGTTTGGAGCCTTCCAATTCGTCTGCACGAAGAGCTTGTCGTCAGCGATTTCTCCAAAAAAAGTAGCATCAATATCCTTGATGATTGGGACGACTGGGGTTTTGTTAACCAAATCCTGGTAATAAATCTCGGTTTTCTGCGCTGCCGAACCGTGCAGTACATGAATAATCAAATAGTGACCGTCTTCGGAAACAGAAGCAAATAGTATTTTATCTGGTCCATAGCCCTTGCCAAAAATCTCCACATCGCTGGTGGGGTTTGTTCCCATTGCATGATAGTAAATTCGTCCGCCGTTAGCCCCATGCCGGGTGTAGTAAAATCCACTGTTGTCGGGTTTGATAGAAACACCAAAGTAGCGTGCCTTCGGCAACCGGTCGGGCAGATCGAGCCGCCTATCCACATCGAACAGATTCACGGCAATTTCGTCTTCTCCACCCTGCCGAATACCGTAAGCCATCGTTGTGCCATCCTTGGAGACGTCAAGCAAGCTAACGCTGGTTGTGTGATCAGGACTCATCGGATGAGGATCGATCAACACCTCATCTTTGCCCTCAAGGCCTTCTCGAACGTAGATAATCCATTGTTCCTGGTTAGCTGCCCTTTTGCGCAGAAAATACCTACCATTACGCACCCTGGGTATGCTTATTTTGTCGACCTTCATTAACTCGGTAAGCCGTTGACTTATTCTTTGGCGTGTAGGTAAACTATCGATCAACGAATGTGAGTACTCATTTTGCGCATCGATCCAGGCTCTTGTCTCCGGACTTTCCTGATCTTCGAGCCAGCGATAAGGATCGACAATCTCAACTCCGTGAATCATCTCCTTGACATTATCAACCCTTGTTATCGGCGGAGGTTTTAATTGTTGTGCCCATGACCAAACTAATGAAATGCAGAATACCATAATCAGGATTACCAGCCAAGACCATTTGCGGAAAGGCATCAGCCATTGTACCATATTTCGGAATTGTTTTGACATTTGTCCTCCCTCCCTTGTAAAGGTGTTGTTTCTACTTCACCCTGATGGGTTCATCTTTGGCCGCACTTTCATAGATTGCATCTAATAACTGCATTACGATTAACCCCTCTTCACCAGTGGCAATGTGCGGTTTATCTTTAATAATACAATCAACAAAGTGATACATTGGGCTGGAAACATCAGGGAGTGGAGGATGAAGCTTAAAATCGTATTGGCAGCCGTTGCGCTCAATAAAAAGTTCTGCTTCAAATTCATAGCCTTCATTAAGATTCCGCTGAACTAAGCCACCTGAGGTACCGAGGATACGTGTTTCCATTAGCTCGCGTTCCTTGATATTTCCTGCCCAGGATGCTTCTATTTCCAGCGTTGCCCCGTTTTCAAATTTCACAAGTGCTGCTGCAAAGTCTTCGACGTCGAAGTGTTTTCCTTCCCTTTTTGCTATGGCAGTGGCAAGATGGTTGTAAGTACTACCCATTACCCACTTGGGTTTTGGATAGCCCATTAGCCACAGAGCCAAATCAATACGGTGTACACCAAGATCAATCAGTGGGCCACCGCCCGCCAGAGCTTTTTGTCCAAACCAGCCACCAAAACCGGGCATGCCTCGCCGTCGTAACCACACCGTACGAGCAAAATAAACCTCACCAACTATTCCACTATCTACTTCTTTCTTCAAAGCCCACGATTGTGGAGTGAACCGATAAGAAAAATTGATCATAATGCGCCGTTTTGCCTTGTGGGATGCTTTGATCATTGCACAGGCTTCCTGTGCGTTCATGGCCATAGGTTTTTCACAAAGCACATGGCACCCTGCATCAAGGGCAGCAACTGTTAATGGTTTGTGAAATTTATTTGGGGTAGCCACAGTAACAATATCCAGTGACTCTTTTTCTAACATTTTTGTAGCATCCGTATATCGTGCAGAAATATTGAATTCTTCTCCTACTGCTTTCAGTCGATCTTTATTTAAGTCGGCAATTGCCACAACTTCGGCATCAGGATGAAGTTGAAATTGCTTAATATGCTCTCGTCCTACTCCTAATCCAATTACACCAACACGCAATTTCCCCATTGCTACTTCTCCCATCTTTTTAAATTGAGATTTCTTTAGTGATTCTGGTTCACATGCTTTGCGCCCTGTCAATTCTGCTAAAATCGACATCTTTTGATTCGATTTTTTCAAGTGGTTCTACATTGAGACACTTATCTGGAATTAACACTCTGGGCTTTGCCCAACGAACAGCATTGGTGATGACCTTTTGCACTTCTTTATTGTAAAAAATCGGGAAGGTTTCATGCCCTGGACGAAAATAGAAAATACGTCCATGTCCACGTTCCCAACAGCAGCCACTGCGGAACACCTCGCCTCCCTCAAACCAGGAAATAAAAATCAGTTTATCGGGCGTTGGAATGTCAAACCGCTCGCCGTACATCTCGGTATTAGGCAACTCGATGTACTCACCAATCCCAGCCGTTATTGGGTGCCCGGGCTCGATATTCCACAGGCGTTCCTTTTCGGCAGCCTCGCGCCACTTGAGTGAACAGTTAGTACCCATGAGAGTTTTGAATATTTTAGAAAAGTGTCCAGAATGTAAAACAATCAATCCCATCCCTTCCAACACGCGTTTTTGAACACGCTTAACGACTTCATCGCTAACCTCGCCATGAGCTAAGTGTCCCCACCAAATCAGAACATCGGTACTATTTACAACCTCTTCTGTAAGTCCATGCTCTGGTTCCTCAAGTGTAGCAGTTCGTACCTCCATATCTTGATGTTTGGACAAAAACTTCGCGATGATGGCATGCATGCCATCGGGATAGAGCCTCTTCACAACCTCATCCCTTTTCTCATGAACAAATTCGTTCCATACTGTAACCTTGATATTTTCTCTCATCGCAACAACTCCTTTGGTTTCCAGAAATGTTAAATTTCGTTTTTGCCACACAAACAGGCAACAAACTCATATTAATAAATAACCCCCTATTTGGAAAACGTTGTTAAAGAATTCTTCTAGCTTTTGGAAGTGTGTCGAATAAAGCTTGGGTCTACTCCAGAAGTTTAAATTATATCTCGGGGCTGTATCAAAAATTAATGATTTAAGATAACAGCAAAGAACGCAACGGGCGCACCAAAGTAGGCAACATTTTTATAAATAGATAATT
>Ga0164318_10005070_pt1 | contig 12729 bp, 10 predicted proteins | sample GuaBasSedimGuay9_FD_113734 | JGI IMG/M metagenome (GOLD analysis project Ga0164318, IMG submission 113734) | Subseafloor sediment microbial communities from Guaymas Basin, Gulf of California, Mexico - Guay9, Core 4571-4, 0-3 cm | ecosystem: Environmental > Aquatic > Marine > Hydrothermal vents... | reverse complement strand
TCCTGCAGGCCGGTCATCTGGGCCAGGGAAAGATCACGGAGGCTTTCCGCCTGCCGGCGGAGGACGATTTCATGATGGCCGTCGGCGGCCATGAACTGTTCGCAGGTCATGATTGTTTGTTCCAGGCGCTGTACGGCCGACTGCCTGGCATCATACTCCGATTTTTTCAACCGGATGATAATCCGGGTCGGGTCAAGCTGGGCCAGCATGGTGTCCAGCAGCCTTCTCCAGGTGTTGGCCGTCAGCTTCCAGGGAAAGAGATGGTCGACCGCTTGTTTCTCTGTTCTTTTAATGTTTCCTTGCCCCAGGCTGCCAAACCCCACGGTGGGCGATTGTCTGAATGGGTGGGTGAGTGAGATGCTCATGCGTCGCCTATGTACTGCCAGGGCCGATTTTTCTTCGAAAGGCGACAATACTCTTGACAGCTTCTGCCGGCTGGTGATCGGGCTGAAATCGGCTTCCGGCAGGTGGGAGGGCAGCAGATTTGCCAGCGCCAGGTAACGGGCAACGGCTTTTTCCATGACTTCCTCCTGGGTGGTGCCGGTCGTCTTGATGATGATGCTGATCTCAAGCATCCCCTGGGGCCGGCTACTCAGGTCCGGGTTTGCCGTGATCAGCAGTTCAATGGTGGTGTCGGTCGGCCAGCCGGAGATTGCCTGCAGCAGTGATTCAATGCCGCCGTTGTCATTCCAGGGTACCTCCCGGTCCTCATCCCCGGAATAACCCTGGTAAAAAAGGAGCTGTTCCTTTTTGGCCAGCTCAGCTTTCAGGATTGACTCAAGCTGCAGTCCGGCGATGCCGTAATAGGTTCCGTTTGATTCTTCCGTGATTACTGCCGGAAAAATCCTTTCTCTATCCATTACTCCTCCTTTTCGTAAACATAAAATAAAGTAGTCTATTTATTGTCCTCTCTGATTTTTACAACATCAAAACTTTAATTATAGTTGTTATAAATAGACGGCCTTACTGTGTTTTTATTTCGAGAAAAATTTTTCAGATTCTGGTTTTTGATTTACAAGCAAGATGATAAAATGATGAATGGAGATTGGGCTCTGCCGGTCAGGTGAGATATTCCTAATTGTGTTTATGTCTCTTCATGCCTATTTTGTGAGCCAGAGGGCATCAGTGCGCTTTGTACCCATTTTTCTTCTTAAGTTATAGAACGAAAAAGCTGCGATTGTGAAACTGTCGGTGATTAAGCCATCTAAGATGTTTCTCTCAATCTCCTGTTTGGACAACATGATGACCTGTTCAATCTCACTCCCCGGTTTAGCTATTTTTTCTTTTTCCGTTACCTTTCCCAAGTATATATCTATGCATGAAGAGAGAATTCCTGAATTTGGAGTAATTGCCCCAATTTTGGTTATCTGATCAGGTTGTAATTGATAGCCAGTCTCTTCTAGCACTTCACGTCTTGCACAATCAGTTGAATGCTCACCTTCGTGTGAGTAACCCCTTGGGATCTCAATTAAAGTTTTTCCTAGAGATACCCTAGTGACTTCTACTAATATAAATGCATCCGTCTGGTGTAAAAGTAACACTGCAGCTGCGTTTTTGCTGAAAGGCTCGTCGATATAATGGTGTTGCCTATTCTGAATAACCCTGAACCATGGATTTGTATAGACAATTTTCACTTAAACTCAACCCCCATTTTTTTGGCTAGGATTGTATAAAGACCAAACCAGTTTTTTCTAGATATCATTTCTAGTCCTTTCTCTTGAAGTTTATGCTCGACGTAGTCAATTGCCTTATCTGTGAGAATCTCTACCACCTTTTCTGAACCCATACTTTTAATGAAAATCGCAATTTCAAACATGAATTGCGCTAGTTCAATTTTTTTGCGGAGAGCTCGAACAGTTATTCCTGCTTGCAGAAACTGTTTTGGAATATCATCCAGCACCCTGATACGATCTTGTACAAATGCCTCTGCTGTTTTTACGAAAAGTGAATTGTAAGATGGGTCAACGAGCTCCAATTTAAGTCTTTCAGCTATATTTTTTGATAGCATGCCATCGATAATTGCGTATGCATCCGACCTTGATACTGTATTACTAAGGTCGTTTGCTAAATGAGCTCTGGTACCATCATCTAAGTATTTTATTTCTGCAATTCTTTCGGTAAGAACTTTGGAGAGACTGTCTTTCGTTAGTTTGATCGTTTCCTTTGGCGCAGAAATATCTGTGAGAATACCATTAACTTTTTTTATGCGGGTTACAAGTTCCCTCTTTTGGTCTTGCGACAACTCAGATTTTTTTGGAGAGCCTTGCAGACTCGAAATAATGAAATTGCCTGGCAATGTTTCATAATAATCTATCAGCGACTGACTATCATGAATATTATTCCCTCTCACGACGGCTTTTTTATAACCTTCTTCTTTTAAATATTTAATGATTTGTTTGTCATTAAATGCTTCATATATTTGCTTATTATCGATCAACATATTTGGGCTTAAAATTATACCATCTGCAAATATTAACCCAATGCGTATGCGTTTCCATAATGCGTCATTGTCGAGTGCCCTGACAGAATCACAATTTGCGAGGAATATCTTTTCCTTGAAAAGCATAGTACTCTCCATGTTGGTTCCAAAAAAATGGTCAATGTGATAAACTTTGAATCATCCACAGTAAAAGGAGTGAATCATGCTCACTATCAGCGATCTATTTAGTAGTGTCAATAATTTTTCGCTTTTTTTCTGGCAGTACCCTGAAGTTGTGTTCTGATCCTGTTCTCGCTGGCCGGCCGCCAGATCCTGGACCGGCGGTCCGGGCGATGGCCATGGCCATCAGCGCCGATTTCCCCCGGCCCGAGGGGCCGTGAATGATCAAGGGCTGGGAATGATTGCTGTCCAGGTAAGCGCTTATTTCCCGGAGCGGTTTTCCCCGGCCTCGGAACAGCTGGCGCTTCTGCCCGGCGAAATGGGATTGGTTCTGCTGCTCGATTTCCAGGGGAGAATATTCCTTTTCCCGCCGCCGGTGTTCGTCGGCCTGTTTCTGGAGAAAGCTGGTCACCCGGTCGACGAATTCTTCCAGGTAATCCTCTTCCAGCCTGGTTTCATCCTGCTGCCGCGTCCTGACCTCCAGGACGTTGGCGGGCAACAGCGCCGTCCGGACTTTTTCCCTGAATGCAGCAGCCTTTTCGTGATCATCGCCGAGGAAAAGATTTCTCTGCCGGGAATTCGGGTCAAGATGGCGATGGTCCGTCTTTGCCAGTCCCGGCCGCATACATCAGGTCCAGAAGGAGTTCAAATTCTCCCTTTTCCACCGCGTAGGATAGGGGCACCCAGCCGTAGCGGTCGCCGATCATGATCAGGAAGTCGGGATATATGTGGACCTTGCGGGACCGGGCTTCATTCCAGCAGTTCCAAGGGCAGGTAGCCGACCTGGCCGCTGTTGTCCCAGCCTGAGCGGGCTCTTTTATTCATTATTTGCAGGTGTTCCCCTTTGTAGGTCATGTATTTGGATTTCCTGGAACGGTAGTACGGTTCCCGGCGTAAGTAAAATTGTTTTTTTGCCCGGCCGAAAGCAGGAATTTTTCGGCGCGGTGTGGTGGTGTTCCGGCGCTGGACAGCGGTATCCAGCCAGTTGAGAGGAGCGTAGCCAGACACTCCCCGCTGGGTTTTGACCTTGGCCCAGCCGGATTTGACAACCTGGATCACTCGCAGCCGCTCTCCCTTGTAAATCCGGAATGTTACCAGCCCGGAGGCAAAACCGGGCTGCCGGCGCAGGTAAAAATCGTCATTTGCCCGGGCGTATCTGGCGGTGCTCCTCCGCTGAGCGGGCTTGGGGCTTTTTGTCGCGGTGTTGAGCCAGGCCAGGCGTGCATACCCGCTTTGTCCCGAGCTGTTTCTCATGTTAGCCCATCCCGATTCAGTAATTGATGTGATCCAGAAAGAAGTTTCGGTGCTCACCAGCTTTCCCGGGGAATAGTAATCCGGCTCTTGGCGTAAGAAAAAGTTGCTGGCAGCCCGGGCGTAGAGATGCAGTTTTTTGGCGGCTCGCACCTCGCAGACTTGGGAAGAAAGCCAGCCTTTCTGGCCCTTGAAAGTGACAAAGTACCAGTAGGTTCCGCGAACCGAGCGCTGGTCAAGCAGCAAGGCTATGCTGTTGTGGGGCAGGGTGCCGATAATGTTTCCCGGGGTGATCAGCGGCTGTTTCCTGAAGTTGCAGCGGGAGACGGTGATCCGGGCGATTATCGCCGGCGTTTTTGATTTCGTTTTAACCGGCTGATTGATACGGTTCCGCTGCCGCTGGTTTTTCGGCGGTGTTGACACCGTTTTTATTGCTTGACGGTTATTGGCTGGCGGCTGCCGGTTTGCCGGTTGATTGATATTGTTCCGTTGCTGCCGTTTTGCCGGTGGGTTGGCTGCCGCCGTCCGGGTGGGTTGGCGCCTCTCGTGGGCCTGAGGTGCTGAACTGGTGCTCACCGGCGCCGAATTGTTTCCCAGTCGTGCTCCGACTACGAAACAGCCAACGAAAAGCGCGGTGGAAATGACCAGGGTCAACCAGCGCTTGGCTGGCCCGGGCGGGGGTTTGGCAGCCGGGGCAACTGAAACCGTGAAAGGTGCACCTGGCGTTGCTGCCGACGTCGGTGTCGGCTTTTTGCCCGGGGCCGCCCTGGCGGCCGACGTTGCCTTCCTGCTTCCGGCCGGGCCGGCTGTCGGCATGACCCGCGCCGGACTTCTGAATTTTTTGACCTCTGATTTTGCTTTTTTGACTTCCGTTTTTACCGGCCTGGCTTTCCCGGTGATCAGCGATCCGCAGGTTTCGCAGGTGTCGGAATCGCTCGTTATACAGCCGCACAGGGGACATTGGTATTTCATAAATTAATTGGACTTTAGAAGAGACTTTTTAAGTGATTGATACATATCTTGAAAACAACAGTCAATTTCACAGTTTGAGGTGAGACGCAACTTACTCCCCGTCGGGCTCGAATTTCAAAGTGCCCGAAGGTACATAGCCGACATTGCCATATTCATCTCTGAGCATTTCCCAGGCTCCGGTTTTTCGCAGCAGCTGTACCAACTCTCCTCTATATATCTGAGCAACCGTTTTGGATGATGAACGGGGATGTTTTTTCAAGGAAACGCTCAAGTTTGCCAGAATATGGATGTTTGATTCCTTTGAAGATACCACCTTGCAGACATGTTCGGAAACCCAACCCTTTTTTCCATAAAAGCTGACCTGGTACCATAATGTGGTTTGGACTTTTCTCTTATCAAAAATCTGGGAAAAGTTGTTTTTCGATAAAGTGCCCCAAATGTTTCCGGAGGTGACTTCGGGATATGTTCTGAAATAACAATGGTCAGCGGTAATCTTGATAATGGCATCCCGGTCATGCCTACCTGGTTTGATATGCTTAATGAGAGCTTTAATTCCCTTGCTTATTTTATTGAGTTGATGCGATTCGCTCAAATGTGATGTGGAAAGTTGCCTGGCTTGATCAAAATTCTCAGCCAGCCACATAGCCAGCCAGAAGGAACCGAAAAAGGCCGCAATTGAAAGAATCAGGACAAAAAACCTGACCACGGGATGAGGTGGGGGTTTGGCAGCCGGGGCAACTGAAGCCGTGAAGTGTGGGCCTGATGTTGCGGTTGGTATCGGCGCCGGTTTTTTGCCCGGGGCCGCCCTGGCGGCTGACGTTGCCTTCCTGTCTCCGGTCGGGCCGGCTGTCGGCATGACCCGCGCAGGACTTCTGAATTTTTTAACCGCCGGTTTTGCTTTTTTGGCTTCCGTTTTTACCGGCTTGGCTTTCCCGGTGATCGACGATCCGCAGGTTTCGCAGGTGTCGGGATTGCCCGTTATGCAGCCGCACAGGGGGCATTGGTATTTCATAACTTACCCGATAGGTAAGATAGCATGTTACACCTGCGGAATGTCTGAAGAGTGGGCATCTTTTTGCGGTGCCTCGCATTCCCGCTGATAGCTTTCCGAGTAGGCTTGAAAAAGAATCTCGTGTGGTTTGATGACAAATTTATCGTTGTTCCATCGAATTGACAAGTACTGTGGGGTTACCTCTTCATAACTGCCGCCGTTGCAGTAGTTGCCCATGCCACCAGCCGAAAAAATGGTAAGTACTTTTGTCTCCCAGATGGCTTTATAGCCTTCTTCAATGGCTTCATGCCCCCTGATAATCAGGTCGGCATCAACCTTTTCCAGAAACCGCTGCGCCGCCTTTTTGCCAAAAGGAAACCTGGTATCTTCCTGGTTGTTTGTTTCATCGGTACTTTCCAAGGGATCGGACCACAATATTTCTTCAACAAACTGCGGTTCTGCCAATGACTGTCGGGTAGTGATCCGGTCAATATGCTGGTTGCGGACGATGCCTCCATGGCAGAGCATGATGGTTTTCCCTGCTTTTTCAACAAAATAGGCTATGGGAAGTTTTTGTTCGAGGGCCACCAGTTTTTCAAAGTATTCGATCCCCAGGTACTCAACATATATTTCGTGGAAATCAGCCGGGCAGGCACCGCTCATAACGATTTTCCTGCCGTCCAGCCGGTGGATGCTGTGGGTTTCGTGGTTGCCCCGCAGCAGGAAGATATTTTTCGGATATTTCTTTTTAAGCAGGCAGACCAGGCGCAATACTTCCGTTGGACAGATTCCCCGGTCAACATAATCCCCCAGAAAAAACAGTTTAAGATGGGGGTTTCTTTCCACCCGGTTGAAAAAGTCGATATGACCGATTGACAACGCCGCTTCCAGGTTGCAGAGACAGCCGTGCAGGTCACCGATGATATACATCTCAGTTTTTGTAGAGAGCTTTTCGTTCAAGTTGACCACCAGTCCACCTTCCTCGTGGTCAATTTCCTCCATAACCCTGTCCATCAGATTGATGTCGAAATTCAGGAGTTCCTGGTTGCGTTCCGAATCTGAATCGTAATAACAACGGGCCCGGGAAAACATTTCTTGGCCAATATCCGAGCCAGGTTTCCCGGGTGCCAGGGAGCGTTTGCGCTCGATAGAGGCCGCCGCAGTTCTCCAGTCTTCTTTCCACCGGTAGTATAATGCCGCCTGTCTATATTTATGCAGGAAATCTCGCAGTTCCTCCAGGCGTTCCTGTCGAGAGGGCTTCCCGGCCACTAAAACTTCCGGATGTTCAATGTCCAATTCCTGTGACTCGACATAAAGTGCCTTGCAGATATAACGGCGAAGATCATCGTCAACAACAATATCTTTTTCCTCGACAATGGTTTCACCTTTCTCAACCCGTGAGATAAGCTGCTGAATATGGTTCCTGGTCAGATTGCTTTTACATTCCCGGTTAATGGTAAAAATGAGCTTCTGTTCCCTTTCCGACAGACAGCGATCAAGCCCCAGGAGCTGAATGATATAGCGCAATACCGTTGCTCTCTGCTCCGTAATTTCGGTTAAAACCCGGCCAATTTCATCCTTGATGCGTGGTTGCAGCCTCTGCATGATCAACGAAACATCATCAGCTGACATCCCTTTTTTGATTAAATCCTCAGCAACAAACGGCACCAGCTGCATGTTGACTGCTTTCCGTATGTCCGTATGCCGTTTCGGTGGCTGTCTGGCCCACCGCGGATAAAAATCTGATAACCCATTAAAATATGACATTGAGCAAGCTTCCTTTTTTCAAGACAACCTCAAATTTATGCGTGTTTGCTACAACTGTTCAACCGTGATGTCCAGTTGCCGGAGATCATAGACGGGGGTTAGCTGGTTGACGGTGGAAATATTTTGTTTCCCTTGGCTGACGGAGCGGGAAACGCTTTTACCGATGGTTCCCAGGAGTTCACCGAAGCTATCGGCATCGAAATCCTCATCCAGGCGGTGCTTGGAGCGGGGCAGGTTGTTGGTCAGGGCCAGGTAGTCGGGACAGTCGGGGGTGAAAGCATAGAGCTCCACTTTCAGGCGGGTGAGTTTGTCCCGCAGGGCGGGGATGCCGTCCCGAACTTTACTGACATTCGTGCCGCCATTCATTGGTTCATCGGTGAAGAAAACGATTGCCTTGTGGACCCGGTCGCGCCAGTTGAAGTCGGCGGCCAGGTCGAGGGCCGGCGGCATGCATTCATTGCCGGCCAGGCCGATTTTCCCGACAGCCCGCTGGAAGGCCCGGGCATTGTCGGTGAAATCAAAAACGCTGAAAGTCGAGTTATCCGCAGCTACCAGGCCAAGCCGCCAGTCGATGCGCACCTGCTGGTCCGCTTCCAGGCCGCCGACAAAGTTGACGATGTGGTCTTTTACCCCTTCGATGCAATCACTCATACTGTATGAACGATCGACGACAAAGATGATGTCGGCTTTCTGCCGGCTGGAAGCGGCGCTGTACTGGACTGACTGGGAACGTTGGATTCTGGGCATGGTTTTTTCCTTTCTTCCGCCGACCGGCCGTCAGGTGTAAACCAGTTTGACGGTGAGGCGCAGACCCCGGCCGCCGCCGACGGTAATGATGTCGCCGTCCTTCAGGCTGCGGGTTTCGCCGGTGATCTTTTCACCGTTCAGGCGGGTGTTGTTGGTTACCGGCTGCAGTCCCCGGATCAGCCATTGGTTGTTTTTGCCGTCTTTGAGCAGCTCGAATTGCCGGTGGTCGATGAATTTGTACGACTCGCCGAAGAACCTGGCATTGCCGTGGGTGACGACGGTGTCCTGGTGATACTCGCGGTACCGGCCGCCAGGTTCGGTCAAACGAACCCTGACCGGTATGTCTGCACCGCCGCTGTTGACCTGCACCAATACCTGGTGGACTTCCTTGGCGCTTGGCCTTGCGGCCGGGTCCGGGTTGAGCATTGCCGCCATGGTATCGCAGAGGCGGGGATATTTTTCCAGGTCGTCGTTGTAGGTTTCCGGTCGCTGGTACTTGCCGGTCGTGATGCTTTTGGCGTAAAGCTGGTTGAGTTCGTCGGCGTCGAAACAGCCGTCGCCAGTCGCCAGACATTCCATGATCGGGTGGATGCCAACCAGCATCTGGTAGAGGATGATGCCGCCGGTGAAGATGTCGGAATGCGTGCCCGGCCGTTTTCCTCGCACGTGTTCCGGTGACTGGTAGGTAGGGGTGCCGACATAGCCGGGCGCCGTGCCATCGTGGGGGTCGGCGAAGGGGGGTGTCCGACCGTCGAGGAAAGAAAAGTCAAGGTCGATGATCGTCGCCCGGTAGCCGATGCCCTCGGGAACTTTTTCCATGTAGACATTTTCCGGTTTAAGGTCTTCGTGGACAATGCCGGTGTCGTGGAGGTCGGCTATCCCCTTCATCAGCACCGCGGCATTGAGGAACCACTGCTGGTCGGTAATCCGTTCGGCGTATTCCGGTTCCAGGAGCTCCGCCAGGCTGGTGCCAGTGACAAATTCCTTGACCTGGTAGTAGGTGTCATCATGGAAAAAATACTCGTAGGACTGCTCAATCAGCGGCGAATTTTTTCGGTCCAGCCGCTGCTTGAGTTCATCCTGGTGGGCGTAGAAGCCCCGCGCCCAGCCGAGCGCCGGCGTGGGATTGGTGTACTGTTTGAGAAACACAGGCAGTTCCGAGGCGGTGTCTATGGCCCGGTAGGCGTTGCAGAAGCCGCCCTCGTTCAGCAGGCATTCAATCCGGTACCGCTTTGAGATTGCCGGGCTGATGATTTCATCCCCTGGTTTAAAAACGATAGCCATTGAATTTTCTCCTTGGTATCTGGTTCATCAGGAAAGGGTTTCCGCTCCGGTCGTCTGGGCGGCTACCACGCCGGATGATGCCTGGGAGAGGGTTTTTGCCAGTCCGGCGATGATATCTTTGAACTCATCCGCCGCCAGGGAATTGAGATCATCGCAAGGATGGATGCTCATTTTTGGCATCGCCTTGTCAAGTTCGGTAATGATGCTGTCGACCGGGCCGTAATAAAAAAGCTTGAAGTGGCCGTCGGTGCCCAGGGCCGCCACGGTGTTGTAGCTCGGATCCTCACCCGGTTCGATGACCGTGGAGTTGAGCTGCGGCTTGGTGGGGGCATCGGTGAAAACAACTACCATCTTGTGTCGGCTGTCGTCCCAGTCCTCGAGCTTGAAAATCTTGTAGAGGGCGTCGAGCAGGGTTTCAGCGGTGTCTCCACCGCCGTCTGCTTCCAGCTTGGCCAGCTGGGCCAGGAATTCTTTCTCGGTAGTCGCCCAGGAATTGTCCAGGCCGACGAAGGGAGTAGCATCTATCTCCGTGTCTCGGTAGCCGATCGCCTTGGCCCGCCAGTCCAGGGGAGTTTGCCCGCCGGTTTTGAGGTTGGCAACGAACTGGGAGAGATTGTTCTTGACCCCGTCAATGGTGTTCTGCATGGAACCCGTGACATCGATGCAGAAGACGATGTCGCCTTTGCCCTTGATTTTTACTTTTGAACTTTGACCCTGGATGCGTGCCATAAGCTGTTCTCCTTTCACCTTGAGATGTTGTATTTGATTAACCCTGAAAATTTAATCGGTTATCCTGTAAAAAGATATTCAATTTTCCATACTTGGTGACCCGAATAATCAGTGCCCTGGTTTCTTTGCCGAAGTTTTTCAATGTTTCATCGTCGATGGCTTCCTGCTGCTCGGCTGGCAAAAAATAGCTGCCGGTGGACAGGAGTGAACCATGGGCATCCAGGATTACCGCTCCCGGCAGGCGGCCGAAGGCCGCCAGCAGTTCGGCCGAGTACTGGTCGGTTGACAGGTTTTTAGGGCAGAGTATTTCCTCCGTGGAACACGACCAGGCAGTCGATGACACATTGGGCGGCAAGATAGCAAAAATCCCACTTTCTGAAGTGGTTGCCAAAATCAGGGCAGCCTGAGCAACTTTTTTGACCGCGTCCCAGTCAAACCCTTGTTGGCGGGTGCGTTCCTGCAAAATGTTGTGCCAGTCATCCGGGGCGAAACGTTCCCAGGCGCCATTGAGAAACCGGTAGACCAGTTTTCCGGCTTCAAACAGGTAAAGCCCGCCGCTTTGACGTGGGCTGTGGATGATGACTGATAATGAAAAAGCTGAGAGGACGGCAAGCTCATGCAGCGTTCCCGTCAGCAATGGGGCATATTCATCACGGTGGTCAAAATGGCGGTCTATTCGCGCACAGCCGTAAAAGACGCCGTCAGGTCCGAATGCCAGGCCCATGGCCGTGCCATCTGCCAGTTCGCAAAGTTCAGTGAGGTGGCTGCCCAAGTCGGCAAGGGTGGGTTGTGTGCCTGCCGGCGGGGTGGCCGCAAGGAAGTGGAATGGTTCAATTTTTTCATGGCTGCCGATGATGATCGTCGTGCCAAAGGGCTGTTGTTGACTCTGCTTGAGGCAGCGCTGGGCCAATTCGACCAGCAATTCCTGGAGGAAGTCAGGCTCTGCCCGGTGTTCGGTTGCCAGGCAGTCAACAACCGTTTCCACATTTGATGTTACGGAGATACCTTCCTGGTGCCGTTCGGCCAGTTCCCTGCCGATTCCTTCAAGGGCAAAGACCTCCTCAATAGTTTCGGCAAAAACTAATTCGATACCGTGTTCAAGGGCACATGCAGCCAGTTCATCAGACCGGTTTTGAGCCGGCATAACCATCCGTTTTGCGGCTGCCTGTGCCGCCCCCCTGATCTTTTCATCTGCCATGCCAACGGGAGCCAGGTGCCCATCGGCTTCAACAATTCCTGAGTATACCGTGCTCCCTGTTCCTTTTATACCATAAACTGCCTTGGCCAAGGCCATGATCACCGCCAAGGTCAGGCTGTCAACCCGGCACAACACTTCAAAGCCGCAGTTAACATTAATGATTTTTCTGCGGTCCAGGTTCTGCTGGCGAAATAGTTTCTCCTGGGGCAGGATTTCAAGAATCAGGTTTTCAATGATATCGTAAGGGTCTGAAAACCCTTGTTCATAGCGGCCGACAACCTTGACGCGACTTTTGCCCCGAACCAGTTCGGTGCTCACCGTTGCCTGGCAGTTGATGAGTTTCACCGTTTCCTCATCTTGGCTGACGGCAACGCCATAAGCTTTGCCAATCTGCATTTTTGCTGGTGGAGGAGCAGCGGCCAGGGGGATGTACTCAGCATCTTTCACAGTTTTACGGTCGAGACGATTCATGGTCGCCAGGGCAAGCTTATAGTGCCGCATTGTCGCATTGCCGTTTTCTGCCGCCGCTGCGGCTTTATGCCGTATCTCGGCCTGCAGCAACCGCTCCCGGCAGAGGTCGCATTCAAGGCAGTGCTCGTCGATCTCGGGAAAAGTGTCCGGGTCGTCCCAGTAGGCATCAAAGTCCTCATCGAGGTACTGATCGCAATAGGGGATGCTGCCGCCAGGCGGCAATCCTTGGTTTTCCTGGTCCTGGTTAGTCATGATAATATTATTCCGTGTATTTTTATTGCAGTCCAACTCTACACTTACACTTATAGACGCAAGTCTCCCGGTATTATGTCATCTCTCCCTGGTTGTCTTCAGTGCTTCGCTCAAGCGTTGACGGGCTCTTGACAAGCGGGTGTTGATCTTCCGTTCCTCGGCGGCGCTGTCGGTTGCCCGGGGATTCAGCAGGTGCAGAATCTCCCGGGTGGAAGGCGCCACCGGAAGGTTTCCTTTTTTGATTTTCTCACTTTTCCGGGCCGCAATTGCCCTTATTTCCTGTTCACGTTGCCGGGCATCCTCGGGACTGAGAACGCCTTTTTTCAGGTCCTGTCGCAGTTTTGACAGCAAACGACCGTGAATTGTCATCAGGGTAACTGCCTGCTCGCTGCTTTTGCCATACGCTTCATCTTTGGCGGCCAGCCGTTTCGTTATCTGGTTGGTACATCGGCAAATATCCTCGGGACT